>QMCE01001498.1_pt1 | contig 12825 bp, 11 predicted proteins | sample 1821851 | NCBI WGS metagenome assembly QMCE01 (sample SAMN09453174, study PRJNA476694) | Termite gut metagenome, whole genome shotgun sequencing project. | isolation source: worker | host: Odontotermes sp. | place: South Africa:Pretoria | collected 2016-01-28 | reverse complement strand
GGGTTCGCTGTACGCAGTTCTCGTTGACGGGCTGCCAGCGTCGGCAAGCACTGAGCTAAATCCCCTTCTCTCCGAGAAGGGGATTTAGCTCAGTGCTTCCCGCCAGCAGACGGCCACCGTCCTCCACACGGGGAAACACAGTACAGACGACCTAGACTCACCTGGAGAAGTTAGGATGATGAATAACGAAGTCAATGATTATGAATTGAATTTGGTTACTGACCAACGCGTTCGTTCTGCATATTCCAGCCCGTGGACCTGGTTTTGTTTTCAAGCTGAATCATCGCGCCGTTCATGTTCTGCATACAAGTTTTTGCGCTGCGAACATCCTTTATGTCGGTTTCTTTACAATTGGCGGGGGCTTGTCCCAACGAGCCCACATTAACCGCATCAGACACGAGTTGACGGCGCACAGTTGCGGTAACGCTCATTGTGTCGGCTTTGTTTGCAATTTCTCGGTTTATTTCTGATATGTTCTGGCGAACGCACGATATTGTATCGGTCGAACCTTTCATTGCACAGCTAAGATAACTTACTCCGCCGGTTTTCGAAGTCGTGCCGTTGTCGCCCGGGGCGGCGCCGGCTGCCTCTAACTCTGCCGTAAGAATCGCTTTCTTCATCTGGACCTGGAAACGCTTCACCGTCGCGTCAAGAAAGTCATATTGTTTTTTTAGCTGTTGTGCGATTATAGTGGACTTAAGCGCGACTACGTCGTTCATAAGTTGGCGAGAATTTGCATCAGCCGGATTTTCGGTAATTCCGATATTATAAGCATGAACATTGCAAAGAGCCAATCGCTGGTTGATATACTCGTTGTTATCATTGTCACAGCTTGTATCCGCGGCCGAATGCACCAAACAAGGACTCATGCAAAAAGCAACCAGAAACAGTACATTCAAAATGTCTTTTTTTATATTCATTATCTTATACTTCCGGGTTCCTGTTGCTCGCTAAGCGCATTAAGCGAAGATATTACCCCGTTTGGTTTTTCCATACATATTCCACCAATACTGTTCAAGAATTTTCCAACCGATTCACAATCACAACCCTTGGTGACAGGATTCCACAGCCCGCCAGTTTTTGTACAGTTTTCAGTATTTGTTTTAAGGCCTGTTTCACACGTTTTTATTCGTGCTGCACGCTGGCTGTCAAGGAAAGCTTTACATTCTGCAAGTGCGTTGCCGGACATGTTTTGACATTCTTCGTTGTAATTTGGTACCGGTTCATTACACCCGAGCGAAGTTATTGTTGCAGCCGCGGCATAGGCGGAACGGACCGAAAGATTTTTATCACTCACACAAACCTTACCCCAATCGGGTCCGGTACTGGTAAGTGCTTTCTTTTGTGTAAGCATTTGAAGTTTATATACATCGTCATCATTCACGCTGCAAAATCTTGTTATATCAGGCTGACCTTCCTTGCCACGTTCAAAGCGAGATGGGGCATCTTGCTCGATTATTCTTTGAAGAGTTTCTATACTTATCGTTGACTGTTTGCGGCGGTTGCTGAAAAGTGCACTGCCTTCTATCGCGTCAGACGCGCACGCCACGCGAATTCCGCCACTGCTGCCGCGTTCCATATCAAGCCAATTCTGTTGAACTTCGTCCTGGGCGGTCAACATCTGGACAAGTGTACAGTTTTTCTGGTTGGGAATAACCCGCCATACTTTTGCGACTTCGTCAAATCTTTGTGCGACTTCGTAAAACCCATTTGTGCAAGTATCAACGGTTCCGTCTGGATTTTGTGTTGAAAAGTCATTGTTTCCGCAAGGACGACACATATACTTTCCCCAGACATTACAGCTGTTATTCAACATCATATAAATATCGGTAAGATTTACGCCCAAACTCTGCGCCAGTATAAGAGAATCGTACACTTCATCAAGCACGGTTTCATAAGGTTCAAAGAAATTGTTTGCACGTTGTTTGAAAGTTCGGACCCGCTTTGGACCGCTGCAGTTATTTCCGTTCTGGTCGCAGCCCGCGTAGTCAAACACGTCTTGCATAGTTTTTTTCAGGCCTGCGAGTGCATTCTCTGCGTTTTCCAGTTGAGTCAATATTTGACCACCAATTTTTTCGCGCGCAAGCACATCTGCAGAAACTCCGTTGGTTGCAGCGTTTGCAATCTCTGCCGCGGGGGCTTGCATCTGGGCCGCTGTTTGGGCGGCAGCGTTTTGCGCCGCGGCTGACTGTGCTGCCGCAGCCGCTTGGGCCGCTGCGGTCTCTAACATTTCACGTTGTGCGGCAAGGGCCTGTGCTTGTGCCGCGGCGCTTTCTTGTGCTTGTGCCGCCATTTGTTGTTGCATTTGCATCATCTGGCCTTGCATAGCCTCAAGCTGTTGATTATTTTGGCTTGCCGCCGCTTGTGCGGCCATGGCCTGGGCCGCTGCGGCTTGTTCGTTTGCGCGTGCGGTCGCGTTTCCGACCATTTGTGCGGACAAGGTTTGTACAAGTGCATCCCCATACTGTTTGCAGTTTGGGTTAGCCTCTACACACCCGCGAACAATAGGTAATGCGATGTCCATGCTGGTACAACCCGCACACTTTGGGGTTGCACATCTAAGAATCAAAGAGTTACAGTTACCAAAGTCAGCGGTCGCCCCACTTGTTCCACCGCCCCTCGCGGGGTTCATTGCGGTAACCCATTGGTTGTTGTTTATCGCGCCCATATTTCCGTTAAAGGCGGTTAAATCAGCGGCGCACACGGCACTAAACAGCAAGAACGGTAAAAAAGCGGTAATAAATTTCATTTCTCTCGGGTTTAATTTTAACACATAACACCCACCGTTGCAAGGAGAACTAGTCATTAGTGTTGCGTGCGGGGAGATTTGTGCTTTGCGCTAATTTAATTTCTTGAAACGAATAGAAATCATTGCTACCCTGCATAAAGTATAGTTATGAGGTATTTATGAAAACACTTATTTCTTCCGCTTTGCCCTATGTTAACGGCCCGTTGCACATCGGACACCTTGTTGGTTGCTATCTGCCGTCAGATGTATATGCTCGGTTTTGCCGCGCGACGGGACGTGACGTCCTTTATGTGTGTGGCGCAGACGAACATGGGACCCCCGTTGTTCTTGGTGCCCAGAAAGCGGGCATGACCACTGAAGACTATGCGAACAAATGGTATGAAAAACAAAAAAAAGCAGTAAGTGATTTTAACCTTTCATTTGACCTTTATGGGCGAACTCATACGCAAAAACACGTCAAACTTGTCCAAGGATTATTTACAAGACTCGATGAACAGGGGCTCATAGAAGAGCGCATAAGTGAACAGCTTTTTTCTGTTGATGATAATATGTTCCTTGCAGACAGATTTATCAAAGGAACATGTCCGAAATGTGGGTACGAGAAAGCCGACGGTGACCAATGCGAAAAATGCGGAACTTTGCTTGAACCAAAAGATTTGATAAACCCGTACTCTGCAATATCGGGCGGACATAACATAGAACTTCGAAAAACAAAACACCTTTACTTTCGCGCAAGCGCAATGGAAGATAAACTTCGTGAATGGATTAATTCAAGGATTGGTTGGCCCAAAACGGCACTCGCGATTGCAAATAAATGGCTGGACGAGGGCTTGCGTGATACACCAATCACGCGGGACCTGCCCTGGGGAATTCCGGTAAATAAACCAGGATATGAAGACAAAGTTTTCTATGTTTGGTTTGATGCGCCTTGGGGATATGTTTCTATATCCCAGTATGCGAGCGATGATTGGGAAAGCTGGTGGAAAAATCCCGATTGCCATTATGCTCAGTTTATGGGCAAGGATAACGTGTCGTTTCACGCGGTGTTCTTTCCCCAGCAAGAGCTTGCGATGAATGACAACTGGAAAACAGTGGATGTCTTAAAGGCACAAAACTTTATGAATTTTGAAGGTAATAAAATATCTAAAAGTCTTGGAAATGGGGTCTTTTTAGAGGACGCAATAAACGACGCCCCCAGCGACTCGTGGAGATATGCACTTTTGGCAAGCGCACCCGAAACGGATGATACGGACTTTACGATACAAAGATTTGCAGACATTGTGAATAAAGACTTGAACGGAATGCTTGGAAATTTTGTAAGCAGAGTCTGCAAGATAACGGAAAAGAACTTTGGTGCGGTGGTGCCTGGTAAACAAGGGCGCCAGGATTCAGTCTTGTTGGAATCTTTAAACGGGCGCTTGTCGGACTTGACGGGTGCGCTGGAGCGTTGCGAGTTCCGTAAGTCGATAGATGCGTTGCGCTCGCTGTGGGCAGCAGGTAACGAGTTCTTTGCAAGAACTGAACCATGGCTTTTGGTAAAGAATGATAAAGAGCTTGCGGCAGAAGTATTGCACGAGTGCTTTTGCTTAATAGATTTTTATGCCCGTGTAAGTGGCCCGTTTATACCGGATGCAGCAAAAAATATGCTTGCAGTTTTCCAAGACAATAAACTTGATTTGACGTGGCCAAAAGGTTACGAACGCCGTATAGAGGGTGGAGATAAGTTTACGGTACCAGAAAATTTGTTTGCGCGGATTGATGAAGACAAGATTAAAGCCATGACAGAAAGATATGTCAAGCAAGCACCAAAGATTATAATTGCGGAAATCTTGGAAGTCACAAAACACCCAGACGCAGATAATTTGAATCTGTTGAAAGTAAATACCGGGACAGAGGTACTTGATATAGTGTGTGGGGCGCCAAATGTGCGTGTTGGTTTAAAGTCTGTGCTGGCCAAAGTTGGTGCGGTCTTGCCTGTTTTTGATAAACCACTTGCGGCACGTAAAGTTCGTGGATTTTTGTCCAATGGAATGATGTGTGCGCCAGACGAACTGGGCCAGACCGGCGGGCATGACGGGATAATAGAAATGTCGTCTGATTCACAAGTAGGAACGGAGTATAAAATCGCATAGTTCGGATAAAGGATTCGAATTCCGAAAAAAATCCTGTTTGGATTTTTATGGATATTAGGAATTTAATCCTTGACAAATGATTTTGTTGGTTTATAATGAATGCTAGAAGATAACACAAGGAGAATAAAATGCTCTCACAAACTTCTGTAAAATATAACCCTGTAATTGCAACAACGTTGCCATCCAGACGATATACTTCACACGATATAGTTGCCAGGTTTCAAGTCGCTTTGCCTTTGCCGAAACCGGCGAGTGAATTCGAAATAGTACGCAATTCGGATGAAAGCCAAGTTTCTTATGGAAATGTTCCAACCGTACGTAATGCCAAAACTGGTGCGATTTCGCCCCGCGTATTTTCGAAAATTGTATTATTTGCTGATAATATTGACTCGGTTGAAATCAAAGTTCGTAATGAAAACTTTGGCGCGGCTTTTGATTACATCATGGGTCAAAAATTAATTAACGAATTGGATTTTGAACTTGGGCCCGTTTTGAAAAATGAAAAGGGTCGTTCTATGACTCACCTAACGGCGTACAAGGATTTGACAGGGCACGAGGCTTTGAAGCTTAAAATTCTTGCGCGAAATATTGAACAAACCTATGCCTAGGAAATTGGTTCTGTTGTCCTGTTGTGCCCCATGCAGTGCTGGGGCGATGACAGAGTTGGTCAGGGCGGGTGAATCCCGCCCTGATTTTGTTGTTTTGTTTTATAATCCGCAGATTTTTCCAAAAACGGAGTATCAAAAGCGCCTTGACGAGCAAATAAAGTACTGTGAAAGCAAAGGCGTTCGTTGCGTGTCGTTGTGCGCAGATGATTATGAAACAGAGTACAAAAAATGGCTGGACGCTGTAAAAGGGTTAGAGAGAGAGCCAGAGCGAGGCCTTCGTTGTGCCGAATGTTTCAAATTTCGCTTTGCGTTTGCGTTAAAATGGGCAAAAGAGAACGGTTTTGACGGCGTGGCAAGTGTTCTTGGTGTAAGCCGCCATAAATCACAAGCCATGGTTGACGCAGCGGCCAAAAATGTCTTGAAAGATTCCGGTATCGAATATGTTCCAATAAAATGGGACGAGGCACTGCGCCAAGAAATAAATAAAGAAAGAGACTTTTACCGCCAAAACTATTGTGGTTGTGAATACTCGGTAAGACGTAATCCGTAACTAGTTATCCGTCGCAGCACAAAGTGCGAAGTCGTAAGGCGGGAATGTGAGTCTACCCCTCACTAATTATGAATTACGCTATTTCCTTGCAATTCAGTTTTTTTAAACTTATAATGCGCTGGCTTTCGCGGGGCGGCGCGGCGGCATAACAGAATAACCCGTCAAGACCGATTTTCTGTAAATCTGGCAAGCTTTGTTTATCTCAAATATGAAAGATTTATCCAAAGAATTATTTAATCCGTTGTCTGGCGAAGATTTTGCCCAGATGTTCGGCGCTGCTTATGGAACCCAGGAAACTCTCCAGGGTTACGCAACCAAGGGTACCGTCAAAGATATTCGCACTGATTTTGTGCTTGTTGACGTTGGTCTTAAATCCGAAGGTCGTGTTGCACTTAAAGAATTTGGTGCTCATCCGCCCAAGGTAGGCGACATTATTGACGTTTTTGTAGAACGTTATGAATCTCGCGAAGGAACTGCGGTTTTGTCACATACCAAGGCCAGGGCCGAAAAAGCATGGAAAGACCTTGAAAAATCAGTTGCCGAAGGAACTGACCCCGAAGGAACAATTATGGAAGTTGTCCGCGGTGGATACACGGTGGACCTTGGCGGAGTTTTTGCGTTCATGCCTTCTTCCCAGGCAGACAGCCGTCCGATACGCGATGCGAAATCACTTGTTGGCGTTACAGACAAGTTCCGTGTTTTGAAAATGGATGCGTTGCGCACTAATGCAATAGTGTCACGTCGCGCTATCCAGGCGGATTCGATTGCGTCCGCCCAGAAAGAAGCGATGAGAAATATCTCGCTTGGCGCAGTTGTCGAAGGAACTGTCAAGAACATCACTGATTACGGAGTCTTTGTTGACCTTGGTGGAATTGACGGATTGTTGCACGTTACAGACCTTTCTTGGAAGCGTATCAATCACCCGCGCGAAATAGTACACGTTGGTCAAAAGTTACAGGTTAAAATTATCCAGTTTGACCCAGAGTCTCACCGTATCTCGCTTGGCGTTAAACAGTTGGAAGAAGACCCATGGGATAAAGCTTCCCGTGCGTTCAACATCGGCGATACAGTAACTGGCAAGGTTTCAAGCGTAACCGACTATGGTGCATTTATTGACCTTGGTGGCGGTATCGAAGGATTGGTACACATGTCCGAATTGTCTTGGACAAATAAAAATGTGTCGCCAAAAAATATACTCAGCAATGGCCAGGAAGTAAGCGTTATTGTTCTTGGGATTGACTATGACAAACGTCGTATATCATTGGGCTATAAACAGTTGCAGGGTAACCCGTGGCGCCAGTTCGCGGACAGCCACAATGTTGGTGATGTTGTAACGGGCCCGATTAAGAACACGACCGAGTTCGGATTGTTTGTTGCTCTTACGCCAGAGCTTGACGGAATGGTGCATATATCGGACCTTTCATGGGAGCCTTTGTCCGAAGAGGAATTGAAAAAATTCGTACGCGGTCAAGAGGTAACGGCGAAAATTCTCGATATAAACCCAGAAAAAGAACGTATCACACTTGGAATCAAACAGATGACTGCCGGCAGTGATAACGGTAGTGTAGCCTTGAAGAAAGGGGCCGTTGTAAGCGGAACTATATCGGATGTAACACCAACTGAAGTCATAGTTTCCTTGGCTGGTGATGTGCGCGGAATAATCCGTAATACGGATTTGTCGCGTGAAAAAGAGGGTCAGAATACCGCCAAGTATAAAGTTGGCGATACGATAGAAGCGTCTGTTGTTTCTGCGGAAGGCAGTGAAGTAAAACTGTCTGTACGTGCGCTCCAGGTTGCTCTTGAGAAACAGGCCGTCAAAGATTATGCCAACCAAACCGATAGTGGTTCAGTGCTTGGTGACATCTTGGGTGCCGCGATAGAGAACTCGAAAAAGTAAAAAAAAACGCCCGCAAGGGCGTTTTTTACTGGTCAGACACTGTACACTGATAACATTATGTGCTAGAATGCGTGTCGTACGGAGAACAGAATGGTAAAAAATACAGCTGGGAAGCAATCGGGTAAAATATCAACTTTTTTGAAAAAGGCCTTTTCAAGAATTTGGAAACGAAAATGGTGGGTGCTTGCCGGACTTGTGCTGGTTGTGAGCGCCTATGTAATTATTGCGCCGAGCGGTAAAAAAGAGGCGGTATTCGCGACAGTTGATGTGACTCGTGGAAATCTTAAACAGGTTGTGACTGCGACTGGTGAAATTCGTCCGGTGAATACTATTTTGGTTGGCTCGCAAGTTTCCGGGAACATAGATACGATATACGTTGATTTTAATGACGAAGTTAAAAAAGGCGACCTTTTGCTTACGATAGAGCCGTCAGTTCTGCAGGCTTCGGTGGACGAGGCCAAGGCCAGCCTCGATTCGGCCGAGTCCCAACGCAACTTTGCCAAGAACGAATACGACCGCAGCAAAATGCTTTATAACGAAGGCTTTATCGCAAGGGCCGAAATGGAACAGGCGCTTACAACTTTTGAAACTTCGGAACAAAGCGTTAATCGTGCTAAATCTCAGTATGAACGAGCCAAGACAAACCTTGGTTATGCAACGATTACATCTCCCGTTGACGGTACAGTAATCTCGCGCAAGGTAGACAAAGGCCAAACAGTTGCGGCAAGTTTCCAAGCCCCGGACTTGTTCGAGATAGCAGAGGACCTTTCAAAAATGCAAATAGAAACCAGCGTGTCCGAGGCTGATATAGGAATGGTCAAAGAAAAACAAAAAGTAACCTTTACAGTCGACGCATACCCAACCCAAACTTTCGAAGGATATGTCCGCCAAATACGCCTTAGTCCCACAACAACAAGTAATGTTGTGGTCTATACCGCAGTCATAGATGTAGATAATCATGACTTGCGCCTTATGCCTGGAATGACCGCATTTGTGACGATTACGGTAAGCGAAAGAACCGATACCCTCAAAGCACGAAACGCAGCGTTTCTGGTGCGCTCGTTCGCGGACATAGTCCCAGAGGCAGCAGATAAAAGCCCAAGGGAATACCTTGCGGTTCTTCGTGGTAATGAAGAAGTTCCACAACTTGTAGCATACAAACGCGGCGTTGTCACAGCAACTGAAACAGAAATAATATCGGATGAAGTGAAAGAGGGTGATAAAATCATAACTGGCCGACTTGGTGCACGCAGCACCGCGAATGCGAATGTTTCATTTGGTGCGGGGGGTGGAAACCGTGGCGGTGCAAGAAGGTAAAATCCCCAAGCTTTACCCCGTCGTTGCAAGAAGCGTAGCAACATAGTTGAAAGCGGGTTAAAATAAAACTCATAGAATCGGAAAAGCCGGCATGGGATAATTTATTCGAAAAAATGGTGTAATAAAATGAAAACAGAACCGCTTGTGATTTCGCTGAAAAACATAGAAAAAAGCTTTCCGATTGAGATGGGGGGCAGTCAGCAGGTTCTATTCGATATAAACTTTGACATAAAATCTGGCGAATTCGTTGCAATTATGGGCCCGTCGGGGTCGGGGAAGTCTACCTGTATGAATATTATCGGTGCTTTGGATACCCCAACCGGGGGCAGTTATAAACTGTACGGAAATGATGTGACAAGCATGACTTCGGACGAGCTTGCAATCGCTAGAAACGAATACATAGGTTTTGTTTTTCAAAGCTTTAATCTGCTTACAAAACGAACAGTACTTGATAATGTGATGCTTCCGCTTATGTACCGTGGGCTTGATATGGATGACAGAATATCCAAAGCTCGAAAACATTTAAAACTTGTGGGGCTTGAAAAGTTTGAGTCTTATTTGCCGACCCAGCTTTCTGGTGGAATGCGCCAAAGGGTGGCCATAGCACGGGCTCTTGCGGGGGACCCAAAGCTAATCCTTGCCGATGAACCAACCGGAGCCCTTGATTCAAAGACCGGGAATGATATATTAAAGTTCTTTCAACAGTTGAATAAAGAGCTTGGCACAACGATAGTAATGATAACGCATGACTTTGAAATAGCAAAATATTCCAACAGAATAATACATATCCGCGACGGTCATATAACATACGACGGCAAAGTCCCCAAGGACGAGAAGAAGCTTTGAGCGTCATCCCGGCGCAGGCCGGGAACCACTGTGTCACAGACAATTAATACAATACCTGCAATGCAGTGGACCCCGTCCTTCGACGGGGTGACGACCCGTTGGGTCTAATATCTTAACAGTTCCCCTAATTTTCCTTGACTTGTTGCGTTTTAGAGTATAAAATTCGGTGCCTTTCGGTGAAAATGATAAACTAAGCCCATGGAGCAAATTATGATTGAAAAAAACTGGATGAGTCTTATTAAGCCAAAAAAATTGGTTGTAAAACCCGACGAAAAAAATCCCAACCAAGCAGTGATTATTGCAGAACCTTTGGAACGTGGTTTTGGTCGTACCATTGGTACCGCGCTGCGCAGAGTATTGTTGTCATCCCTTCAGGGATGTGCCCCGATTTATGTCAAAATTGACGGAGTAGGGCACGAGTTTTCGTCTATCCCTGGTGTTCGTGAAGACGTTACAGACATCATCTTGAATTTGAAAGGTGTGTATTTCAAGGCTGTTAACGAAGGTCAGCACAAGGCTGTGTTGAAAGTCAAAGGCCCAGCGGTTGTAACGGCTGGCATGATAGAGTGCAGTGGTGGCGTGTCGGTTATGAACAAAGATGCCGAAATTTGTAACTTGGATAAAGGCGCTTCACTTGATATGGAAATCACATTGGGTACAGGTCGTGGGTATATCCCTGCGTCGGAACGTACCGAAGGTTTGCCCCTTGGTGTTATTCCGGTCGATTCGATTTATTCCCCGATTTTGAACGTTGCGTTTGATGTAACAGACGCCCGCGTTGGCCAGTCAACCGGTTATGATAAACTTGAAATGACAGTCAAGACCAATGGCAGCATTTCTCCGGAAGACGCCATAGCGCTTGCTTCAAGAATTTTGACAGACCAAATGGTTGTGTTCATAAACTTTGAAGACCCAGCCCAGGTAAATCTTCCGACGGAAGAGGAAATAAAGAAAGAGGCCCTTCCGTTTGACCCGAAACTTTTGAAACATGTTGACGAGCTGGAACTCTCGGTCCGTGCGAACAATTGTTTGAAAAATGATAAAATCAATTGGCTCGGTGAACTCGTCCAAAAGACAGAAAATGACATGCTTAAAACACCAAACTTTGGCCGTAAATCTTTGAATGAAATCAAAGCACAGCTGGAAGCAATGGGACTTGGGCTTGGAATGGAAGTTCCCGGCTGGCCCCCAGAAAACATTGAAAGCTTGGCCAAGAAGTACGAGGACCCGTATAAGTAGTCAAATAGTCACTAGTCTATGGTGGTTTGAATTGTTTCGAATGACTGTAGACTAGTTCTTATAATGCCATGATTCTGAAAATGGTTTCAGGTTATGGAAAATGTCTAATCCCGTTTTTCGGGCAACAACGCAAAGGAGCGCAAAATGAGACATCAAAAAGCAGGACGTAAATTTAACCGTGACACAAACGCAAGAAAAGCATTGTTTGTTGGCTTGGTAAAAAATTTGGTCGAACGTGAACAAATAAAAACCACATTGCCCAAGGCAAAAGATTTGCGCGGAGTTGTGGAAAAAATAATAACCATAGCCAAAACAGATTCCGTTGCGAATCGTCGTTTAGTTGCCTCTAAATTGGATAATTCTGGTGCGAGCACGGTCAAAAAATTGTTTGAAGTCTTGGGACCACGCTATGCAAAACGCCCGGGTGGATATACCCGTGTTTTAAAGGCGGGCTTCCGTTACGGAGACGCGGCACCAATGGCGATAATAGAGCTTGTTGACCGTGACGAGAGCGCAAAGAAAAGCGCCCCTGTAAAAACGGAAACAAAAGCCGAAAAATCGGCCGAGGCTAAAGAAGTAAAAGAAACCAAAGCTGCAAAAGCGCCAAGTGCCAAGGTAGTGAAAGAAAAAGCACCTGCGGCCAAAGCGAGCACCGGTACAAAAACCGTAGCAGTAAAACGCCGAGCCACTGGAAAATAAAAAAAAAGCGCCCATTCGGGCGCTTTTCTTATTTATACGATTGATGCTGAATGGGACTTTTTTTAGGACAGGGTACTCATGTTGACTACATAGAAGTTGTACGCGCGAAATAAAAACAGCCCTCGTCTGGCCAGCCCATACCCGCGCCGAAAAAAGCCGTTTGCGAAACTGTAAAGCTTGTGATAATATGACAAGTAACCAAAGGAGAAATAAATGGATATGAACGCGCTTATGAAACAAGCGAAAGAGCTTCAGGCAAAAGTTGCCGCTGCCCAAGATAATCTTGGAAACACTGTGCTCAAGGGTATTGCCGGTAATGGCCTCGTTATCGTCGAAATGACGGGAAAATATGACCTTAAGAAATTAACTCTTGCGCCGGCCTTGTTGAAAGAAGACCTTGAAACAATAACTGCGCTTATAACAACTGCTTTCAATGACGCAAAAGGGAAAGCAGACGAAAAAATAGACGAAGTAATGGGCGAGGCTACACGCGGTATGCCACTTCCAGAATAAAAATAAAGCGGGTTTTCCCGCTTTATTTTTTCATTCCGAAAACAATTTCATTCATAAAGTTTTGTGTGAAATTTGTGCGAACCTTTTTTACAAGCTCTGCATCAACCCTTAATATATTTTTATCCACAGAACCGTCGCTGTATTCTTGATATCTTATCGTCATTGGAACATTGTATTCTGGAAAACTTTCTTTCAAATATTCTTGGAATTTTAGCGGATAGATGCATTTTTTTACATCTTTACATTTGCGGCCACAAGTAGCATTTTGACAATAA
>QMCE01001556.1_pt1 | contig 12835 bp, 12 predicted proteins | sample 1821851 | NCBI WGS metagenome assembly QMCE01 (sample SAMN09453174, study PRJNA476694) | Termite gut metagenome, whole genome shotgun sequencing project. | isolation source: worker | host: Odontotermes sp. | place: South Africa:Pretoria | collected 2016-01-28 | reverse complement strand
CTATTCTTCAAAAACAACCAACGAAAATACAAAAAATAAGCGTGCTCTCGCACGCTCATTTCTTATTCAACTACCAACACTTTTTTGCATCATTACCATATTTGGACTAAAGCCCAAGGGATATAAGGCTTTATTACCCGTCGGTTAAAACCGACGGCAATATTATTCATAGGAATTTCTTTCCGCCGAGGGTTGAAACCCTCGGGAATAAACGAATTGTTAAATCTCTATCTTTTGTACGCGGGTGAGGTGGCGGCCGCCTTCGAATTCGGTGTCGAGGAATACTTCGACGCATTGGCGGGCAGTGTCGTTGTCCATGAAACGCCCCGGCAGGCACAACACGTTGGCGTCGTTGTGGCGGCGGCTGAGCGAGACGATCCCGGGTTCCCAGCACAGCGCGCCGCGAACTCCTTTGTGGCGGTTGACGACGATGCTGATGCCGACGCCAGAACCGCATGCCGCAATGCCCCGGGCGAATTCACCGCGGCTTACCGCTTCGGCGAGCGGATGGCCCGTGTCGGGGTAGTCGCACGACTCCTCGGAGTAACAACCGAAGTCGAAAACCTCATACCCGAGCGAATCGAGATATCCCGTCAGATGTTCTTTAAGTTCGAAACCGGCATGATCTGAAGCGATCGCGATCTTTTTCATAATATATTGTTCTGTTTGTTGTTATATTCAATGAATTCAAGTATCGCTTCGGTTGCCGGGCGCGGCTCTTCGATATGGCCGTTATGGCCGGAGTTCTCGAGCCACACCACCCGTGCCTGAGGCTGGGCGGCGATCATGGCGGCCGCGGTTTCAGGAGAGATGTACTCGTCGTGGCGGCCGAGGATAAAAAGTTCGGGGACGGGCAACGAACGAAGCATGTCGTTCATGTCAGCCCGAGCCTCCATGCCTCGAAGCAACGCCTTGATACCGTCGTCTTCGGTGAGCATCACGAGTTCGGCGAGGTCTTCGATCCGGTCGGCAAACTTCACTCGGTTCTGCGGTGCGAAACCCTTGCCCGGCAGCGTGCGCGACAAAAGTTCCTTTTTCCCCCCTTCGACGATGGCGATCTCGCGCTCACGGTCTTCACGTTTGGCGGGACTGTCGGCATTGGGAGTGGAGGAGAAAAGCACAAGGCCGTCGAGCATCTCCGGATGGCGGGCGGCAAACGCCAACGCGACGTATCCTCCCATCGAATGGCCGACCACGGTGCATTTCGAAACACCCGACCCGATCAACGCTTCATATACCACGTCGGCTAAAAACTCCATCGTGTGCACCGGGCCGCGAACCTCCGAGATGCCGTGGCCGGGCAGGTCTGGCGCCACGACCCGCACATGGGGCTGAAGCAGGTCCGTCAACTCGTCCCAGACATTAAGATTCTCGAGGTATCCGTGTAATAACACTACCGTGCTGTCTCCTTCGAGGGTGTCAGCAATGCGAATGGCGGTGCCGTCGGCGATTATGAACTTTTCCATGCGGGAATGTGGCTTATCGAGGGGCAAATATACAATTATTATGTCTATTTTTGCTGTTTAAATAGCTTGAGAGATGATAAAAGAGATAGCCCTGCACCGGACACACCGCAAATTCAAGCCGGATGCAATTCCCGCCGCCGTGATGCGCGAGATGCTGGAAGCCGCCGTGCGTGCCTCCAATACGGGCAATATGCAGGTTTACAGCATTGTAGTGACCACTTCGCCGGAACTTCTGGAGCGGCTCGCTCCGTGCCACTTCAACCAACCGGCCGCATACGCCCCCGCGATAATCACTTTCTGCGCCGACGTAAGGCGTTTTTCGAGGTGGTGTGAGTTAAGGGGCGCGAAGCCGGAGTACGATAACTTCGTGTGGTTCCTCGGCGCGATGACCGACGCTCTGCTGGCATCTCAAAACCTTGCACTCCAGGCCGAGGCGCAGGGTCTCGGAATATGCTATCTCGGCACGACGTTCTATAACGCGCCCGAAATTTCGGAGATACTGCAACTACCGGACGGAGTGATACCCGTGATGGCGCTCTCGTGCGGCTCTCCGGCGGAAGAGGTGCCGCTAACGGATCGTCTGCCTCTCGAAGCGGTGGTGCACGAGGATGTTTACCGCGACCCGACCGACGACGAGATCGAACGGTTTTGGGCGGCGCGCGAGGCGTCGGACGAGACGGCCGGACTGCTTGAAGTGAACTCCCTTCCGAACCTTGCGCGCGTATTCACCGAGCGGCGGTATAAGGGAGATGATAACCGGGCCTTCTCGCGGAAATATTTCGACGAACTCGTTAATAAAGGATTTTTCAATCAGTTGGGCTAAAGCCCGGAGAAGAGAAGAGGCTCTCGGTACCCGTTGGCTAAAGCCAACGGCAATTATGTAAAAGGATTTTTACTCCCACAGAGGTTTATAGGCCTCCGGATAGGCGTTTAAAAACAGACGGCAATATCAGAGACGAATGCGGATCGACAGATTAATAATTGTGGCGTTGGCGGCGGGAGCTATGCTCTCTTCGTGCGGTGTCACGCGCCGCATTCCCGACGGCAGTTATCTTCTGAAGCGCAACATAATTGAGACCGACCGGGGAACTCCCCGGAAAGATCGCATAACTGCGGGTGAACTCGACCGCTATGTGGTGCAGTCGTCCAACCGCCACTTCCTCGGAACCAACCTCTATCCCTGGATCCACGCGCAGGCCGACCCCGAAAAAGAGACGGCATGGCACGAATTCCTCCGCAGTGCGGGAGAGGAGCCGGTCGTGTGGGATCCCGCGAAGACCGCGCGTTCGGTGGACAACCTGCGGACATATGTCGCTTCGAGGGGATTTTTCTCCGGTGGGGCGAGTGCGCGGGTAGACACGCTGAAGCGCAAAAAAGTCAGGATCACATACAGTGTCGCCCAAGGGCCTCCTTCCCGCATAGGCGAGATACGCCACACGTTCCGCGACACCCTGCTACGTCCCGTGGTGATGGCCGACAGCGCCGCCACCCTGCTTCACACCGGAGATATTTTCGATACGGGAGTGATGGACGACGAGCGGGTGAGGATCACCTCGCTGCTCCGCGACAGGGGCTATTACAACTTCAACGTAGGTTCCATATCTTATGTCGCCGACTCGACGGGCTCGGCCGGAAGCGGTCGCACTATAGACCTCGAAATGATCGTCAGGCGCAATCTCGAAGGGTATGCCGAAGACGGCACCGCCATCTACGGCGACCACAAGACCTACCGTTTGGGCGAAATATTCGTGCACCCGTCCTACGATCCGTTGGGCAGTCTCGCCACGGAAGGGGAGACGAGGGCCGACACGCTTCGCGCCAGAGGTCTGAGCGTCATCAACGACGGACGCGAGGAGGTGTGGCCGAGGCTTCTGCGGCGTGCGATCCGTTTGCATTCGGACTCTTTGTACTCGGCAACCGACGTGACGCGCACCTCTTCGGAGTTGATGCGCCTGGGAGCTTTCCGCACGGTGAGCGTGCTGTTCGATCCGGTGGCGGGAACCGACCTGTTGAACTGCGACATCCGGTGTGTGCCGGCCCTCAGGCAGAGTTTCGGCATCGACCTCGAAGGGAGCACCTCTTCGAATTTCTACGGACTCAGGGCCACTCTCGGCTATCAGAACCGCAACGCCTTTCGCGGGGCCGAACTGTTCGACGCTTCGTTCACGACCGGTTTCGAGTTCCTGAGGGGGAACGACGAGCGGAAGCTATCCTATGAATTGGGAGCCAACGTTTCGCTCACTTTTCCGCGTTTCGTATTCTGGGGGGTGGAGAGCAGTCCCAGGGTGCGGCGGCCCGTCTCCACGCTCGCGCTTTCGGCCCAGTGGCAGGACAGGGCCTACTATTCGCGAACGCTTTTCGGGTTGAATTGGGGTTACGGTTGGGCGATGCGCCGGTTCGAGAACATAACCCTCCGGCCCGTCGATGTCAGTCTTGTTCGAATGGGCCATCTCGATCCCGATTTTCAAGCCCAACTGAACAATCCCTATCTTGTGGCGAGTTATGACGACCAACTCATTGCGGGCATTTCAGCCTCGTATGTGTTCAACAACCAGCCTCGCGACCTTGCGGCCGGGGCGACGGTGCTGAGGGTGAACGCCGAGACGACAGGCAATCTTTTCAGCGGTCTGGTGCGGATGCTGGGTGCGAAGCCCGTTTCCGAGGTGGTTCCGGTAGCCGAAGGACAGCCCGCCCGCACGGAGGATCATTACAACATCTTCGGGATACGTTTTTCACAATATGTGCGGAGCGACGTGAGTTTCAGCCAGAAGTTCATGCTCGGCGAGAGGACGGCACTCGCATACAGGCTACAGGGCGGGGCGATATACTCCTATGGCAACTCCTCGTCGCCGCCTTTCGACAAGCTCTTCTTCGCGGGCGGCGCCAACTCGATGCGCGGATGGGCGGTGCGCACGCTCGGCCCCGGAACGGTACCTTATGAGAAGAAGAATTACCCCCAGCAGATGGGCGACGTGAAGCTCGAAGCCAACCTCGAGTTGCGCTTCCCGTTGGTTCGTGCGGTGGGCGGCGCACTCTTTTTCGACGCGGGCAACATCTGGTTCATGCGCTCCAAGCCCGGCGAATATCCCGACGAGGCGGTCTTCCGAGCCGGACGTTTCCTGCGCCAACTCGGTCTCGACGGCGGAGTGGGCGTCAGGGTCGATATAGGTGTGGTGGTGCTGAGGCTCGACTGGGGGATACAGCTTCACACTCCCGGCGCACCCGCGGGAGAGCGTTGGATACACAATTTCAAATGGGCGAACACGGCGCTAAGTTTCGGCGTGGGACACCCGTTCTGATAATTGATAATGGGTAATTGATAACGGATGATTATCGACGTTATCAATGATACGTTAATGCGTCGAGTTTTGCAAAATCGAGCGTATGGAAATCGGGGACGTTGAGGGCTACTCCCGGTGTCGCGTCGAGAACGGCGGGGGCGATCGAGGTGGATAAGGCCACAGTCTTCATTCCGGCGGCGCGGGCGGCTTCGATCCCTGCCAGAGCGTCTTCAAAGACAAGACACTCTGCGGCGGGAAGTCCGAGTTCCGAGAGGGCGCGAAGGTATATTTCAGGATCGGGTTTGGCGCGTTTCACCATGTCGACATTCACCACCACATCGAAATAGTGGCGCAGACCGAGTCCGTCCAAAACGAAATCGACATTGGCGATAGGTGCCGACGATCCCACCCCGAGGCGAACGCCGTTGCTCTGAAGCTCGTCCAAAAATGGGATAAGTCCCGGTGCAGAAGCGAGTCGGGGCGCGTACATTTCACGATAGATGGCCTCTTTTTCGTCGCCGAGTATGCCGGTGCCGACACGCGATACCACGTCGGCGGGAAATATCAGACGGAATATCTCGTCGTTGCCCTTGCCTGCCATTCCCAACACGGAATAAGTGTCGATCCTAACTCCCCAGCGGCGTGCCATCTCGGCGAACGCCTCCATATGAACCTTCATGTTGTCGACCAGAACACCGTCCATGTCGAATATCGCTCCACTCAGCATATCCCGTTCGTTATAAATTCGGGGGCGAAGATACCACAAATATCACAATAAGTCCTATATTTGCAAAATACAAATCCATGAAGATTATGAAGAAAATCTTATTCGGGACGGTTATCGCGATCTTGCTGGCTTCCTGCCTCCACTCGTCGGTGATTGTCGGGAGCGGCCGCGAAGCCGAAGGCACTTTCGACCTCAGGGCCGACTACACCTCGCTCGACGTATCGAACGGGATAATCGTCCGGCTTGTCGACCGACCCTCCGCCGGAGGATATATCACGGCCGATGAGGAGGTGTTGTCCTATGTGGCCATAGTGAGGGAAGGCGGTCACGTGAAGGTCTCCTACGAACCGCTCGTCATTGTGCGTTCGGATGTCAGGACCGTGGTGACGATGCCCGCGAGCGGTTCGCTGAGAAGGATGGACGTGTCGTCGGCCGGAGAGGTGACGAGCGGCGGAAGGCTCCTGTATCCGTCGATGGAGATAGAGTGCTCGTCGGCTGCGAGGGTCGATCTCGATATGGACGTTCAGAGGCTGAGTCTCGAACTGTCGAGCGCCGCGGGCTTCTCGGGCAACGTCGCGGTTCGCAACCTCGAAGTCAATATGACGAGCGCGGCGTGGTGCGAAATGGAAGGCAGCGCCGACAACCTCGACGTGGAGACGGGCAGCGCCGCTAATTTCCGAGGGTACGGACTCGTGAGCCGCAGGGTCGATGGCGACGCTTCGAGCGGCAGTACAATAGAAATATCGGTCACCGAAGAGCTCGAAGCCGAGGCGTCGAGCGGCGGTGCGATACGCTACAAAGGCTCACCCGGCATCATGCGCCGGGGGCAGTCGAGCGGCGGCTCCGTCAGAGAAACTAATTAATTTGATAATTTGGTGATTTGATAATTTGATAATTAGCTACGCAATTTCACAATGACAATAAATATATAGCTTGCATACTTTTGTGTAAGTTACCTTGAAAATTTGTAAATTGTACTTTCACGTAGCCCATTACCAAATTATCAAATTACCAAATTATCAAATTATCAAATTATAAAGAATGACTCTTCCCGAAAAAACCGTAGAACGCCTCAGCGAATACCGGCGATCTTTGGCCGACTGTGCGGCCTCCGGTATCACCCACATATTTTCGCACGTGCTGGCCGGAATGCACGGCATCACGGCGGTGCAGGTGAGGCGCGATCTGATGCTGATAGGCTTTTCGAGCGACACCAAGAAGGGATACGACGTGAGGGTGCTGGCCGATTTCATTTCGTCGATACTCGACAATCCCGTACCCACCAACATCGCCATCATAGGGATGGGACACCTGGGACAGGCCATTGCCAAATATTTCAACGGCAAGGGATTGAAACTCAGAATAGTGGCGGCATTCGACGTCGACCCAGCCAAGGTGGGGCGCACTTTCGACGGCGTGCCGTGTTACGACATGGCGAGCTTCGAAGAGGAGGTCTCTACGCTCGATATCAACATGGTGCTGCTGTCGTCTCCGAGAGACGCGGCGGGCGATCTCGTGTTGCCCATAATTAATGCCGGTATCAAAGGGGTGTTGAATTTCACTTCGCGGCCCCTGAACTTTCCCCGCGGCATAATCGTCGAGAATTTCGACATTACGACCCTTCTGGAGAAGGTCGCCTATTTCGTCAAGGAGGAGGAGCAGAATGACAGTGCTGACTGACATGGACGCCCTGCCGCCTCTGCGCGATCCGGTCGTGACGGTGGGATCGTTCGACGGGGTTCACCGCGGACACTGCTTTTTGCTCGATATTTTGCGCGAGAGGGCGCGGCTCTCGGGCGGCGAGAGCGTGGTGGTGACTTTCGGGGAGCATCCGCGGCGTGTTTTGGAGAACGACGGGGAGCTTCGGGTGCTGACATCGCCCGAGGAGAAAGCCGCGTTATTGGCGGCGGCAGGGGTCGACAACCTTGTCGTGATGCCTTTCGACGAGAGTGTTTCGCGGCTTTCGGCCGAAGAGTTCGTGCGCGATTTTCTGGTCGGAAAGCTCGGTGTGCGCGAACTCGTCGTCGGGTATAACCACCGTCTGGGCCACGGCAGGGAGGGAGACGCTTCGGTTTTGCGTGATTTGGGCGAGAAATACGGCTTCCGGGTCTTTTGTGCTCCGCGCTTCGAGGCGGACGACGGGGAGGATGAAAAGATATCGTCGACGACCATTCGTCAGGCACTTTCACGCGGTGATGTCGCTTCTGCCGAACGAATGCTCGGAAGAAAAATTTGATAATTTGATAATTTGATAATGAGGTAATTAGCTACGCGCAAAATAATTATCAAATTATCAAATCATCAAATTATCTAATTAATTGATTACCTTTGCCCAAATTTATCTAATACATATCTCCTATGTTTTTTGGTGAAAAAGTTGTAACAGAGGGACTTACATTCGACGATGTCCTTCTGGTGCCTGCCTATTCCGAAATGGTGGGCCGGCAGGTCGATATCTCTTCGCGCTTCACGCCAGGCGTCGCGCTCTCGACACCCATCGCCTCCGCCGCAATGGATACCGTCACAGAGGCGGGACTCGCCATCGCCATTGCCAGAGAGGGAGGTATCGGCGTGATACACAAAAATATGACCATCGACCAGCAAGCAACGCAGGTACGCAAGGTCAAGAGGGCCGACAGCGGCATGATCTACGACCCGATCACCATTTCGAAAGAGCAGACCGTGGGCGACGCGTTGGCCCTGATGAGGGAACACCGCATCGGAGGCATTCCCGTGGTCGCACCCGACGGGACGCTCATAGGTATCGTTACCAACCGCGACCTGAGGTTCCAGACCGACATGGAGCGGAAGATCGAAAAGGTGATGACCTCGAAGAATCTCATCACCACCCAGGATCCCGATCTGGGAAAAGCATCCAAGATTTTGCTGGAGAACAAGATCGAAAAGCTACCGGTGGTTTCGGCCGACGGCAGATTGGTGGGCCTTCTCACATATCGCGACATAACCAAACTCAAGGACAATCCGTTCGCCTCGAAAGACGGCAAGGGGCGTCTTCGCGTGGCCGCCGGGGTGGGGGTGACCCCAGACACCATAGACAGGGTGGCCGCCCTTGTCGAGGCACAGGTCGATGTGGTGGTGATCGACACCGCTCACGGACACTCGAAAAACGTCGCCGATATGGTGCGTGCTGTGAAAACGACATATCCGTCGCTCGACGTGGTGGCGGGCAATATCGCCACAGCCGAGGCCGCTAAATATCTTGTCGCCGCCGGGGCCGACGGTGTGAAGGTGGGCATAGGGCCGGGTTCGATCTGCACCACGCGCGTAATAGCGGGCATAGGCGTTCCGCAACTCACCGCTATCTACGACGTAGCACAAGCCGTCAAAGGTAGCGGAGCGACGGTGATCGCCGACGGCGGATTGCGCTATTCGGGCGACATCGTTAAGGCCATAGCCGCCGGGGCCGATTGTGTGATGGCGGGCTCGATGTTCGCCGGAACCGAGGAGTCGCCGGGTGAAACGATCATCTACAACGGCCGCAAATTCAAATCGTACCGCGGGATGGGCTCTCTGGAAGCGATGGCCCAGGGGTCGAAAGACCGCTATTTCCAGGGCGACGAACAGGATTCGCGCAAACTCGTCCCCGAAGGGATCGCCGCGAGAGTGCCGTTCAAGGGAACGTTGGCCGAGGTAATCTATCAACTCGTGGGCGGTCTGCGTGCCGGAATGGGCTACGTCGGCGCGCAAACCATCGAACAACTCAAGGCCGCAAAATTCATACGTATCTCCGGCGCCGGTGTTGCCGAAAGCCATCCGCACGACGTGACAATCACGCGCGAAGCGCCGAACTATTCTCGCGGAGAATAGTTTAGTTACGAGTTACGAATTGGCTACGCGGAATATAATTCCTAATTACTGATCGCAATGGCAATTATTACACGCGACGTTCCGATCCGGGTTCGGTACAACGAGACCGACCAGATGGGCATTGTGCACCACTCGAACTATATTTTCTACTATGAGGTGGCGCGCACCGAACTGATGCGCTCGCTCGGCACCAGCTACCGCGAGATGGAAGAGAGGGGAGCGTTGCTCGTTATCCGCGACGTGCGCTCGCATTTCATCGCCCCGGCATACTACGACGAGATTCTGACCGTGAGGGTTTCTATCGCTCAAATGCCGACGGTGAAGGTGGCTTTCGAATTCGAGATATTCAACACGCGGGGCGAGTTGATCCACACCGGCGAGGTCGTGCTGGCGTGTGTCGACAAAGAGACCCGAAGGCCGAAAAGAGCCCCCGAATGGTTCGTCGAGATGCTCGTCGAGAGCGAAAGCAACGAGTGCGGCGAGATTACGCTGCAATAGCCGGGTAGGGCATAAATATAATTACGAGTTACGAGTTACGAATGAGCTACGCATAATTTTTATATCGCGTTAGCCCAACTCGTAACTCGTAATTCATAATGCGGGACCTTTTGCCCCGCATCTTTCTTTATTACATATCGCCCGTCAATCGAGGGTCGCCCTGTCGGAGACACACCGAACCGGGAAGCCGCCCGCGGGGGCGTTTTCGGCCTGTCCGTTCGCACGATGCGCGGGATTTATGTAGTCGTGGCGGAATGCCAAAGCAGAGATGCTTTCAGTGGAAGTGGCAGGGATCGGAAATGCGCCCGACCAGTAGAATCCCACCGGATAGCCCACACCCTCGTCGTCGTTGACAATGTTGGTGAAGTTGGTCGACGTGGCGGCGAGGCTGGGCGAGAAGCTACGGCGCCCGGCGGCGGGATAGAAGACGGTCTCTTCGCCCACGATGAAGCTCCAGCCGTATTCGTATTCTCCCTCGACGTTGAACTCGTCCGGATCGGAAGAGGCGTTGCCCGTGGTCGTGAAATCTTTCCATATAGTGGGCGGGGCGATCCTCCATCCTTCGGGACAGGGATCGTAGAGCGTTTTGGAAGAAGTGCTCCATAGATCGCTCTTGTGGCCCGAAAAGAGCCAGTCGAAGCCATTCTCCTCGGCTCCGCCAATGAAAGTACCGGGGTTGGCGACGGCATATTCCACGGTGCCGGTCTCGTCGTCGGATACCGCGTAGGAGTGGGTCATACTCGCGTTGGAATTGTTGTAGAGGGAGTGCGGAGTGGTCGAATCCCATGTCACGGGGCCGATGAAGGGGTCTTTGCGTCCCCACTGATAGTAGAGGCCGTAGGAAGCGACCGCATCTTCGGGGGAAGCGTTCGAGTCAGCAAAAGCGCCCAGATTGCGGTTCATCACCACAAAATCTCCGATATCGTCGGGATCTTCGTCGGGATCGTAGCCGGTCACCCAGATATGCCAACTCCAGAGCGCGTTGTCGTCCTTATCGGTGACTGCGACGACCGCGTTGCCTTCGACGAGTTCTTCCGAATTCCCCGTTGCGAAGTACAGGAATCCGTTCTCGAGCGATACATTGACCACGGTATTGGTTGCTGTCGACCAGATGCGCGTCGCACCGGTGGCGCCGGTAATGGTTGCGGAAGCCTCATTACCTCGTCTGAGAGCGTTGAATTTGAAGCGTTTGCCCGGCTCGGAGACGATAACGCTGTTGGCCGTGACGGAAATTTCGGTGGCTAATCTGACCGCGACCGTGATAGACCGCTTGACGGAAGCGCCCGACTTCGAGGTGGCGGGAAGATCGATCTTGCCCGTCTCCGGGCCTCCCTGTGCCGGAGCCGTGATAATGTATCTGCCGCCGTCGCGAACGCAACTCCATCCTTCCGAGGCGGTCGGAGTACCAAAACTGCTGATGTTATGGGAGGTGAAAGTTATCTCCTTTGTCTGTCCCCACTCGAAATCGAGAGAAGTAGTCTCCGGCGTGAAGGCGAAGGATTCGTCCTTGTCCTTTTTACAGCCGGTGAAGAAGAGCATGAGCGCCGAGGCGGCGATAACGACTATTTTTGTATATGAGTTTGTCATAGCGGTCGATTTTGAGGGCAAAAATATCAAAAAGTTCCATAACTTTACGCACCGCAGGCACATTTATTGTGTGAGGAGACTCCAAAACCGAATTAATACATCGCTGTTATGAGTATGAAAATCCAAAAAGGCTCGCGCCTTGCCGACAAAAAGTTCCATATCACCGTCACCGATGACGGTCCCCTTATGGTGTATGGCAAGCCCCGTTTGGTGCAAAAATTCATCGTGCCCAACGAGAGGGGCGAAATGTGGTGGTTGCAGGAAGGACTCTCGTTCGAAATGGCGACCGAACCCGTCGCGCTGTGCCGTTGCGGCGAGTCGCGCAAAAAACCCTATTGCGACGGCGCCCACGTCAAGGCCGAGTGGGATCCGCGCCTGACCGCCCCGGAAACGGGAGTGCTGGAGGGGGCGAAGATGTACGACGGCCCCGAGTTGACGCTCTCCGACGGGGAAAAATATTGTGCCTTCGCGCGTTTTTGCGACGCCGGGTTGCGCGTTTGGAACGAAGTGGGCGAAAGCGACAGTCCCGAGCATCGCGACATGACCATCCGCGAGGCCAACCACTGTATCGCGGGACGTTTGTCGGCATGGGACAACGCCACGGGCGAACCTTATGAACCCGAGTTGGAACCGGAACTCGGACTTGTCGAGGATCCGAAGGTACACGCCTCGGCCGGTCTGTTCGTTAGCGGCGGTATACCCGTCTCACGTGCCGATGGTTTCACATATGTGGTTCGCAATCGCGCCATGCTGTGCCGCTGCGGCCAGTCGTCGAACAAACCGTGGTGCGACGGTACCCACGCCTCATTCCACTGGAACGACGAGTTGGGAGGAGCGCCCACCGGCAAGAAATGGTGAAAATCGGTTAGATATCGCAATGCGGCATGACATCCGGAGCGATACCGTTGCTTCCTCTGTCATAAAAGTAGCCCGGAAATTTACGATTCTGTAAAATTTCCGGGCTGCTTTTATTGACGGCGCGGCATTGCCGTCACTCCTAATTGAAAAATGTCTTTTCGGATTACGATTGATTTTTTGGTTTTTTTGTGTATGGTGGAATCGGTAGACACGCCGGACTTAAAATCCTGTGGACAGCAATGTCCGTGCCGGTTCGATCCCGGCTCCGGGTACCATGAAAATCGCTAACTTCTGATTTATTAGGAGGTTAGCGATTTTTCTTTTAAGACATTGTTCCCAAATTGTTCCCAATCAGAATTATTGTATTTTAATGGTCATCTTCTCGAATGAAAGTAAAAGACGATAGAAATTGCATCTACGCTCGTGTATCCCTAACTATAATTTGTGTATGATGACATTTTTCACTCAAACAAATTCTCCTTTGGTTTTTGAACTTTTGCGATGTTGCAGATTTCGGCGATGGTTGCACCGGAGTTTTGGTAGGAATAGAAAACACCCTCACTCAATAGCACATAGACCCACTCGCGCCC
>QMCE01001495.1_pt1 | contig 12835 bp, 9 predicted proteins | sample 1821851 | NCBI WGS metagenome assembly QMCE01 (sample SAMN09453174, study PRJNA476694) | Termite gut metagenome, whole genome shotgun sequencing project. | isolation source: worker | host: Odontotermes sp. | place: South Africa:Pretoria | collected 2016-01-28 | reverse complement strand
AGCCACAATAAGCCCGGCGGAACCTTCGTGGAATCTTCCGAAAAAGTTGCGGTGCTTCGTGTTGGCAGATACTCCGAAGCCGTAGATTTCTTCATAAAAGGTGGAGAATAAAGCTTCTCCCGGGGTGCGTTCCACCACGTTAAAATGAATGTCGGAAAGTCCGTCGGCGCGGGTAGAATCGCTCAGTTGCGCCAGCGTGAAGAGTTGGGTGGAAAAAAGTTTCGAGCGGAACACCGTGTATTGGTTGCCGTCAATGACTTCTCCGTGCGGGATTTTCCAGAGGGTATTGAGCCACGCGGTATCGGCGAGGCCTTCCAGACGATTGCCGTTTTCATCTTTGAATTGCGCGGGGCGTAGCGATTTGCTGGAAAAAGAGCCCATGCGAATTTGCGGTCCCGGGTCGATGTCGATTTCCACATGAACAAAATGGCGGACCGTGTCAATGCGTTCGATATAACTGATGCGATTGTGGAGATAACCCTCTTTGCGGTAAATTTTTTGGATTTCCTGAATATCTTCGGATACGAGAGTCGGGCTGTAGTAACGATTGCCGGCGCTCTTTAATTTTTCCACCTGGACGAGGTTGGTGTCGCGTTCATTTTTCATGAGGATCTTGACGGAATGAAAGCGATACCGCTCGCCTTCCGTAATATGAAAAGTATAATGACGCGTGTTTACGGAATCCTGGAGCACTTCCTGTACGGTTTTAAGCATGATTAGCACTCCGAAATAGCCGTCGGAGGAATATAAAAGTTCCAGGTTTCCTCTGGCGAGATACATGAGAAAATCCTGGCGGGAGGTATCCAAAACACCGAATTCCGCCGGGAGATCCAGCTGGCTTTCGAGTTGGGAATCGGAATAAAGGGAGTTCCCGTCAAAAGAAACTTTCCAGGGATTTTTTTCCGGAACTTCTTCGGCGAAGAGAGCGCCGGTAAAGCATAGGAGTAAAACGAGCAGGTTACTTTTCTTCATGTTCGCTCGCTTTTTGAGGGGGAGGGGGGGTACGTCTAAAGCCGAGGAGCGATGGAGTCCAGAATTGATAAGAGTAGTCGAACCCGATGTTTTTTTCGAGCCGGTTTTTTTCGTCACTTGATTCCAGGGCGCTGTGATAGTCTCTTGAAATTAAATTTCCCCTGAAGTTGACCGCCGGATTAAGGTGATCTATTTCGGTGGTTTCGGAATCTTCGAAAACCGGTAATTTATAGGTCAGCCCGAGTTCAAAAGCCCGATCGTAAACGCGTTCAATGCTGAGATCCTCTGTGTAGCCGAAAATCAAACTCAAGTTTTTGACCCAGCGATCCAAAGAAATTGGGACTTTTAAGTAACTCGAATCTTTTTCAAGACTGTTATAATCGTTGAAAAAATTGAGTTTCATTTCGATATCGCCCACATAATCTCCGCCGAGTGTTTTATTGGCCGTAGAGGCGAGGAAAGTGCCGATGATTTTTCCGGCCACTTTATCGCCGTCGATATTGGTGGTTTCATCTTCTTCGGAAATACACCCGAGGAGAATGCTGTAATAAACCGAAGCGGGCGATTGGCGCGCCGTACAGTTGGAATAGGGTTCCGGCTGAGGGTTGGTGAGGGAGCCGCTGATATTGAGAAATACCGGGCAGGTTTCATCGGCGTTGGTGTTCTTGCTCACATCGCAGTAGGGGAGATTTTCCGAAGAAACCAGGTCTACGCTTCCGCGTTTCCAGGGGACATCCTGCCAGGAAATCGCGAATGATTGCAGATCAAAGCGGAAGAAATTGCTGAAGCCCACAAATCCGTTTCCGGAGTTATTGATTTCGCCGCGGAGAATCGGCTGGGCGGTGGTGCCCAAAACCCAAACATCCGCCGTAAATGGGAATGTAGCGACATTGGAAACCACGGCAAGCGAATCCTGCTGGGATTCCCGAATATGAACGGAGAGAGTGGTGGGGCGGCTCTGGATAAGTTCGGTCGTGGCGATCGGCGGCGGTTTGTCCGTCCGGAGTTTGACAAAAAAGTTGGTGAGCGTGTTGAGGAGACTATTTAAACTCTTGATGCCGAAGTCGATATTAATTTGTTTGCGGTAAACTGCTTTATCGATAAAAACATCGCCTTCGATAGAACTGTTGGAGAAACTGCCTCTCTGTGAATGCGGGATACGGTAAAAAAGGGCTCCGTGGAGTTTTGCTTCGATGTCGCCGTAAGAAGGGTGCGCCATTTGATACCGGATGCTTGGGAAATCTCCCGAAATGACAAAATCCCTTCCGCTGTCGTGAATTTTTCCGTTTACATTCTCAAATAACACCTGGTGAACGCCGCCGAAGGCGAGCGTATAATGCCTGGCACCAAAAGAGATGGATTTTAACTCCATATTGTTTAAATCAAAACTTAACGCCGCTTCGATGAATTCGTTTTTTTCATTGAATGTACTGATACCGGGAAGTTCAAGGATTCCGTTTCGGAGAGTACCGGAAAGGCGGATCGGGAAGGAACCGAGAAAGGATAGAGGTGCCTGATAATTGGTGGAATCGGAACGGAACGAGGCTTGAACCCCGGCGAGCCCCCGGCGGAGATCGGCTTGAATCTCTGCTTTGAAATCCGTGTTTTTGATTTCGCCCATACCGGGAGGGAGGAACCAGAAACCGCTTGCGAATAAATTCCCGTTCCATTGAAATTTGGAATCGAGAACGCCTTCCGCCCAAAGAGTGCCGCTCTGGTTCGTCGAATGGCTTGCCGTAATGGTGCGCGAACTCTTTAGAAGATCATTAACCAGGATTTGTGTGTTTCCGTTCCACGCCCCGCCGTCGCCTAAGGAAAGCGCGCCGGTGATTTCGATTTTTTCTCCGGCGGCAACCAGTTTCAAATCGGAAATTGCAAAAAAGGCGGAGTCAATATTGTGGAAGGTAATATCTTCAAAATCGATGAGCCCTTGAACGCCTTCTTCATGGTGGTAAGCAAACTCACCGCTCAAGTGCCCTCGGGAGAGCACGGAAATACCGAAAGTGTTGAGGAGTGCGGTGAGATCGAATTTCTCCGTTTTTGTATTCGCATGCAGGAGCGTTACGGGGAGCTCCGATTGCGGATCTTTGCGGAGTAAGAGGCTTGCATCAAACTCAATTTCGTTATTTTGATGGATAATGTGTGCGTTTTCGAGAATCACGGAATCGCCGCTTTCCCGGGCGAGAAGGTCTCCGTGCAATTTAAAATTCTGGACTTCGGCTTCAAAAGAGGCTTCGAGTGTTCCCACGTTGGTGTTAAAGTGATGATCCCAATCGGCGCTTATGATCGCCTGAATATCCGGCAGGAACGAAGTATCGGCAAAGGGAATGGAAGCGGTGCTGATATTTTTTGCCGAGAGCCGCAATTCCGGGTCGAAGGAAACCCAGACGTTTGCTGTTCCGGAATCTCCGTGATGAAGTTCCCAGGCGGTGTGCGGCACCGAATCCCGGCGCGTTTCGTCCCAAAGTACCCGCCCGGTAAAGGTGAACTCATCTTGTTGATGGCGAATCAATCCGTGATCAAAAGAAATTCCGGAAAGATCAAGGTTGAGGTGCGTTTCGAGATAATCCACATTCATCAAGTAAGCGTACCGGACCGGGGCGATCTTAACGGTCGCCTCCATACCGTCGCGATAATTCCAGGAACCCCGGATTTGCGGACGGGCACCGAGATTGAGATGATCGCCGCTCCACTGAATTGCCCAGGGCTCATTGTTGCTGATGTCGCCTTCAAACCGGATATGCGGACTTGTGTATAAATCGAAAATAGTTCCCGTGACGATGGAACCGTGTGCGGTTTCCACGTGGGCGTTAAGATGACCGTTCTTGATCACCGCCGAATGGATCGTGGCATTCATGGGCATTTTTTCCGGGCCGAAAAGTGCCGCCATATTTTCAATCTTTCCCGTGAAGTTTCCGTCGCCGTCGGATTTCAAGTTCCCTTTCACAACAATTTTTTCGCCTTTTTTTCCGTTCAGGTGAATATCGGCATTCACGGATTCCATCGGGTTTCCGAAACTTTCGATATGGCCGTGAAGCGCCGGGAGCGGCCAGTATTCCCGGAGATCAAAATCAACGGATGCTTTATAGTCGAAATCCTGTTTCAATAAATTAAAGGAAAACGACGATTTGGTTTTGATATTTTTAATTTGGGGAATATCGGCAATCACATCGGCTTCGAGAAAATGGGAAAGCACGAGGGTATCCGGATCGGGTACTTGCAGAAAAAGTTCGCCGGAAAGATTGTGGAGGGCGTTTCGCGGCGCATTCACTTCCAGGGCAAGAGAATCTTTACCGGTATTCAGGCGAACTTCCGCATCAACGAAATACTCATTCCAAAGCAGCTTGGAATTGAAGTCCGCCGGGCCAGCCAGGTAATCGCCCCGGAGGTTTTTGAAATTCAGGTGAAGCGCCTCGGCGCCCTCGGATTCCAACCGGAGGGAATCAAGCGCCCAGTTTCCGATGGAATCGAGTGTCACGGAGAGAGCATCGAAACGGGCTTTAACGGGGAAGGGAATGCGAATATCGGGAAATTCAATAGCTGTGGGAGTTTTTTTTACAGAATCATTCGGGGCGGAAAGAGATGCCTTTACGTCGGCTTGCCTCGATGAAACGGATAAGGCCGGCCGCGGAAGAAGCGCTAAACGGATATCCAGTTCCTGCATGGCGGTTTGCCACTCGCCCCCCTGAATGCGAAGAGTGTCCCAATAAAAATGAAGCCCGCCCTTTCTTTCAAACCCGGAAGGGAACAGATGGATTTCTTTGAAAACGGATGGTTCACCGAGAAAACGGTTGAGTTTCGAGTTGAGAACCGCTCCCGTAATGGTGAAAACAAGGATAAAAAAAACTAAAAAAGCAAAAAAAAACGTATGCCGAACGCGGAAACGCTTGGTTTTGGGTTTTTCGGAGGATTTCGTTTTCGAAAACAATGATACCAATATAGAAGAAAAGTATTATATTGTGTGCCATGGCTAATTCTCAAACGGTTGAGATCGACGTATCTTCGGACGAATCTTTTGTTCGGGAAATAAAGCAGTTTCTTTCGGAAATGCTTTTGGCCGCAGGCGTGAACCGGCGGCAGGCGGAAGAAGTAGAAAAAGAGGCCGAAGATTTGTTTTGCCTGGTTTTTGAGAAGCCGGGTTCGGGGCCTTTGCATCTCGAATACAGTTTGACGAATTCGGAATTGATTCTTTCTTTATCGGACGAAAATGGAACCTCTTACGGCATGAGGAAATCTTTCGATGAGTGAATTGCAGATTTCGGTACAAATTTGCGATGAAGAACCCGAAGTCACCGTGGTCGGCTTATCCGGAGAGGTGGGGCTTGAAAGCATTCCCTGCCTGGTGGACCGGATCGAAACATTGATTCGTAACGGGAAAATCCACTTGCTTATCGATCTCTCGAAAGTCACTTTCTTGAGTGCGCCGGTGCTCGGCGCGTTGATGGGGTGCCGCGCTCATTTGCTTCATTTGGCCGGCAGTATCTCTTTTTTGCTCCCCCGTTCCGAACTTGCGGTGAATCTGGAAGAGATGGGTGTCGGCCTCGTGTTTCGCTATTATGAAAACCGGAATGCCTTTTTAGACGATTTTCGCTGGTATTACCGTAACGTATCCCGTAAACTTTCTTTGAAAGTGCCTGCGGAACCTGCTTATGTGCCTCCGTTGCGGCATCTGGTTTCGCGCATTCTTTTGAACAAGGGCTATTCTTCCAGAGAAGCCTTTCATTTGGAAATGATTGTCGATGAACTCGCCAATAATGCCGTTGAACACGGGTCTTCCGAAAAGCATATTATGCTTGATTTACTGTTAAGTCATTCTTCCGCCATGCTTACGGTGCGGAATCACTGCATGGTACTTTCCGCTGAAAACCAAAAACAACTTTTGGAAAAATTTGAAAATCCGGTGATTGATGTGAATTCTTCGCGCGGCCGGGGAATATCTCTCGTAAAAAAATTATCGGATAAAATACATGTTTCTTTGGGCGATGATTGGGTTCAGGTATGCGTATCTAAACGAAGGGAAAGGATCAAAAGGTAAAAAATGAACGATCAAAAATTTTCGCTTGAAGTCGATTTTTTGGATGGGATTCCGCAAGGGCGGATTCTGAAATTTGTGGGCGATTTGGATTATACCACCACCGCCAAAATGTCGGAAACGATAGCAACGCTTCAGGATGAAGGCGCGCTTTACTTTATCGCCGATTTCTCGAGATTGCGTTACATTAACAGTACCGGGCTCGGTGCCCTCTTGTTTATCAATACGACATTGAAGCAGCGCGGCGGTTTGCTTAAAATTATTTCGATGAGTGAAAGCGTTTTTGAAATCGTGGAAATCATCGGAGCCCATGTGATTCTCAATATTTACAGTAACTTGGAGGATGCCGTTACGGCACTTCAAAAAGATCTAAGGAGTTCTCATGCCGAATAAAAATATTCTGTTTTCTGTGTTTTTGGGCACCGCTATTCTGTGCGGCTGTTCCGGCGGTCGTGACGATGCCATCGTTTCGGTGGCCGGTCAGAAAATCAATCGATCGGATGTGAATCTGATTTTGATGTTCAATTCGGGAATGACACCGATGGATTCGAGCGAAGTCCTCGGTAATTTGATTGAGGAAACCCGGATTGCGGCGGAAGCCAAAGCGAAATACGGAGACCCCGGCGGAAAATTTGCCGAATTATTTGATTCGCAAAAGGAGCGGATGCTGGCGCAATTCTATCAGCGCTACTATTTGGAAGATAATTACGGTTACGGCGAAGATTCCCTGATACGCTATTTTGAAGCGAATCGGGATTCTTTCAAGTCTTCCTATTACACTGTACGCGCCCGGGTGGCTCAAAACCTTTTCCTGAAAAACCATCCGGACTCGCTTGCGAGTTTTTCCGTAGAATACCGCAAGGAACTTTCGGGGGCGGAGCTCTCGGACGAATCGATTCACAACGCTTTTTTAGGGAAAGTTCAGGCGGAAAGAACCAAGCTCCTGATGGATTCTTTAAAAACGGCTTACGGTATCCAAAATGAAAAGATCGTCCCGCAGGGTGTGCGCGAATATTATGATGCACATTTGAACGAATTTATGACACAACCCGGTTATATCGTTTATCACATTGAATTGAAGGATTCGGCGGCTCTCGCCGGAAAAGCAAATGCGGTAAAATCGTTGGAACAGTTTAAAACACTCGCATTATCCGAAAGTGAAAATACATGGACGAAACCGAAAGAAGGTTTTGTCGGAGAAATTCGCGAAGAACATGCGCTCCCTTACGGAATCGGGATTTTGCCGCCGGTTTTCGAATGGCTCCGGGCACAGGATTCCGGAACCGTTTCTCCGGTTTTCAAAAGTGCCGGCAGCACGTTCCATGTTTTTTATCTGGAAAGCAAAGTGGCGCCGAAACAAAAACCGTTTGAGCGGGTGCAGAAAGCTCTGGAAGAACGCCTCGCTACCGATGTTCTGCTGGATTCCTCTTTTGTGTTAGTCTCGAGCCACGGGAAACCGTTCCTGACCGAAGGCGATATTTTGAAAGTCAAAGCCGAAATTCCGGAAAGGGAACGCATGCGTTACCCTCGCGAACGGTTGCGCCACATGCTCACCGAATGGAAAATGCTCGCGAGAGCCGCCCGTGAAAGCGGTTTTGAAAATAATCCGATGACACGTTCTTTCTTTAAGCTTTCCGAAAACAGCCTTTATCAGAAAATGTTCCAGGATTCGCTGTTTGCCGGCGTTTACCCGGAAGAGGCGCTTGAAGGCAGTTACAAATTGAACGGAGAACGTCTTTTTCCGGGAGGCACTTTTGAACAGGTGAAGAACGTTCTCGCAAGATGGATGGCCACTCCGCCGCTCATCATGAGACATGAATATTTCTACAACCTGGAAATGTATGCCTCGTTCCCGGATTTCATTCAGGCAGAACCGAGAGTCTTTGCTGCGGTACGGGCGAAGGATTCCAAAAACGCTTATCTGCGCAAATACCTCAAGTTCAAAGATAAGTATCCGGTGACCGTTTTGAACAAAGCCTGGCTCTCGATTTCCGATGATTACTCAAAGGATGCCCTGATTGCCGAAGCCGATGCGGCCTATGAGGCGCGAGACCTCGACAAAGCCATCTCCAATTGGCAGACACTCCGCGGTCTTTATCCGGAAGATGAAGCTCTGTTTGCCCGTTCCGTTTTGGAAGTGGCCAAACTGGAAAGCGAAAAGGAAAATTTCCTCAATGCGGAAAAAGAATACCGGGCATTTTATTCTCTGTTCCCTCAAGATGAGAATGCGGAAAAAGCGCTTTTCAGCCGAGCCTTCACGCTCCGCGATGGTCTGAAAAACGACTCAACGGCACTCGTTCTTTTCAAGGAATTCAAGGAAAAGTATCCGTCGAGCGAACTTTCGGAATCTGCGGATTGGATGATTCAAGACATTGAAAGCGGCGGAAAACTTTCCGACGAATTAATGGAAATCATCGAAAAATCGGAACCCGGCGAACTCTGATAAAACTATATTTCATTCAACTTTTACTTTAAGGTGGTAAACTATGGAAATGACTTTTGCCATGATCAAACCCAATGGTGTGGCTTCCGGTTTGGTAGGGCGTCTGATTGAACGTTATGAAAGTGCGAGACTCTCCGTTTGCGCCATGAAAATGTATCAAATGACCTCAGCCGATGCCCGCGGTTTTTATGCCGAACATGTGGAAAAACCGTTCTTTCCGGAACTCGAAGAATACATGACCGCCGGTCCGTCCGTGATGCTTGCGATCGGCGGCGAAAACGCAATTGCCAAAGTGCGTGCGATCAACGGCGCCACCAATCCCGAAAAAGCGGAACCCGGCACCATTCGCCACGACTTTGCCCCTTCCATGACCGAAAATGTGGTACACAGTTCGGACAGTAAGGAAAGTGCGGCACGCGAGATCGCTTTCTGGTTCAAGGAAAATGAAATTTACACTTATAACGCGGCCTGCCAAAAAGCAAGCTGTATTATGAAAAAATAATCTTTCACAAAAAACAATCCCTATCAAGGAGATACAATCAATGCAATGGATCATCAAATATCTGACTTCCTCTATCGGGAAGAAACAGATCATGGGATGCACCGGAGCGATTCTCGCTTTGTTTATTTTAGGACACATGGCGGGGAACTTCCAGCTTCTCAATCCGGACCCGGTCGCGGCGCAAGCCTCTTACAATATTTACTCCGAACTCTTAACCAAGTCAAAAGCGTTTCTCTACTCCATTGAACTCGTGCTCGGTGTGGTACTTTTAACGCATGTCTTTCTCGCGGTTTCTTTAAAACATCAGAATTTGAGAGCGCGCGGAAAAAATGATTATGATGTAAATGCACGCAAAGGCAAAAAAACGTTTGCTTCTTTCACCATGATCTGGTCGGGTATCTTTGTGCTCGCTTTCGTCATTTGGCATTTGAAGTCCCTCAAATACGGCGAATACTTCTATTATCAAAGCGCCGATGTTGCCGGCGGTGCCGTGGTGCGCGATATGTGGCTCACTACCGTCATTGCGTTTGCCGACATTAAGTTCATGATTTTTTACGTCATCAGCATGTTTATTATCGGCCTTCACCTGTTCCATGCGATCTCTTCTGCGTTCCAGACATTCGGTATCGCCCATCAAAAATGGACTCCGTTTATCGAAAAACTCGGCATGCTTTACAGCGTGGTGATCACAATCGGATTCTCCGTAATTGCTATCGGTTGTTATGTGCTTGCCAACAAGCCCGAAACTCAAAACCTGATTCGCAATTCCCGTAACCTTCAACAGCAACTCGAACAGGAAAAACAACAGCAGGAAAACATGAAACTCGAAGAAAACGCAAAGAAAACGTCTTTCGTATTGCCTGTTTCCGGTGTTCAAGTGTCTTTCGCCGATGTTAAGGGAGGCTTTTAATGATTCTCGATTCTAAAATTCCCGGCGGTTCGATTTCCGAAAAATGGACGCGCCACAAGTTTGAATTGAAACTGGTGAATCCGGCGAACAAACGCAAATTTACCGTGATTGTCGTCGGGACAGGGCTCGGGGGCGCTTCTGCTGCGGCCTCTCTCGGCGAACTCGGTTACAATGTAAAGGCTTTCTGTATTCAGGATAGTCCGCGCCGCGCTCACTCTATTGCCGCTCAGGGCGGTATCAATGCGGCCAAGAATTATACAAACGACGGTGACTCCGTTTACCGCTTATTTTATGATACGGTAAAAGGCGGCGATTTCCGGGCCCGTGAAGCCAATGTGCATCGCCTCGCCGAATGTTCCAACCTCATTATCGATCAATGCGTTGCGCAGGGCGTTCCGTTCGGGCGCGATTTCGGCGGGCTTCTCGACAACCGTTCCTTTGGCGGTGCTCAGGTTTCCCGTACATTCTATGCGCGCGGACAAACCGGTCAGCAGCTCCTGATCGGCGCTTACCAATCCATGATGCGTCAAGTGGCCAAGGGCTCCGTGAAAATGTTCCCGCGCCGTGAAATGCTTGAACTCGTGGTGGTTAACGGTGCCGCCCGCGGTATTGTTGTGCGTAACCTCGTGACGGGCGAAGTGGAAAGCCACGAAGCCGATGCGGTTTGCCTTGCCACCGGCGGTTACGGCAACGTATTCTACCTCTCTACAAACGCGAAAGGTTCTAACGTGAGTGCCGCCTGGCGCGCTTACAAAAAAGGGGCGCTGTTTGCGAACCCCTGTTACACACAAATTCACCCGACTTGTATTCCGGTTTCCGGCGATCACCAGTCCAAGCTCACTTTGATGTCCGAATCGCTCCGGAACGACGGGCGCGTTTGGGTTCCGAAAAAAGCGGGCGATACGCGCGCTCCGGAAGATATTCCCGAAGCCGAACGCTTCTATTATCTGGAAGAAAAATACCCGAGTTTCGGAAATCTCGTTCCTCGCGATGTTGCGAGCCGCAATGCTAAAAATGTGTGCGATGCGGGTCTCGGTGTCGGCACTTCCAAGCAGGCGGTTTATTTGGATTTTGCGGATTCCATCAAACGTCTCGGCGTTTCGGCGATCAGCGCGAAATACGGAAACCTTTTCCAGATGTATGAAAAAATTACGGATGAAAATCCGTATAAATCGCCGATGCGCATTTACCCGGCGGTGCATTACACCATGGGCGGTCTCTGGGTGGATTACAATCTCATGAGCACCATTCCGGGCTGTTTTGTGCTGGGTGAAGCGAACTTCTCCGATCACGGTGCCAACCGCCTCGGTGCTTCCGCGCTCATGCAGGGGCTTGCGGACGGCTACTTTGTGATTCCTTACACCATCGGCGGCTATTTTGCAGGCACGAAACTCGATAAGGTTTCCGCTTCGGCTCCGGAATTTAAGGAAGCGGAAAAAGAAGCTCTGGAAAGAAATAAAAAACTGCTCTCCATTAAGGGAAAACGCACCGTTTCCGATATTCATCGCGAACTCGGCCACATCATGTGGGAAAACGTGGGCATGGCGCGCAACAAGGCCGGGCTTGAAAAAGCGCTTACGGCAATTCCGGCACTCCGCGAAGAATTCTGGAAAAATGTCAATGTGCTCGGGAGCGAAGGTTCGTTCAACCAAAATCTGGAACACGCCAACCGCCTTGCGGACTTCCTCGAATTCGGTGAATTGATGGCAACCGATGCCTTGCACCGCGAAGAATCCTGCGGCGGGCACTTCCGTGAAGAAAGTCAGACACCGGACGGCGAAGCGCTTCGCAATGACGAAAAGTTTTGCTATGTCGGCGCCTGGGAATATAAGGGTGATGGTGTAAAGCCGGAACTCAGCAAAGAACCGCTTGCCTTCGAAAACGTTCACCTTGTTACACGGAGTTATAAATAATGAGTGGCGATATGAATTTAACTCTGAAAATTTGGTGTCAAAAAGACTCCAAAACCAAAGGGCAATTTGAAACCGTTAAAATCGGCGGTATCTCTCCGGACATGTCTTTCCTGGAGATGCTGGATATTGTCAATGAACAGCAAATGAAACAGGGCAAAGAAGGTTTCGCGTTCGATCATGACTGCCGCGAAGGTATTTGCGGCATGTGTTCGCTCGTGATCAACGGGCTTGCACACGGTCCCGATCATGCGATCACCACTTGCCAGCTTCACATGCGCAAGTTCAAAGACGGTGATACTATCGTGATTGAACCGTGGCGCGCTTCGGCGTTTCCGGTAATTCGCGACTGTGCCGTGGATCGCAGCGCTTTCGACCGCATTATTACTGCCGGCGGGTTCATTAGCATCAACACCGGTTCCGCTCCGGATGCGGCGACCATTCCGGTTCCGAAAACCGATTCCGACCGCGCCTTCGATGCCGCGGCCTGTGTCGGTTGCGGAGCGTGCGTGGCCGCTTGTAAGAACTCTTCGGCCATGCTCTTTGTGTCGGCCAAGGTGAGCCATTTGAGTTACCTCCCGCAAGGGAAAGTGGAAGCGCAGAAACGCGTGCTCGCCATGGTGGCGCAAATGGATAAGGAAGGTTTCGGCAACTGTACGAACCTTTACGAATGCCAGGCGGTTTGCCCCAAGGGAATTACCGTGGAATTCATCGCTAAGATGAACCGCGAATACCTCGGCGCCACAGCGATGTATGCCGAAAAAGTATATAGCACCGACATGTAATATTCCTTATAAAAACACAAAAGCCTCTGGTGGTTGTTACCGGGCCGGGGCCGGGCAGCGGCAAAATGGCTACCTGCCTTTCGCAGATGTACCACGAGCATAAGCGGAATATCAAGGCGGGCTACGCGAAATACGAAACGTTCCCGGTATGGAGCCTTGCGCTCAGCCATCCGGTGAACCTTGCCTACGAGGCGGCCACCGCTGAATTAAACGACGTTAACGTCATAGACCCGTTCCATTTGGAAACCTACGGCACGGCGGCGGTCAACTACAACCGCGAC
>QMCE01001736.1_pt1 | contig 12838 bp, 11 predicted proteins | sample 1821851 | NCBI WGS metagenome assembly QMCE01 (sample SAMN09453174, study PRJNA476694) | Termite gut metagenome, whole genome shotgun sequencing project. | isolation source: worker | host: Odontotermes sp. | place: South Africa:Pretoria | collected 2016-01-28 | reverse complement strand
GCACCTGCCCTTCGGCGGTTTTTGGATTGATGAGTTTGCCGCAGTCATGGCAGTCAATCATTTCAAGCAGTGTAATTTTCGCCAGCGGAATATCGACCTCGACTTCGGCAAACGCGCAGCCGAAACTGAAGGCGTTACTTTTTACCTGCGTTGTCGTTTCCGCGCTCAAATGTTCGGCGTGTTCGCTGTGGTAAAGAGTGTCCGTTGCCAATTCTTCAAGGCTGACAAGTTTTTCATTATTATGCGTCACCAAAATAATATTGCCGTTTTCAATATCAAGATTTGATTCCGGCTTATGGGTATATTCAGCGGCATACTTGAGAATTTTTTCTTTAAGCATTTTCGCGGTTTTACTGATTGCCGCGCCGCCCACGTAAGTCTGCCGCGAGCCATACGCGCCCGTGCCGAAGGGAGTGATGTCGGTGTCCTGCGCGCTTATCACATGAACTTTTTGCCAGGGAATCCCCAGCGCGGCGGCAGTCATTTGCGCGAAAACAGTGTCGGCCCCCTGACCGATTTCCGTCTCCGCAAGCTGTACCTGAACGCTGCCGTCCTGATTCAAAACCATGCGGCAGGCTGAAACTTCAACAGAAATCGGCCAGACTGCGGTGTTGTACCAGAACAATGACATTCCCACGCCGCGCCTGACGTTTCCGGTTTGTTTCGCGTAACGCTCGCGTTTTTCGTCCCAGCCTATCGCCGCTTTACCCTTTTCCACGCACTGCCTGAAAGAGTCAAAATAATTGACATTCCCGGTAAAAGGATCAGTGAAGCCGACCGGCATTACATTGAGAAAACGGAATTCCAGCGGATCGAGTTTAAGACTTCGCGCTACGTCCTCGATATGGGATTCGACCGCAAACACCGCCTGAGGAGTGCCATACCCCCGCATCGCGCCGCCCGCCGCAGTGTTGGTGTAAACCGTGTAAATATCCGCTTTGCGGGCTTTTTCGTCCCGGTAAAGCTGGCGGAAAACATTTGTTCCCTTTGCCGCTATTCCGTGGCCGTGCGATCCGTAAGCGCCCTGATTTGAATACGCCGTGTACGAGCGGGCAACGAGCCGCCCGTTCGGGCGAACCCATGTTTTTAGAAATATTTTTTCGCTGTGCCTGACTCTTGTCGCGGCGAACACTTCCTCTCTCGACAATTCCAGTTTGACAGGCCGCCCTCCCGCCTGAACGCACAGAAAAGCATTGAGCGGCTCGTAAAGGCTGTCCTGTTTGTTGCCGAAACCGCCGCCGATGTAGGGCTTAATTACACGCACATCGCCCCACGGTATCCCCAAAGCCTGCGCGGTGATACGCCGGATAATATGCGGTATTTGCGTCGAAGCGACAATTACAATTCTGCCGTTTTCCATATATGCCCACGACACCACGCTTTCGATATGGCAATGCTGCACAATCGGCGTTTCATATATGCCCTCAAAACAAAGCAGCCCCTCTTCCTTAATTGCCGCTTCAAAATCGCCGTCTTCGACCGTTGTGTGTTTCAAAATATTGTTCGGACATTCTTCGTGCAAAATAGACGCGCCATCTTTCATCGCGGCTTCCGGTGACAGCACAACCGGATATTCATCGTACTCGACTTTTATTGCGCGTAACGCCCGTGCCGCGCTGATTTCATCCTCGGCAATAACCGCCGCGACATCATCGCCGTACAAGCGAACCCGCCTGTTCAACAGCCGCCTGTCCATCGGGTCCCAATGCTGAGGATCGGTAGACCACGGATGTCCGGCTGTGGGAAAAGGAAAATCCGGCACGTCAAAGCAAGTCACGATTTTAATCACTCCCGGAATTTTTTCCGCTTCACTCAAATCGATTTTCTTGACAAGACCGTTAGCAATTGTGGAGTGTAACACTTTAGCGATCAAGACATTTCTGTCCGCCAGATCATCGGTATACTTTGCCCTGCCTGAAACTTTTTCCCAAGCGTCAACTCTAGGTATGCTTTGTCCAACACTCATACAAAACCTCTATATAATAATTGTCCTACGTTTCTGCCTAAAAAACAAGGAATAAAAGGTATTATACTGCGGGGCAGAGCCCCGCACCCGCCGCCTCAAACCTGCGGTTCGATGCGGCTTTCCGTGGCAAGCCGCGGGGTATTAAACCTTTCGTTTCCTCACTCGCTCGATCATGCCCGCGCTAGCGCGGGCGCGATCTCGCTCCGTTCGTCAATAATTACACGGGAAAAAGACGAGTTTAACTGAGTTGTTTTCCCCGTCCGCCGGTATTATAATGGCTGTATACTGAAAAAAGTAATTTAAGGAGATTGTATGAAAATCGCGGTCGTCTATTATTCTTATGATGAAAATTGCGCGTTTGTCGCGGAACAGATTAATGCCTGCCAGAATGCCGATATTACGCGCCTGAAAATGCGGGACGGAAAAAGACGTTCCGGCTTTGCGAAATTCTTCTGGGGCGGCAGTATGGTGATGTTCAAAAAAAAGCCGCCGCTGGAATCGTACAATCTTGATCCGTCCGCCTACGATCTAATAATTCTAGGAAGTCCGGTCTGGGCAGGATCGCCCGCTCCGCCGTTACGGACATTTCTATCCAACACAAAAATCGAAGGAAAGAAAATCGCGCTTTTTGTCTGTCATGCGGGCGGGCCGGGCAACGCGCTAAAAAAATTCGAGGCAATGCTGCCGGGTAATGAAATTGTGTCGCAAATTGATTTTCAATCTCCCGCGAAAGAAACGCCCGAAGATGTAAAACAGCAGATAAGCGGCTGGATTAAATCTATTACTGAATGACGGAAATTTGCGCGGAAACCCGTGACAAAATCGTTTTCTCGTGTAATTGCAAATTAAATAGTTAAATTGAAATGCGGCAATTTTTTCCGCCAGAGCGTTATCGTTTTTGAATTTACGATTCGTCTGCCGCGATAGTTCCGCCGCCGATTACAATGTCCCCGTCGTACATGACTGCGGCCTGACCGGGAGTAATTGCCCGCTGCGGACTGTCAAACTCGATATGCAAGGTATTTTCGCCCGACTGCCTGACAACAGCGGGCTGTTCCGTTTGCAGATAACGTGTTTTCACCGTCACGCGCATAGGCTGGTCAATGCGGGCACAGGCAATAAGATTGATGTCCGAAGCAAAAAGACTTTTGCTGTACAGAGCGGAATCCGGCCCCAGCGTTACGGTGTTATCCCCGGCGGATTTTGCGGTGACATAAACCGGAGTGTTTGCCGCGATACCCAGCCCCCGGCGCTGGCCTATGGTGTAACGAATTATGCCCCGGTGTTTGCCCAGCGTGTTTCCCTCAAGATCGACAATATCGCCGAGCGGCCATATTTTACCGGTACTGGCTTCGATAAACGCGCCGTAATCGCCGTCGGGGACAAAGCAAATGTCCTGACTTTCTCCTTTCGCGGCAATAGTCATTTTTCTGTCTTCGGCAATTTTTCGCACATCCGCTTTGGAAAGGCCGCCCAACGGAAAACGGGCGCATTTGAGCTGTTCTTGACTCAAACTGTACAGCACGTAACTCTGATCTTTTTTGGTGTCAACAGATTTTTTCAATAAAAATCTGCCGCTGATTTTGTCCTGTTCGGTTTGCGCGTAATGGCCGGTTGCCAGACAATCAAACTCGCCCGCGTGTGACCGGAGCAAAGACAAATTAAATTTGACACGGCGATTGCACTCGATGCAAGGATTGGGTGTCGCGCCCTGCCCGTATGTTTCGATAAAATGACAAATAACTTCTTCGGCGAAATGCCGTGAAAAATCACAGACCTGATGCGGTATGCCCAACCGGGAAGCAACTTCACGCGCATCATAAATATCTTGTGGAGAACAACAACGGGAATCATCTTTGTAAAGTTTGAGCGTTATACCGGCGCAGTCATAACCCTGTTCAACCATAAGCGCGGCAGCGACAGAGCTGTCCACTCCGCCGGACATAGCGACTAACGCTTTTTGCATGGGGGGGAGCGGAGGAACGCGAAGCGGGCCGGAGCGTGGGGGGGACGGACGGAAAATGTGTCAGTTACGCGGAGGCAGTTTGGAAACAGTCCCCCCTCCTTGATTTTAATTTCGCGCAGCATTTAATTCAGAGCCGCCGCGTTGATTTCGGCTTCACAAGAGCGCATTGCCAGAATAGTTTTTTCGATGAGGGTATCAAGTTCCCAGCCAAGCAGCGCAGCGCCGTCTTCGATAACCTTGCGGGAGCAGCCTGCGGCAAATGCGGGAGTTTTGAATTTCTTTTTGACGGATTTGACTTCCATATCCATAACGCTTTTTGAGGGGCGGATAATTGCGGCTGCCCAAATCAAGCCGGTGAGTTCGTCGGCGGCATAGAGAATTTTTTCCATGAGAAGTTCGGGTTTTTCGCTGACTGCCGTGAGACCGTAACCGTGACAGCACACAGCGTGAATGAGTTCCTCGCTCGCGCCGCCTGTCCGCAAAATTTCCCGTGCTTTGACACAATGTTCGCCGGGGAATTGTCCGAAATCGATGTCGTGCAAAAGTCCCGCGATTCCCCAGAATTCCGCGTCACCACCCTCGCCCTGATCTTCGGCAAACCACCGCATAACGCCTTCCACGGTAAGCGCGTGCCGCAAATGAAACGGGTCAGTGTTGTATTGTGTAAACAATTCCCACGCCTGCCCCCTGTCAATATTCGCGTTCATTTCAATAGTATACCAGAGAACGGACTGTCATGCTAGCGGCTATTGCATAAAAAAAAGCAAGTCCAATTCAAGAGGGGGAGCGCATATCCCGCCCCCGGTAATATTTTTCTGCAACGCGAAACCGCCATCGACGCGGCTCCCCCTGCCTCCATAAAAAAGTTTGCGCGTAACCACGCAAACTTTTGTTATTCCGTCACCCCCACTCCGGGAGAGATTACATACCTCGAAGCTGATTGTCGAGCCGCGCTTTGTCTTGGTTATTAATTATTTCTTTATCCAGCAAAATACTGGTAAGTTCGGAAAGAAAATTTTTGAGGTGGCCAAAGTGGTTGGTTTCAATTGCCGTAAACCGCGTGTCCATGCCTTCCAGCTGTTGATCCATTCCGTCAAACCGCTTATCCACGCTGTCCAGCCGTTGATCCATTCCATCAAACCGCCTGTCCATGCCGTCCAGTCGTTGATCTATTCCATCAAACCGTTTATCCATGCCGTCTAGCCGTTGATCTATTCCGTCGAATCGCTTGTCCATACTGTCCAGTCGTTGATCCACGCTGTCCAGCCGTTCTTCGAGATGATCAAAGCGTTTCCCAAGCGTATCGTCTAAAGCAACTTTTCCAAATCCGTATTTTATAAAGTTCAGACCACGGCGGCTAAAACCAATGATAAAAATGATCACCGCCGTAATAAATAAAATGGCTGCCGCCATAGGGGGAAAGCTATTCACTATTTTGCCCAATATATCCCATGCTGTCATTTTTTACCTCGAATTGACTATAGGCATAAAGAAACCATTTGGTCAAGAGTTTTTTTTCACAAACTTTGCGCGTAATACTAGCAATCGATGTTTGTTTCCGCTATGCTGGTTTTATTCATGAAAGAGAAAAAACCGCGTGTTTTTTTTGCGGCGTTCAAATATTCGATTCCCGTTTTGCTGGGCTATTTGGCAATAGGCGCGGCGTTTGGCCTGATGATGGCTGACGCGGGATATGCGTGGTGGCTGAGTCTGGTGATGAGTGTCGTGATGTTCGCGGGCGCGGGGCAGTATATCGCGGTGGGGCTTTTTGCCGCCGGGACAAGCGTGTGGGAAGCGGCGCTCGTGCAGCTTGTGGTGAACGCAAGGCATATCGCGTATGGGCTTTCAATGATCAAGCGGTTTGATTTTCCGGGCTTTTACAAATTCTACTGCGTTTTCGGAATGACCGATGAAACTTACGCGCTATTGTCGTCATTGCCGGAGGACGGAGAAGGGACAATCCATATCCCCGGAATCGCGGACGCGATTCCCGCCGCCAGCCGGAGCAGGTTTATGTTTCTCGTAACGCTTTTGAATCACGGCTACTGGATCGCGGGCAGCGTAATCGGAGCGGTCGCGGGACAGCTGATTCCGCTTGATGTCAAGGGAATAGAATTCGCCATGACTTCGCTTTTTATCGTGCTATTGATTGAGCAGATATTGCGGATACGCAGGCCGGGTATTTTTGTCATTTCCGCGATGGCGGCTGCGCTGGGAGTGTTCGCGCTGCCGTCAAATATTTCTCTGCTTGGCGCTCTTGCCCTTGCTTTGGCGGCCTGCGCGTTCATGGGCAAAAAGGCGGGCGCGAGATGAAAACAGGAACAGGCGAAGCGCTGCTGATTACGCTCGTCATGGGCGCGGTGATATTTTTCTGCCGGGCATGTTCTTTTATTTTTTTCCGGGGAAAAGACCCGCAGCGCGGCACTGACAGCGAAATCGCCGCTGATGGAAAATCCGGCGGAAAAACATTTCTCAACTTTGTGGAAAAAACCATACCGCCGCTTGCCGTGACCGTGCTGACGTTTAACGCTTTGACGAGTCCCATACACGAGAATATCCGCGAATCTGTTCCAACGCTTGCCGCCGCTTTCCTGACCGCAATTCTTCACCTGTGGCGGCGCAATCCGTTAATTAGCATTTTCGGAGGGACGGCGGCGTATATGATACTGGAACGGCTGCTCACATAGTGAATATTTTTACAAACAAATAATTTTTTGGAGGTGGTATTTTATGGAAATAATTGACATTCTGGTAATCGTAAGTCAGATTATTTTTTACATTTTATTTTTCGGAAGAACAATTATCCTGTACAAAAAAGGAATTAAAGTATGGGTAATCGGAACAAGCACGAAAAAACTATTTGAAATAATTCTAGAAAACATTCTTGTTCCCGCTCTTGTTATCTGGAGCGCATTTGTTATTCTTTCCGCGCTGCGTGTAAATTTGCCGCCATTAATATCAAATTATCTCGTAAACATTACATGGCTGAAATATGCTGGTATCGCGTTGTGTTATACCGGACTTGTGATTTTTCTTTTGGCTTTAATCGCGTTCGGAAAATCCTGGAGAATAGGAATAGACGAAAATAATTCGGGCGAATTAATCACGACAGGGATTTTCCATTTTTCAAGAAATCCCATTTTTTTATTTATGGATTTATTTTTTACCGGAACAATGCTGATATATCCGAATATCGTATTAACCATTATCACCGTATGCACTGTCGCAGGCATTCATTTACAGATAATACGCGAAGAAAAATTCCTGCAAAGCAAATTCGGCGAACAATACACCGAATACCGCAAACACACCAGACGATATTTTTAAGCCGCGAAAAACCAAAAAGACCGCCGCCTGAAACCTTACGCAAAACGGCGGCGGCAAACTCTTTAATCCCGCGCTAAATGTTTTTCCATCAGTTCGTTGACAAGCTTGGGATCGGCTTTTCCGCCCAGCTTTTTCATCACCTGCCCGATGAGAAACGCGAACAATTTTTTGTTTCCGTTTTTATAATCACTGACGACTTTTTCGTTTTCGCCGATGACCGCCTGTATCATACCGTCGATTACGCCTGAGTCACTGACCATACCCAGCTGGTTTTCCCTAACATACGCTTCAGGGTCAATTCCTTCCTCAAAAATTTTGACAAGGATTTTTTTGGCGACATTGCGGTTTATCGTTTTGTTGTCGACAAGCTCGATAAGTTTCGCAAACTTTTCGCAGTCAATAACGATGTCGTCACCGCTCTTGTTGTCCCCTCCGGCGATACTCAGCAGCTCCACGACAATCCAGTTGACGACTTCTTTCGGATTATTGAAACACGCAATTGTTTTGTCAAAAATGTCCGCAAGGTTTTTGCTGGAGGTAATGATTTTGCAGTCATCTTCCGCTAGGCCAAGCTGTTTCGTCATGCGCTCAAACTTTTTTCCGGCAGGTTCGGGAAGTCCCGCCCGGACAGTTTCAATCCACTCGTCACTGATAAAAACCGGCATCAATTCGGGATTGGGAAAATAGCGGTAATCGGTGGCGTTTTCTTTTTCACGCATGGAAAAAGTTTCGCCGGAATTGTCGTCCCATCTGCGCGTTTCCTGCACAAGCGTTTCACTGCCCGTTTCCAGCGCTTCCGTGTGCCGCCGCGACTCGAACGCAATCGCCGAAGCAATGGCCTTGAGAGAATTCATGTTTTTAATTTCAGCGCGGACACCAAGTTTATCCGATCCCGCTTCACGGACGGAAATATTCACGTCACAACGCATACTGCCTTCGTGCATTTTGCAGTCGGAAACGCCCGCAAAACTTAACAGCGAGCGAAGTTTTTCCAGATACGCGATCACCTCGGCGGCGGAGCGAAAATCGGGATTGCTGACAATTTCAACTAACGGAACGGAAGTACGGTTGAAATCCACAAGCGAAGTTCCCGTGCGGCTGTCGTGAACAAGCTTGCCCGCGTCCTCCTCAATATGAATTTGTTTCAAGGTGATTTTTTTCACGCCCGCTGCGGTTTCGATTTCAACCCATCCGTTGCGGCAAATCGGGGCATACATCTGCGTAATCTGATAAGCAGCGGGCAAATCAGGATAAAAATAATTTTTTTTGTCGAACGTCATTGTCCGGGTGATTTCGCTGTTCGTGACAATTGCCGCGGCGATACCGAGCTCAACGGCGCGTTTGTTGGTGACGGCGGGCATTCCAGGCATTCCAGCGCAGGCCGGACAGACATTTTCATTGGGGGCCGCGCCGAATTTCGCCGAACAACCGCAGAACAATTTTGAATTAGTGGCAAGCTCCACATGAACTTCAAGGCCGATAACAACTTCGTATTTCATGGCCGGACCGCCTCCCACGCGGCAAGCAACGCGCCTTCATTTTTAACATTTGCCAGCAGCTGAATTCCCGTTCCCTTGTACGAAAACGAAACAGAAGGAAGCCCAGCCAGCGGCGCGAGCGCGTGCAGCGAAAGATTTTCCCAGGGATCATCCCCCAGCGTCACCGGCAAGGCAATAATATCGTATTCGTCAAATTTAAACGCTTCTTTGATCAGGCGGCGGATTTTCATAGCTTTTTCGTAATACGGCGCGTACTGATTGTGCGAGAGTACCATCGCGCCCATAATAGCGGCGAGTTTGGTCTGGAGACCGAACGCCTCTGTTCTCGTTTTCGTGTACAAATCTTCCAGCCCTTTGTACCCTTCAGCGCGATAGCCGAATTTAATGCCGTCGTAGCGGCTGATGTTGTTGCTGATTTCCGCGCAGCCCAGTATATACATGACTTGTTTGTACACGCCGAAATGCTCAAGATTGATAGTTGTTTTATTAAAATTCGCCGCAAAATCCTGAAGCGCGGGACTGTCAAAATTGCCCGGAACGGCGACAGTGAGTTTTTTTTCCGGTTTCCCGTAATCAAAACTTTTTTCGGAGAACATCGCCCCGTCACGCGGATCATTTCCGGCAATACGCGCCAGCAGCTTAAACCCTTCGACGGCATCTTTGCACATAACGCCAATCTGATCCATCGACGACACCAGCGGAATCAGCCCGAAACGCGATACCGTCCCGTAAGTAGGGTGAATGTAACACAGGCCATTTTCCGCAGACTCGCGGCGATAAGCGCCAAACACATCATTGCACAAGGCGTAGGCCGCTTTGCCTTCCGCGATTGCCCTCACCGCGCCGGATATTTTGCCGGGCGTATATTCCGAAATGTCCGCAATTCCGAATTCGTCCATTTCCGTTTTACCGGCTATAGCAGCGCCGCCCTCAAGCAAACGAGTGACAACGGCGGCATCAAACGGAGCGATAAAATTCTCAAGCATTTTCGATCCGGCAGTAACAGGGAATCCCTTACGCATTATGCTGTCTTCAAGCGCGACAGCGTTCGGGCCGGCAGTATCAAAACCGGTAATAAAACAGCTCATATTGTCCGTCCTTAGTCCTTTACTTCAATCGAGGGTTTTCGGAACCTGAAAATAGCCGTCATATTGTTCCGGCGCGTTGGACAAAATTTCGTCACGCGAAATGTTTTTGACAGCGATGTCGTCCCTTAAAATGTTTTGAATATCCAGCACCGTGACAAGAGGCTGCGCCCCGGAAGTGTCCACCTCCGCAAGCTCCCGGAAACTGTCCGTCAGCTTATCCGCAAGACCGGATATTTTCTGGCGTTCAGTTTCACACAACGCCAGTTTCGCCATCGCCTCGTAATCGGTAATATTTTCCATAATACACAATCCCCGCGCCGCCCCGTCGCGGAGCGTTTTTTATTTTACCTCAAGCTGCCCGAAAATCTTTCGCCTTCGGACAACTCTTACAAACACATTCGCCGTTATCTGATTTTGATATGAACCTCGCGCAGCTGCTGTTCCGTGACAGACGATGGCGCGCCAAGCAAAATATCCTGCGCGCTTGAATTCATCGGGAACGCGACAACTTCGCGGATATTTTCCTGTTCAGTAATAAGCATGACAATCCGGTCAAGACCGGGAGCCATACCCGCGTGCGGCGGCGCGCCGTAATGAAAAGCGTTAAACAACGCGGAGAATTTACTCTCGATGTCAGCCCGCGTATATCCGGCAATTTCAAACGCCTTCAGCATAATGTCGGGGCGGTGATTCCTGACCGCGCCGGAGGAAAGCTCAACTCCGTTACAAACAATGTCGTACTGATACGCCTTGATGTCGAGCGGATTCATCGTTTCCAGCGCGTTCATCTCACCCTGCGGCATGGAGAACGGATTATGCGTAAACTCTATCGCCCCCGAATCCTCGTTCTCGCCGTACATCGGATAATCCGTAACAAAGCACATCTCAAACGAATCTTTTTTCGTCAAATTAAGCCGCTCTCCCAGCTCGCTTCGGATTTGCCCCGCCATCTTATCAACCAGTTTAGGAACATCGCAGATGAAAAACAGCGTGTCATTTTCTTTCAAGCCAAGCAGCCCAATAAGCTCCTGCTGTTTTTCCGGCGAAAGAAATTTGACAATAGGCCCCTTCAGCTCAAACCCCGCCAGCACAGAAATATACCCCAGCCCTTTCATCCCCGCCTCATCAACGGCAAACGCGAGCATTTTCTCAAAAAACGACTTCGATTCCTTAACACAATCCGGCGCGACAATCCCCCGCACCGGCTTGTTTCTAAACGGAGCGAAATCAACACCGGCAAAAAATCCAGTCAAATCTTCAATAAGAAGCGGGTTTCGCAAATCAGGCTTGTCCGAGCCGTATTTCAGCATACTTTCCGCATAAGGAATCCGTCTAAACGGCGCGGGACTCACTTTTTTATCCGAAAATTTCGTAAACGTATCGTATAACACCTGTTCCGCAACAGCAAAAACATCTTCCTGCTCAGCAAACGCCATTTCAAAATCAAGCTGATAAAACTCCCCCGGCGAACGGTCAGCGCGGGCGTCCTCATCCCTGAAACACGGAGCAATCTGAAAATATTTATCAAAACCAGAAACCATAAGAAGCTGCTTAAACTGCTGCGGAGCCTGCGGCAGCGCGTAAAACATCCCCCGGTGCTTCCTGCTCGGCACAAGATAATCACGAGCGCCCTCAGGCGAAGACGAAGTCAGAATCGGCGTTTGAATTTCGACAAACCCCAACTCTTCCATTTTATTCCGCAAAAAGCGCGTAATCTCAGAGCGAACAACAATATTCCGGTGAACAACAGGATTCCGCAAATCCAGAAAACGGTATTTCAGCCGTACATCCTCGCGAGTAGCAGTCGACTCCCCAATCTCGAACGGCATCTGGTGAAACGACTCCCCCAGAACCTCCAGCTCATCGACCTTCAACTCAACCTCTCCAGTCTCAATCCGGGGATTAACCGTATCAGCCGCCCGTTCCCGCAAAATCCCCCCAACGGAAATCACACTCTCCTTCCCCAGCCCCTTAATCAACACCTCATCATTGATAACAAGCTGAGTCGTCCCATAATGATCCCGCAAATCAACAAAAATACCAGTCTAATTTGCTGCCCAATATTGCCTTTCCGCAGTTCCCCGCAGTTGTGTGTCCGGTACTTGTTCATGCTATTTTCATCTTTTAACCAAACCCAGAATCGCATAAAACAGATTCAATTGTCAATCCGTTCGCTATCAAAGAAAGGGGGGCGGCTGTCCGGCAAAGCCGGACAGCTTCGGAGTTTTGCCATACGGCAAAACTCCACGCATTTACTGAATTAAGAAAGGGGGACTGTTTCCAAACCGCCGCCCGCATACCGCCACATCCCCCGCCCGCCCCCCTTACGCTCCAGCCTTGCTCCCATATATTGCGTGGAGTTTTGCGCCCAGCGCAAAACTCCCTAAAGACTTGCGGAGGGTTTTCAACCCGAAGCAAGTCTGACGCTATCCCCCAGCTATTCAGTTTTCGCATCCTTAACAGGAAGCGCACCGAAATACTCCGCCGGAAGAATATACTGCTCCCCGGTCTTTGTATTAATCCCTTTCCAGCGGAGAACCCTCCAGGCTTCGCTTCCGCAGGAATGGATAGTATCCTCTTGAGTATTCAGCACAAACCATCTCTTCGCTACCGAAGGATAATACCGGCGCAGATTTTCCTCTCCGGAGGAAGCATCCCACACCTGCGCAGGACCACCGGCTTCTCCCGTAATCAGACGGCTCCCGTCTGGTGAGTACCCGCAGCTATATACACTGCTTGATTCAGTTTTGATAGTCAGCAGCAGCTCTCCGGAGGAAGCATCCCACACCTGCGCAGGACCGCCTTCTCCTCCCGTAATCAGTCGGCTCCCGTCTGGTGAGTACCCGCAGCTCCTTACCCTGCTTGATTCAGTTTTGATAGTCAGCAGCAGCTCTCCGGAGGAAGCATCCCACACCTGCGCAGTACCGCCTAATCCTCCCGTAATCAGTCGGCTCCCGTCTGGTGAGTACCCGCAGCTTTCTACCCAGCTTGA
>QMCE01002148.1_pt1 | contig 12839 bp, 11 predicted proteins | sample 1821851 | NCBI WGS metagenome assembly QMCE01 (sample SAMN09453174, study PRJNA476694) | Termite gut metagenome, whole genome shotgun sequencing project. | isolation source: worker | host: Odontotermes sp. | place: South Africa:Pretoria | collected 2016-01-28 | reverse complement strand
CATAAATTATTTTAAGAAATAATTTATGGGGCAATTAAGTCTGGTTGGGGATTTTATGGAGAATAAGCCAATTCCTCAAGGATTGTGAGTATTTACGCTTGTCAGGCGACGTTCCTTATACTAACATTAGCCGCACAAGGACGCAGATGGACTCTTTTATTTACACATTAATGGTTCACTCCATAATTATTACACAATACTGTTTATGACATCTTTTGTAAGGATAATTCGCCATTTTTTCATCATCAAAAAGATTTTCAATCCTTTTAACTTGGAATCACTTGCCATTTGTTGCAAATGTATTAACTCCGGCTTTTCCTCATTAGTTTTCCAATGTGTTATTTGGATATTGTCCCATGTATCAGGTCCATTCATATTTAATCGTAGAATATGATCCAATGTCCAACCATGTTCAGAGTGAATATCATATTCATTCTTATAGATAAGACGACTAGAAAAATCATTAGCTTCTTCTCTATCCTTAAATTGTTCTTCCCAAAATTCATTGCTTGTCATATTGATTTTCATTACATTGATTTGAGATAGCGGACAGAGATGTCAAGCATAATTTTTTATAAAAAAATTCTTTCCTGAATGAAAAAATCCATCTATGGAATTTTTCTCCAAATAATGATACTATAGCATCTATGATATGTGGAATAGACGAAGCGGGAAGGGGACCTTTGGCGGGTCCGGTGTGTGCTGCTGCGGCGCTGTTTTATGGTGAGCCTCCGGCTATGCTGCTGCAAAAATTGGATGACTCAAAGAAGCTCTCCGCTAAGCAGCGGCGTGAGGCGGAGGCTCTGATACGCGGTGAGGCATGTGAGGGGAGGGCGGCTTTCGGTATAGGCTGGGCGAGTCATGAAGAAATAGATGCGCTCAATATACTGAACGCGAGTCTGCTTGCTATGCGCCGCGCTTTTGAGGCGCTTATTGCGTCGGATAGCGCGTTGTCTGACGGTAGCAAAAACGCCCTTATTACGGAAATTATTGTTGACGGGCTGCACGCGCCTGACCTTGGAGCGCTTGCGCCCGGTATGGAAATCCGCGCCCTTGTCAAGGCGGACGCTTTGGTGCCGCAGGTGATGGCGGCGTCCATACTTGCCAAGGAAGAACGCGACCGACGGATGACGGCTTACGCGGCGGAATTTCCCGAGTACGGCTACGAGGCGCACAAGGGCTACCCGACCAAGCTGCACTGCGAACGTATCGCGCAGTACGGATTTTCCTCCATACAGCGCAAAACCTTTCGTGTTCCCCAAAAACGCTAAAAAATTCTAATGTAAAGGCTAGTTTGAAATCGCCGATAATTATAATTGTATACTATCAGGCAAGGATGCCGAGGTAGCGCTGTCATAGGGACAGCGGTGCCGTAAATACCCAAAGGAGTGAAATATGATTATCAATCATAATTTGAGCGCGATGTTCGCTGACAGGTCTTTGAAAGTTACCCAGACATATCTGGACAAAAACATGGAAAAATTGTCCAGTGGTTTGCGAATCAACCGTGCGGGCGACGATGCTTCCGGTCTTGCGGTTTCCGAAAAACTCCGCAGTCAAATCCGCGGCTTGAATCAGGCTTCGGAAAATGCCCAGAATGGCATTTCCTTCATTCAGGTTACGGAAGGCTACCTTCAGGAAACGCAGGATATTTTGCAGCGCCTCCGCGAATTGGCAGTGCAGTCCGCCAACGGCATTTATACTGCTGAAGACCGTGAGCAGATTCAGGTGGAAGTTTCTGCTTTGATTGACGAAATCGACCGTATTGCGAGCCACGCCCAGTTCAATGGCATGAATATGCTGACCGGACGCTTTGCTCGCGCCGGGGACGAGACCGCCACTGCGACCGCTTCCATGTGGCTGCACATCGGTGCGAACATGGATCAGCGCGAGCAGGTCTTCATCAGCAATATGTCAGCAAAGGGGCTTAACGTCCGCAATATGGGAGATGATTCCTTCAACGTCATGCTGACTGATGCGGATTCCGCGAACAATGCGATTGGTACGCTTGATTTGGCTTTGAAGAAAGTCAGTAAACAGCGGGCTGATTTGGGCGCGTATCAGAACAGACTGGAACACGCCATCCGCGGTCTTGACATCGGCGCCGAGAACTTGCAGGCTTCCGAGTCCCGCATCCGCGACACTGACATGGCTAATGAGATGGTTACTTATACCAAGAATCAGATTCTTACCCAGTCCGGTACCGCTATGCTAGCGCAGGCGAATCAGCGCAGTCAGTCTGTGCTTTCCCTTCTCCAGTAAGCCACGCGCGGCGCATAAAGCGCTCAAGCATCGAAACCGCCCGAAAGGGCGGTTTTTTGTTTTTCCGGTATGTGGATCGCGCATCCGTCTGTGCGGCGCATCCATTAACGCGGGTTGATTTTTTCCGCTTTTTATACTACAGTGCTTCTCCATGGGAGTCAAAGATATGAATGCCATTATTACGGTAGTTGGCAGCGACAAAGTAGGCATAATCGCCAAAGTTTCCGCGTTTCTGGCGGAGCGGGACATCAATATAGAGGACATAAGCCAGACGGTGTTGTCCGGAAATTTCGTCATGATGATGATGGTAAGTCTTGTGGAGCATACGCATAATCTTGAAACAGTTAAGCGGGAACTGTCCGCTCTGGGCGATGAGATGGGCGTGTCCATCAGTTTGATGCACGAGAAGGTGTTTTCGGCTATGCACCGGATATAATTTGAAAGATACACTATTATATTGACTGCTGAATCAAAAGTATGAGGATGTTTTAAAAGAATGTTATTCACACCGTTTGAAATAAAAGAAACGATTGATATGTTTCTGCGCTATAAACTCGATATCAGGGCGATTACGATGGGCGTGTCGCTCTTGGACTGCGCCTCGCCTTCAGGGATTGAGGCGCGGCGGCGCATTAAGGACAAGCTGATGAGGCAGGCGGGCGCGCTTGTCAAGATTGGGCGGGAGATTGAGAATGAGTTTGGCGTCCCGATTATTAACAAGCGAGTGTCCGTAACGCCTATTGCGCTGGTGGCAGGCGCGTCAGACGACGCTGACTATACGCCCTTCGCCGTGACACTGGACGAGGCGGCGGCAGAACTCGGCGTGGATTTCATAGGCGGCTTTTCCGCGCTCGTTCAGAAAGGTTTTACTGAAGGCGACGGCCGACTCATTGCCTCTATACCGGAAGCGCTCGCCGCCACCGAGCGGGTCTGTTCCTCGGTGAACGCCGCCAGTTCCAAAAACGGCGTCAACATGGACGCGGTGGCGCGTATGGGCGCTATCGTGAAACAAGCCGCGGAAAAGACCGCTGGACGGGACGGCATTGCCTGCGCGAAATTGGTGGTGTTCTGCAACGCGCCCGAGGACAACCCGTTTATGGCGGGCGCGTTCCACGGTGTGGGCGAGGGTGAAGCCGCGCTCAACGTGGGCGTGTCCGGTCCCGGTGTGATAAAAGCCGCGCTTGAGCAGCACAAGGGCGCAGGATTTGACGAAATCGCCGACGTGATCAAGAAAACCGCCTTCAAAATCACCCGTATGGGGCAGCTCGTTGGTATGGAAGCCGCGAAACGGCTCGGCGTCCCGTTCGGCATACTGGACTTGTCCCTTGCGCCCACGCCCTCGGTGGGGGATTCGGTGGCGCGCATCTTGGAAGAAATGGGACTTGAAAGCGCCGGTACGCACGGCACCACTGCCGCGCTCGCTATGCTCACCGACATGGTGAAGAAAGGCGGCGTCATGGCGTCCACCCATGTGGGCGGCTTTTCCGGCGCGTTCATACCGGTTTCCGAAGACGAGGGCATGGTCGCCGCGGTCAAAGCGGGCGCGATCAGTCTTGATAAGCTGGAAGCGATGACCAGCGTCTGCTCCGTGGGGCTTGATATGATAGCCCTACCAGGAGACACGAGCGCCGCCACGATTTCCGCCATCATTGCGGACGAAATGGCGATAGGTATGGTAAACAATAAAACCACTGCCGTGCGCGTCATCCCCGTGCCGGGCAAATCAGCCGGTGAATGGGCTGAATTCGGCGGACTCTTAGGCGGCGCGCCCATTATGGCGGTCAATTCTGCAAAAAGCGACGCCTTCATAGCCCGCGGCGGCAGAATCCCCGCGCCAATACACAGCTTCAGAAATTAGCCTTGGCGTTATGTCTGGTTTAATATTAAACCAGACATGTTTGTAATTTTCTGTTTCATCTAAACATCAAATAATAAGCGTATACCTTATGCTACGGTTTCTAACTGGCTTTAAAATATTTATAATAGCTCCTCAAGAATATTATCTACAGCCCCATCAATATCATCATTTAAATCCTTATGCGGAATATTCAGCTTCTCAAGAATAAACTTAAACCGCCTAAAACCCTCATGGCTATGAAGTTCCACCCAGTGTACATTTAGCTCATCCGCCTGATGTTTATTTTGTTCCGAGAGCTTGTCAGCGACAAAGATATCCGATCCTCTGGCAAAAATTGCGTCCGCGCTTTCAGGGTTTCCTTTTCCCATTAGTTTTACTTCACAACGGTATTTTTCTGTTTCATTTTTAAGATAAAAATCAATTTCACGATCTACCGATTTAGCTCGATCTCGGACAAATTTTGTTTCATAGTTATTATCAGAAATAGAATAAAGTTTGCACAAAGTCATCATTAAAATCTTTTCAACTTGTTTTCCCGCCGTACTCCATGCGCCACCGCGTAACTCCGCTCTTTTTACCGCAAGCGTATTTATAACTATCAAACTCTCATTTATATTGAGATCAACCGAAACTCCTTTGAGCTTTATGGTTAATAATAATTCTAATTCCGATTCGGATTCAACAAGTTTTTGTATGCTGTTGTAAAGAATCTCATAATGTTCTGTTGCCGCGTCAATAATTATTGTTCTTGTTGAGGAATTATACATATTATGAATTGTTTTTTTATTCAATCCACTGTTGATTGCGATTTCTGCAGGAGACAGACTGGAATTTAAGAAATATTCTTTATACCAGTCAACGGTAATATCTTTATTTTGTAGTTTCGCATCAACAACTTTTCTAAAGAAGTCTACAGCAAACTGCAAAAATTCTGCATCAATTAACGAGACTATCTCGATTCTGTAATCATCGCCTTTAATCAACCTGTGCACAATATTCTTGGTAACTTCATTTGTCAGCGTCATCTATTGCCTCCTTAAACGCTTCAGTTGACAAGAAGTTAGGCGGATACATTTCGTTAAGTTTTATCGTAATCTTGTCTTTCATATAAGAAAAATATTTTTCATCTTTTTCTGTAAGAAAAAAATATCTGCCTAGCAATCTTGCCGTCTTTCCAAGAGTGCCACTTCCACCAAACGGATCAAAGACTAAATCGTTTTTATACGAATAATATTGTATTACTCGTTTACATAATTCAAATGGGAAAACCGCGGAATGAACAGAATCAAAGCAAGGGTCTATTTTCCAAACATTATTCGTCTCAAAATCATCCGCGACTTTGCTGTCTTGTACAATTTCATAATTATATTGATGGATATTCCAATCTAACAACTTCTCCGTTTGTTTTCTGTAAACCATTACATATTCGGTAACAGTATTAGGCTTATATCCGAGGGGTTTTCTATGCTGTTGGAAGCCGCCAATTCTATTTTTTACACTGGCTTCTGGCTTTTCCCAGACTATATCGTCGATAAATTCCCACCCCATTTCAACAAGATAATGATGTATATCAAAAGGAATAGGATAACGTTTACTGGAATGGGCACGACTTACGCGGGGAATAATCACTGGCGAGGTATTGAGTAATAAAAATCTACCTTCTTTTGTTATACGGTATACTTCTTGAAAGACATCACGCAAAAATTCGAGATACGCTTTATATGAAGGATAAATAGAATAATCCCGCGCATTGTAATAAGGGGGCGAAGTAAATGTCAAATGCACGCTTTCGTCTTTAAGCAGTTGCATAATTTCAATGGTATCCCCGTTCACAACAACATTTTTCAAATAATCGTAACTTTCCGTATGTGGCTGCGGTTTATCGTTTTTTGCTTTAGAAAAATACTCTTTGCGTATTACCTGTTGTACCATTTCGTTAGGATGATCAATAAGAGACTTTAAATTTGTATCAACTTCATTATCACCCTTAAAGACCAAGAGTCCCCGTATTGCCTGACAAACCACTTTGGGATCGAAGTCTTTTAATTTGTCAAAGAGCAACTGCTTACTATCAGACTTGCGCATCCGGCCAATAGCGGAAACAGCCTCACGGCGAACATTTGTATCGGGATCGGTCTGCGCGATTTTATTAAGAGTAAGAAGAAAGGATTCATTCTTTAATTTTCCAATATTTTTAACAGCCCAAAAACGTATACTGCTACTTTCACTATCAAGTAAATTTACAAGCCATGTACCATCAAAATTACGGGGTAAACGTCCTAAATTTTCAAGAATATACTGGACAGAGGCGTTATCCATCCTGTTTTCAACTACTAACGCACCCATATTCCCTTGTTTGAGCGTCTGGATATACTCCTTAGTTATCATACAACGATTTTAGACTATTTTTTCAAGTTGTTCAAGTCATGTGTAGAACACAAAAAAGCCGAAAAGCGGACGCTTCCGCACGGCTCACATAGCAAGACGTGCGGAACAAATCCGCCTTCCGGTTCTTAGCGCCTTACGCCGCTGTCCCTAGAAGGGTCTTGCCGCTAAGTACTCGTATTCCTTGCGCTGGCGCTCGGCAACGGCTTTCGCTTTGGCGAGCAGCGCGTCTGCGCGGTCAGGGCTGGCGGCTTTTAGGCTCTTAAAGCGGACTTCCCTGTACATGAAGTCCTCAATCGTTGTCGTGGCCGCCTTCGAGTCGAGCTGGAAGGGGTTCTTACTCTGCTCTTTGAGACGCGGGTCGTAGCGGTAGAGCTGCCACAAGCCGCTCGTTACTGCCGCTTTCTGCTGATCCATGCCTTTCGCCATGTCTATGCCGTGGTTGATGCAGTGCGAGTAGGCGATGATGATCGACGGACCGTCATAAGCTTCTGCCTCGCGGAACGCCTTGATCACCTGCGCCTCGTTAGCGCCAAGCGCAACCTTCGCCACGTACACATAGCCGTAGCTCATGGCTATCGCGCCCAAGTCTTTCTTGGCGATGTCCTTGCCTGCGGCAGCGAACTTCGCAATAGCGCCGATAGGTGTCGCCTTACTCATCTGTCCGCCAGTGTTCGAGTAGACCTCGGTGTCCATACACAGGATGTTTACGTTGCGTCCGCTCGCTATCACATGGTCAAGACCGCCGAAGCCGATGTCATACGCCCAGCCGTCGCCACCCAAAATCCATACAGACCGCTTGATAAAGTGGTCGCACAGAGAAAGCAGGTTTTTCGCGGTGGGGGAGGCGTTCTTTTTGAGCGCCGCCTTGAGCGCGTCAACGTCCTTACGCTGAACTTCGATATCCGCGTCGGTCGCTTGCGTATTGGCGAGAATCTTGTCAAGGAGTGCCACTTCAATGCCTTCGGCTTTCGCGGTTTCGGCAACTTCGCGCGCGTGCACGGCAAGCTTGTCGCTTGTGAGCCGCATACCATAGCCGAACTCGGCGGCGTCTTCAAACAAGCTGTTAGACCATGCCGGTCCGCGCCCGTCCTTGCGCTGGGCGTAAGGCGTCGTGGGCAGGTTGCCGCCGTAGATGGACGAACAGCCCGTCGCGTTGGCTATTACAGCGCGGTCGCCGAAGAGCTGCGAGAGTAGTTTCACATAGGGAGTTTCACCGCAGCCGCCGCACGCGCCGCTGAACTCAAACAAGGGACGCTTGAACGCCAAGCCTTTGAAGGCGCCTAAGTTCAATGTGGCAGGATCGACTTCGGGCAGACTCATAAAGTAGTCCCAAACCTTCACTTGTTCGTTATGGTAGACAGGATCATCCGCGTACGGGCGGAACACGAGCGATTTTTTGGAAACGTCGTCGCCAGCTTTCGCGTTTACCGGACAGGCGTTGATGCACAGTCCGCAGTCCATGCAGTCCTCAGCGGATATGCAGAGCGTTACCTTTTTGCCAGCTTCCGGTTTCGGCTTGATGTCAGCGGTTTTGAAACCGGCAGGCGCCTTTGCCGCAAGATCATCGGAGAGGTACTTCATGCGGATACAGGCATGAGAGCAGACGAAGGAGCATTTGCCGCACTGGATGCAGTTTTCGGGATGCCATTCCGGCACGCGCTCCGCCACGCCGCGCTTTTCGTACTGGGTGGTCGCGGACGGGAAAGTGCCGTCGGGCGGGAGTTTGGACACGGGCAGTTTGTCGCCTTCCTGTATGGACATGGTGCCAAGCACGTCCCGCACCCATTCGTTATCAGAGGTGGCGAACGGTTTTTTGATGTGCAGATCACCTTCGGTTGTATTGGGATATTTCACCTCTTCCACTGCGCCGACCGCCTTATCAATTGCGTCCCAGTTCTTCTTAACAATATCGTCGCCTTTTTTACCGTAGGATTTCTTGGCGAATTTTTTCATATACTCAATGGCTTTGCCGCTCTCAAGCACGCCCGAAATCTTGAAGTACGCGCTCTGCATGACCGTGTTGATGCGGTTGCCCATATCGGCTTCGCGGGCGATTCTGGCGCCGTCGATCACATAGAACTTGAGCTTCTTGTCGATAATGCGCTTCTGCGCCTCAACAGGTATTTCCTTCCACACTTCCGCCGCGCTGAACGGGCTGTTCAACAGGAATACGCCACCGTCTTTGCAGTTGGCGAGCATATCGTAGGTTTCCATATAGGAGAATTTGTGGCAGGCGAGGAAGTCTGTCCGTGTGATAAGGTAGGGGCGGCGGATGGCTTTCTTGCCGAAGCGCAGGTGCGATACGGTGAAGCCGCCAGATTTCTTGGAATCATAGAAGAAATACGCCTGAGCGGAAAGTTCCGGTTTCGCGTCTCCGATGATCTTGATCGAGCTTTTGTTCGCGCCGACCGTGCCGTCCGACCCCAGTCCGTAGAACATCGCCTCGTTCATGCCTTCCTCACGGATTTCAAGATGCTCATCATAGGGAAGGCTTTTGCCCAGCACATCGTCTTCAATACCAACAACGAAGTTGCCGATTTTTTTGCCGGAAAGGTTGTCGAAAACCGCCTTAACCTGCGCGGGGGTGAATTCTTTGGAACCCAGCCCGTAGCGTCCGCCCAGAATAAGCGGCTGCGCCTTGAACGGGGATTCGCCCGCAGCGAGCATTTCCTCAACCGCCGTTACCACGTCCTCGAACAGCGGCTCGCCGAGCGACCCGGGCTCTTTGGTGCGGTCAAGCACCGCGATGGACGTAACAGTGGCGGGAAGCGCCTTGACAAAGCATTTCGCGTCAAAGGGGCGGTAGAGGCGCACTTTCAGCACACCAACTTTTTCGCCTTTCGCCTCCAGATGTTCCACGGTTTCTTCGCAGGTTTCCGCGCCCGATCCCATAATAATGATGACTTTTTCCGCGTCTTTCGCACCGAAGTAGTCAAACAGGTGGTACTGCCTACCGGTGAGCTTGGCGAATTTGTCCATTTCCTCCTGCACGATGCCCGGCACCGCGAGGTAGTACTTGTTCACGCCTTCCCTGCTCTGGAAATAGGTGTCGGGGTTTTGGGCGGTGCCGCGGATGGACGGCTTTTCCGGGGAAAGTCCGCGCCTGCGGTGTTCCTGTACCAGCTCGTCGCTCACCATGGCACGCATGGTGTCCATCGACACTTCTTCTATTTTCTGCAATTCGTGGGAAGTGCGGAAGCCGTCAAAGAAATGGAGGAACGGTACGCTGGCGCGGAGGGTGGACGAATGGGCTATGGTCGCCATGTCCATAACTTCCTGGACGCTGTTAGAGGCGAGCATAGCCCAACCGGTGGCGCGGCACGCCATCACGTCCTGATGGTCTCCGAAAATTGAGAGCGAACTAGCCGCTATGGCGCGCGCCGCGATGTGGAACACGGTGGAGGTAAGTTCACCGGCAATTTTGTACATATTGGGGATCATCAGGAGAAGCCCTTGTGAGGCGGTGAAGGTGGACGAGAGAGCGCCGGTGGTAAGCGCCCCGTGAACCGCGCCCGCGGCTCCTGCTTCGGACTGCATTTCGACAACCTGCGGGACGCTTCCCCACAGATTTTTCCGATTCTGGGCGGACAGCTCATCGGCCACTTCGCCCATGGGGCTTGACGGGGTAATCGGGTAAATGGCGATTACCTCACTCAGGGCATGGGCGACTTGCCCGGCCGCAGTATTTCCGTCAATCATGATCATGTTTTTTTCGGACATAATTTCCTCGGTGTTAAAAGATTTTTTTAGTATAAGGCTTTTTTATGAAAGTTGCAAGCGGGGGAATACTCGGTTTTTTAGTCGCTATATGCTGCGTTAAGCTTATTTTTTCATCAGAATGCGGTAGTAGCAAAGGAGATTTTTATAATCAACTTTTTGTCTGTTTATCCCTTGAAAATGTCCACGCTCTGCGCTATATTAAAAGTATGATCCCAAGCCATTTTGAAGAATGGTACCGCGCCCGCTTCCATAGGACAAGTTCGGCGCTGACCTCTACATCTTTTGTTCTCGCTGATATTATTGGCGTAATGCTCTCCTTTGGCGCAGGCTTTTTTTTGGTAAACCTCTACGATTTTCACATCATTAATTTCAAATCTTTCATTATGTATTGGCCCTATGTGCCGGTTTTCATTTTGCTTTTCTGGATGAACGGGCTGTACCCCGGCATTTCGCTCGCGCCCGCCGAAGAGCTGCGTCATTTTGTCATAGGTTCGATCATAGCGCACGGCGGCATCATCCTTTCTCGCTACATAGAGGATGTGGAATTTGACGCCTATTCGGCTGCATTCAGCTGTGCCGTTCTATTATGCGGCGGATTTTGGTAAGATGGTGGAAGCTGGGACGGCTTCCGGCGGTGGTGTATGGCAACGCGCAGACCGCCCATCTCCTGATAGACCGCCTTTTGCGTCTGCGGCATGTGGGCTATGTACCAGCGGTCATTCTGGACGACGATCCTTCAAGTGGCGATTCGTATAACGGCGTGCCGGTTTTCCACGATATTGAGATGGGCCCGGAGTTCATTAAAAAATTTAAGATCAGAATGGCTATTATTGCCCTGCCTGAGATGAGCGGTACAAATCTGACGCACCTGCTCAACCACTCGGTTTCGGCGTTCCGCTACACAGTATTAGTCCCGGATTTTTTCGGCGGCGCCAATATTTGGATGAGTGTCCGCGATTTTGACGGCATTTTGGGTTTTGTTACCAGTCATAAGCTGAAGATGGCATGGAATTTGGCGGTTAAGCGCCTTATGGATGTTACGCTGACCGCCATAGGCGGCCTTATTATCCTGCTCCCGCTGCTCGTGATAGCCGCGCTGATAAAGCTCACCTCGCGCGGGCCTGTGTTGTACGGACACATGCGGGTGGGGCAGAACGGCAAGCCGTTTAAGGTATGGAAATTCCGGTCTATGGTAGCGGATTCCAAAGAGCGACTTGAGGAATTGCTTGAGTCCGATCCCGCCATACGGACAGAATGGGAGGCAAACCACAAGCTGAAAGACGATCCCCGTGTAACAAAAATCGGAAAAATTCTTCGTAAGCTGAGTCTTGATGAGTTGCCCCAGCTTATCAATGTGCTGAAAGGGGAAATGAGCCTTGTGGGCCCGCGTCCTATTGTTGAAGCCGAAATCGAGAAATACGGCGAAAATTTTGGGCGCATCTTCTCGGTGAAGCCGGGAATTACTGGTATGTGGCAGGTTTCCGGGCGTTCGGACACAGATTATGCCGAACGCATAGCTTATGACACCTACTATATGCAGAGCTGGTCTATATGGCTTGATTTGTGGATTCTCTATAAAACCATCGGTGTGGTTGTCCGCGGCAAAGGAGCGTATTGATATGTTTTTAAAGAAGTTGTTGCTGTGCGCGGCGGTACTTTGGTGCACCGCAGCACTCTGCGCCGCGCAGGAACGCTCTTTGAGCGAGGTCTTCCCCCAGTTTGACGAGGGACAGCGCGCTGCTGTTCTGTCGAAAGACGGCTTGCTTTTTTCGCGGAAAGCTTCGTCGCTCCATGTGACGCTGCCTGTAGCGGGCTTCGCAGACGTCTTTCCCTCCGACCGTGAAACCTATCTTATTGAGAAAGTGCTGGTCGCGCCCGGGCGCGCCAGTATGTTGCAGGTGTACAACGCGCTGCAAAACATACGGGGCTTGCAGGGGCGCGTCTACCGCTCAGCAAGCCGGGGAGCCGAGGTGCCGCTGTTTGAGGAAGTAGAGCGCGTCACAAGCGAACGGAACAACACCCCGCTTCCTGATCCGCCGCGTGCTTCTGTTGTGCCGCGGTTTGAGACTGTATACGCACGGCTCAAAGACGCGAATTTCGGCAACTGTTACTACCGCCTAGACATAAAATCCACAGACAAAGGACTTCTCTGTACACTTACGAATATCAAAGCGCTGAAATATTTGTTTGTAACGGTTATAAAGCAGGAACGCTTCATCGCCCGGATTTATCTTGAACCTATCAAAGAAGGACTGCTTATGTACGGTGCGACAAGCGCGGATGTGGGTAATTTCCTCTCCTCGCTCGTCCACGTTCCCTCCGCAATACAAAAACGCATCGCCATAATCGAACAATGGGCGCTTGATGGGATTTTTTAAATTGTGAGAGGGTACATTTCCATAATTTTGGCGAGGGCGTGTTACTCTTGCAGAATGTTGGCGCAATTATCGCGTGCAGATTGAAATGAACCTCCACGCCCTGAAGGGTGAGTATCTTGTAAGCGTTGCCTACTGTGACGAGGTTCGTTCTGTAAGGAAATTAGTATCTGTGGGGTTTACTACCATAGAATGGTAAGTATTACAAACAGCAACCGCCACACAGCGGCGGGGTA
>QMCE01001494.1_pt1 | contig 12839 bp, 7 predicted proteins | sample 1821851 | NCBI WGS metagenome assembly QMCE01 (sample SAMN09453174, study PRJNA476694) | Termite gut metagenome, whole genome shotgun sequencing project. | isolation source: worker | host: Odontotermes sp. | place: South Africa:Pretoria | collected 2016-01-28 | reverse complement strand
CTCGCCTACAAGCAGAAAAAGCGGGAAAGTAAGGTTGAAAATTCAAATTATGAGACATTAACTCAACTTAATCCTGCCAATGACCCTATCCTAAAAGGAAGGGAGTTCCTCACACCGCGAAATGCGGCTCTGTTGCTTGGCATCGGACGGGCGACGATGTATCGTTACCTCGCCGACAATGTTGTGAAGTGCGTGCGCATAGGTGGGAAGACTTTCATCCGTCGGCAGGACATCGACGCATTGTTCGACACTGCCGGGCCATATGAGCCGAAAGTTGAGGAGCAACCGGAACCGATTACGGAATTTTATACGATCAAGGAGATAATGGAAAAGTTTCAATGCAGCGAGACTTGGGCTTACCGAGTCATCAAGGAGAAGAATATTCCTCGGGTGTCCCGTTTAGGGCGCACCTTGTATAGTAAGCGGCACGTCGATCGGTCGTTCAAGGTGAAGTCCGAGCCGGTCACCTTTGAATATTACACGACAGAGGAGGCGATGGCGAAATATGATTTGACCCGCGACTCGCTGTACCATATTATGAAGCGGAATGGGGGCACCAAGATCAAAGCCGGGCGGCACATAAAGATCGCGGCGGCGGAACTCGACAAAATTTTTGAAAAACCGATAATACTGTAAAAACTATGGCGACAAAAGTAAAACTGCGGCGTAAGCCCATCACGCAGGGGCGCGAGAGCCTCTACCTCGATTTTTATCCACCCGTGCGCGACCCCGAAACGATGAAAATGATCCACAAGGAGTACCTCGGAATTTATATTTATGCCGAGCCGAGCAGTGAAATTGAGCGCGAGTACAACGCCGAAGTGCTACTCAAGGCCGAGGCGATCCAGGCGATGCGCATTCAGGCCGTCATCAACGAGGAGTACGGGTTTCTCGACAAGCGCAAGCAGAAAGGCGATTTCTTGGAGTATTTCCGGGGCTTCCTGCTGCGCAAAGACCCGAAGTGGAAGATTGTGTATGTGCATTTCGAGAAGTTCACCGGCGGGCGGTGCACGTTCGGCGAGGTGAATGTCGATCTGTGCCGGAAGTTTCGCGAGTATCTGCTGCACGCCAACCAGTTGAAATACACGTCGAAAAAATTGGAGCGCAACTCCGCTGCCGGGTATTTTTCGACGTTCCGGGGTTTGTTGAAGATCGCCTATCGCGACAAGATGATTCGCGAGAATGTGAACGATTTTCTCGAGAAGATCGAGTACAAGGATATGAAAAAAGAGTTCCTGACGGCGGAGGAGCTTGGTCGATTGGCCGGTACGCCATGCGAGATTCCCGTGCTAAAGGCTGCGTCGCTGTTCGCCTGTCTGACGGGGTTGCGCATCAGCGACATCCTGCAACTCGAATGGTGGCATATCGTTCCTGCCTCCGACGGCGGCTACTGTATGCGACTGCGCACCGAGAAGACCCAAACCGAGACCACGCTGCCCATCAGCGACGAGGCGTTGGAACTGTGTGGCGAGCGAGGCGACGGGCGGGTTTTCCGTGGGTTGGAACGTTCGATGATCCAACATCCGTTGCAGAAATGGCTCCGGCAGGCGGGCATCGAGAAGCACATCACGTTCCATTGTTTTCGACACACGTTCGCGACCCTTCAGATTGCGCTCGGTACGGACATCTTCACTGTCAGCAAGATGCTCACGCACAAGAACGTCTCGACGACGCAGATTTACGCCGAACTGGTGAACGAGAAGAAGCGCGAGTCGGCGAATAAAATTTCTTTGAAGCGATTTTTGTCGGGCGAGGTGTAAACCTTTGTGTGTCGCGGGTTCCTATTCTTGGATAAAACCGATACAAAATGGAACAAAACGGACTTACTTTTGAAAAGCTTCCGGCGGCGGTCGAGCAACTTTTGCGGGAGATGGTGGAGTTGAAATCGTTAATTGGCAAGCTGGTGCCTTGCGCGCCCGAGCGGCGGCGGCCCATCGAGATCGACGAGGCTTGCGGGATTGTGCACAAAGCAAAATCGACAATGTATGCGCTCGTTCGTCGTGGACTGATCCCGTGCTACAAGGTCGGGAAACGGCTTTACTTCTATGAGGATGAACTGCTCGCATGGATCGCTTCCGGCCAACGGAAAACCGTCGCCCAAACCAAAGAGGAGATCGAAGCGCAGATGTCCGCCGACATCAAACACAAGCCGGCGGTGAGGAGGTGGTGAAGCTGTGCGATGTTCCTTAAACACGACCATCTATTGCCTCCGGCATGCCTCTCGAAACGGTCAGCAAAATGCTCGGCCACACGAAGATTTCTACCACTCAGATTTACGCCCGCATCGTCGACCAGACCATCAATGATGAGATGGATAAGTTGGCTGCGGCGTTCAACGGGACGAAGTTTGGAAAAAGTGAATAGCAAGTCTCTCGAGAATCGAACAGGAAGATTTCAATCGAATTGGAATTGCTATAAAAATGTTATTGATACCGTTTCCTCAAGTCTGCGGATTATTTGAGTTTTATTTCTGGCATACTTATCTTGAATTCAGGATCAATATTATGACATTGTTCCTTGATGATTCCTCGCCTATGAATAGCCGGTTGCAAACAAAAACTATCAAACTCGTCAAGATTGACATCAGAAGACAGGATCCAGTGTGGAAATAACAATTTCATATAGGCAGTAGTAAGACGCTTAACGGCGTTGAAGTCTCGCATGTCTGCATCTCGCTCAAAGGTGACAAGTTCATCGAATAACACCGAATATTGGTTCTGAGTACGAAGAGAATGTAATATCTCGGAAAAATACTCTACATTGAGCGTCCAGCCTTTGTAGATCATTCCCTTATCTATGCGTGGTAAATGCCATCCTTCTATGAAGCAATGGAAACGATCGAGTAATGCAGATTCACGGAATGGCAAAGGTAATGAGTCAAAATAACGATTGTTTAGGGGTCTATGATGTGCATTCAATGGTATGTTTCCCATTAGCATAAGTCCGCATTCAGATGAAAACTCATTACTGTCAATAGTCGTTTTTCCTGATTCCAGATATGATTTGAGGGCCGCTTGAATTTCTGCTGGTTCTTGAAACGTAATAGTTTGAATCTCATCAAATGCTGTAAAATCATGATTTTTAAGAATTCCGTTTTGTTGTTTCGTCTTGTCGTAGAAAAGTTTAGCACGAGTAACCTTACCACCACTTACAAGCCATCCATATTTAGATAAATTGCCGAATACGAAAGATTTACCAGTACCTTTAGGCGCAAGTTCAATCACATTTAAACGAGGTTCGAGAAATATAAGTAAGCGAGTAAGAAATTCAAGCTTTTGAGACATGGATTCAAAGCCATCAGCGTCATATTCCATTGCTGAAAGCAATGTGTCAATCCATTCTTGAGTAGTAAATGCCCTACGAGCATTTCTAAGATACTCTAAATCAACGGACTTATATGGTTTGAATGGCTTATAATCAACCATTTCGACATGATTCCTCTTCCCATCATCGTCAAGCAATACAGATAGTTTAATAATGCCCCACTTTTCTCCATCAACAAGCTCTCCTCTGTGTTGTGAGAAAATATATTCGGGAATTTGCCCTTCGTTTAATTTAATCCCTATGTCTGGGATGGCAAATCTGCGTATATTATGCACAAGGTCTATGTAAATAATGAAACGAGCCAATAATGTCACCTCTTCCCCTCTATTCAATCGGTCTTTTACAACTGACTGCTGTTCGGGAACAACCATGTCTAAGAACGAAGTAAGTTTACCTCTATCTACTTTACCATCAGCATCAAGATAGCGCTTTAGAAGAAAGTCTTTCACAAAAGATGGCAGATTCCTACCTGCGAATAAGCTATTCGTTGAGTTTGGGTCCTTGTATATTGCCATCGGAGCAAATTGCTCGCGGATTTTATATGTAATGTTCTCTTTCATGTGTTCGCGTAGTTTTTAAAAGTTAAACGGATCGTCCTCCTCAACACCTGTATTAACCGAAATAGTGTCAGTTTTACAGAAGGAGTCACCGATACTGACTGTGATGTGTCTGCAATTATCAACCAATTTAAGGCAATCGCTTTCGTATGTGTTATTCCCCATATTGTTTAGCGCGTAATCAATCCCGTTGTAAGATAATATTGGGTAGTCTACAGATGATAGACCCTTGATTGATAAACGAACGATAGGATCACTGGCGAGAATCTCATCGCAAAGTAAATTCACCGTGAAGTTATTTGCATTCTTTTGATTAGAGACTACGATTATCGGAACAAGAACCTCTTCAGGAGTGGCGCCTCCATGCGCTCCTTGACCTTTAGGAACTTTTGTACAAAGAGAGGCATGAGTTAGAGCACAATGAGTTTTACCATCCTCGAGAATAATGAACATATCATCGGTAATAACGGATCCATTTGGTCGTATCGCAATACGTCCAGCATGGTCGCTATCAAAACCGGCCAGGTTTAAACCTTGACTAATTTGAGAAAGGTAGGTAATGCCATGATCTGAGACAAACGCTATCTTCTTGCCATTGTATTGAGACAGAACATCGTTAATAGCACGCTCAACAATGCGTATTTCTTCTGTAATGTATGCCGGATATTCCTTGTGAGAATGGGCGTAGGTATCAAGATCGCCGATCTTTTGTAGCTTGTCATTTACAAGCTCTTGTAGTTTGATTTTATTGTTCTCTGTCCTCGTAGGGAGTTCTGCAACGGCAAGGTGTACCTCATTCAGATAAACGCCTTCGTGTGAATGCCTTTTGATTAGAGTAGAGATGAACGGAACCCAATCTACACCAAGACCGTCAATCCAATATATCACCTCAATATCATGGCGATTGTTCAAAATAGTTTTAACAGTTTTGAATTCATCATACCAGCTTTGAAATTTTACGGAATTCCCATTCAGGTGAGATATATAATCCGAAATTTCCGTGGTAATAGAATTTGCAACCTTTGCCTTACGATAACTGACAAAATAATCGTTAATCCAAGATATATCAGTCTGCACCGCATGCTGTTGAAGATAATCATAGAACTCAGGGTATAACGACTTTATAGATTTAATGTCTATTTTACCTGTGCCGAGCCACTCTATAATAAGTTGCTTTTCTATCTGAGTAAGTTGAGTAAGTAATTTCACTGCAACATCGTATCCTCTTTCTGGATCCGTTGCGATTGCGCATAATTTCGTTTTAAGTTTTTGTTCTGCAAACTCAGTAATGGACACCTTGTGTTGTGCTGCTTCCGAAAGCATTAGATTACGTTCAAATATGACTTTTTCGGAGATCTTTTCATCGAATATTGTAGTAGCAAGGCGTGAAAACAATTCTGCTGTACTTAAGGTCTCACACAATCTAAGAACACGGGAAAGATAGTCAGTGTCGTTAAATTTCTTTCGATGATGAATCACCAATAACCAACGATCGAAACTTGTATTGTATTTGGGATCAAACCAAATTTTAATAAAATCGTTGGCCAAGTCAAATGTGCCAAAATATTGATTCGCAAATGCATCAAATGAGAAGTCGGATATATTGATTGATCTGGCCAAAGTTTCCCAATGCCCAACATCTTCATTCTTGAAGTCGATATTGCCAAAATCAAGTCCGAGACCATTGGTTAAGAACTCGTAGGCATTATTACATTTGACATAACGAAAAGCATTGTCGGGTTGTGCGTTATGGAAGTTATCAAAAATAGCTTTTGAAGAGCAAATTATCTTTTGCGACAACTCTTCGCTTTGCTGCCACAGTCTGAGCCAATCGCGTAAAGTACTTGCAACTGTATATTTTTCGGTAATACCTTGTACCTCATAAATGTTACCTCGGGTTAAAACTAACTCGTAGCTATGTGACTCTTGGCTTGACTTATATTCCCATATATGGATGTTAGGGTCGTTAGCAAACTTACCCATCTTATTTTGCATACCAATGATAGGAATGTAAAGTCTCTGATGGTTTAGTTGTGATTCTTGAGATGCTTCGGTAAGACGTATCGTCGTAATAAGAGAGTCGAATTCATTGAAGTTAGAATTATCATAGAATCTTGCCATTTCAGAGAATGGGGCGATTATGAAATCGTTAGAGGGAATTCTCTTAACATATTCAATGATGTACTCTGAGAGTTGAGAATATGTGATGAGAGAGTCGGGGCTCATGTCATCAAGCCACTTGTCGACACTTTGGACATAAACATTCTCTCCTTTATTTTGAACAAACTCGTTAAAATCTATAAAATTCTCAAATAGGATAAATCGAATAGGATAACGATTGAGCATGGCTGATCCAGCACCATCCCAGTTTTTATCTTCTTGGACATGCGAGAAAAGCTCGTTTAAGGTCGTAAATGTTCTATATCCTTCCATTAGCGATTTGGTCAAGCAACCATAAAGAATTGGTGTTACACAAGTAGTCAAGCAGACTGTTGGCCTCTTCAAGACTGGAAATCTTAGCTATGCGCGCCCTGGCTTGTGCTCGTTTTTTTGACAGCTCATCAGGATCGAAAATATACTCACCAGATGGATCTCCTTCTATATTACCATGATTTATGCGTCCTGTGAAATTGATTTCCTGAGTATTGTCCTTGCTCTTTTCGATACGCCAGTCCTTGAGCGCACCTCTAACTTCTTCTTCTGTCCAATAACCGACAGTTGATTCAAGGTGCCCTTTAATATAACTGTATGCTTCATTGATTTCAGATTCTTTAAGATCGACTATTTCTGCGCTCATCAAAAATCGACTAAATCCATCCTTAAATGCATTATCTTCTTTTAAAAGAGCCTCAATTTCATATTTACATCCATCAATCAGGGCAAGTGTTTCAGTATAAAGAGTCGGGTTACGCAAGTCTCTTTCTGTGCATATTCTAACAATATTGTCAATGCAGAGCATGACGTTATCATTCATCGAAACGGCAACTGGTAGATTTTGAAGTATCTCCCTTGAAGCATATTTTATAGACCAAAGCGGATACCCTTTCTTTTCGAGGAAAATGCCTGTTATTGCGTAGCGAGCATCCTTTAGACTCGATATATCGCTATACTCACTCTTCTTGCTTGTAAGGTGAAATAAAGTAATAAACGACTTGCATAATCTACCTTCTTCGGGTGTCTGGAATTTGAAATTAAGTTTGTTGCTTGATTTTTCGCTATCCCAAACCTTAAATAGCTCGGAAATGTCTTCAACCAAGTTATTTGCATCACGAGGTTTACCCATTGGATCAAATATTTTGTTTATCCAAGGGCGTAAGGCAAATGCCACCATTGCCATTGCTGCATAATTGTTATATAGGCCGTATGGAGGCCGTGTAAGATCTTTGAATTTCTCATCGAAATTGAATGGCAATGTTTTGTCAGCATGTTTGATTTTATGTTCAATAAATTCACACACTGCCTTTAGAGGATGGTTGACTGGTATTAAGGGTTTCCACTGGAGGTTCTCGTCAACACTGTCTTGTAATAAAAATTTGATCGGAGCCATGGTGGCATTGATGTCCGAAAGCTCAGTTTTGGTAGAGCCAAACAAAAATTTCCTAACAATCTCCTTAGAGTTTTGAGGCTTCCAAAACGTGCGAGACACTGATTTACGCAACAATTCCAAAGCATCGGGAGCCAGTGAAAACATCGTTGGGACAATCTTGTCATTCAGCTCTGATGATAAATGTTTGACCGAAATAGGGAATGACTTGCCGTTTAAATATATAGTTGCATTACCTCGATGTAGTGTTGTCATAAACTCACTAAGCATCTTACTGGCATGCTCGCGATAAGTTGTTGTTTGATCAACAAACCCACGGCTACTTGCACAAGCATAGTTTGCTTGGTATTCAATGAAACGGTCATAACCTGTAAAGACTTCATCGAAAACCACGAAAACAATATCTCTTAGGTCTTTATCTGTTTCGTCTTTACTTTTTCTGTCAGCAAAGTCACGCAGAAAGACAAGCTCATCATTGCTGCGAGCTATCATAAGTGCCATAAAAACATCGCTTGACTTAGCACCTTTTTTGCCATTTTTTATTTGCGATGTAAGCGATGATTCATTGTCAACATCTGAGAAGAAGTCAAATTTATATGGCCGGATAATGGTTTGAGCAAACTTCTTCTCAAAGGTTGTTGATGCAGTATCGCCAAATTTAACTACTTGACTCGTAAAACGGAATTGTGTATTTCGTAGTTCATTCTTTTTCTCCTCAATCTCTTGGGATGGAAGCGCTGAGAACTGAACGGAAAACAAGCCCCCGGGAGCACGTTGAATAATCCCGTTTTCGTTGAACCAATTTAATACTGATTCTACTTCATCGGCATATTGTGTCCCCATATATAATGCCCGGATATTATCTTCTGAAGGAGTAACGAGATCATTATTGTTATCTCCGGACATATTATTGAACGCATTTAGCAACAGAATACCCTTAAATATTGCCGTATATGCTTCTCCCTCATTCTCAACTATAAGTCTGTAGGAGTTATAACGCTCTGTAACTGCTCCGTAGCTGGGAATATCATCAAGGAACACCTTCAATACATAATCCCATAGATAATCTGAGGTGATTGTATGGCCACCCAATAAATGCTCCTCATGCTGAAGAAAATTCGTGATAGCATCATTCTGCCCTAAAAACTCAAAAACACTACGACTTGATGATCCTATGACGGTTGCATAGTGCGTAGCAAGATTTGCCGTTCCAGGATGTAAAGGGAATAGGTTAAAAATATCTGATTTCGTAGCAAGCGAATCAGTGGCATTCGCAGTATAAATATCAAGAAGTCGACTGTTCGTATTATAGAAGGATTTGCATATTTCACTATGGTGGCTATCATCGATGATCTCAAATTTGCGCGACATAATTTTGAATGCCGACACAGATTCCATATTGTATTTCATTCGATGATAACGGCCGTCTGTTTGCTTGACTTCCTCAGATGAGATCTTGTCAAATGCAGAGGGGTGAGATACTAGGCAAATGAAAGAATTATTTTCCTCGTTAGCAAATTTTTCCGCTATTGCTTGCATCTCTTTCAGAACAGGCTGGCCGAACGCATTCATGACGTCGGTGAACTCATCCCACAATAGAAGCAAACCATTGTACTCAGAAACCTCTGCTAATTCATTCTGTACCTCAATAAGCCATTGGCCAATATTGGTATTATTAAGGTTGGCGCTGAAGTCAGCTTTACGCAAGGTTTCCATAACACGATGATATGTGTTAATGTCTTGATTTTCAAGATTTGCAATGAGCTTCTGGCGATTAGTTACTATCGACGAAAGCTCTGTATAATTACTTATAAAAGAATCCCAAATAACAGGGTTCTTGTTAATATTAGCAATTACTGCCTCAAAGTCGGTAGGGACAGTTATATTGATTTTTCGACGCATCAATTCAGCCTTGACAGCTTGTTGAAAGACAAGGGCCAAATCTGAAACATGCGACATTGCCTTAAGTCCATAAATTTTTACTGGTATAAGGCGTTTTTCTTCACGCAATTTATAAATAGATTGACGTAAGATCGCAAACCTATCATCTTTATACTCGTAGTCGACCCAGTCTCTGATTTCTTCGATCGGGTCGGAGAGAAGGTGGCTGATTACAGCGATTGCATGGCTTTTACCAGTGCCGTATGTGCCGTTTACCCAAAATGATTTATGGAAATCGATGTTATTGCCTTTCACAGACTTCAATACCGTTTGAAGTACCCCGTTAAACTGCTCGTTAGGAATGAATGAAGTCCATTCCCCAGCCTTTTCTTCTTCAATATTGTAGGCCGCTTTACCTCCTCGAATTTTGATTATGTCAATATATTTCATGGTCTCAATCATTAAACAAGTGACTCAAGTGCAGTTATGGGTGTTAAATCGTCTCGCAATGTTATATGATCAAGCCCCATGTTTAGCTCTGCGATCAGAACACGATTCTTGTCAGATGAAAGGGATCGGAGCTTTTTTAATAGTTCATTCTTAGAGATACCGAATTCTCGATAAACCCCACCTTCTTCTTCCGGACGATAAAAATCAGAGACCCTCAAAAAAGAAATATCTTTATCCTTGGCATACTTGTAGATACTATATGCTACCGCTTCTGGACTCAAGTCATCGTATCCATTACGAATGGCAGTTTCTTTGTCTTGCAGTTTAAATTGCTCTAATTCAGAGCCTATTGGCGATTCCTTGAGAGTGCGAAAAATTTGATAGACCGCATTATGTACCGTTTTGTCTTTATAAATGGGGAACTCTGATTGTATCAATTGCTCAAGAATTTTTGCGGTGAAGGGCGAAGATGTATTGACTCTCGCAGAGAACCATTTAGCAATAAAGGAGTTGTGTGTAAGATTGATCCATATTATCTCCCATACAAGCAGCGGATTATCTTGAAAAATTCTATACAACAACTTCCCGAGTTCTGTAACATTGAATTTTGAGTCTAAAATTTCAGCATCTTTAAGCCAATTGCGTAACGCTGGGACCTGGTACTGTTTCTGTAACCCATGATTACTATCCCAAAATCCTTCGGGATCAAGAAAAAAGGATTCTACCCACTCCTCTTTGAGACCGAAGTTTTTATAGCGGTCTATACTCGTTTGTGCATTCATTTGCGTATTGGTTGTTTGATATAATGAATCAGCCACAATACATCCTTTATCGTGAAATGTAAGACATTTGTGGCAATGTACACATTTTTCAGGGTTAATTTTTACTCGAGGAATAACCGTGAGGGCCCCAGCAGGACATTCGACTTCGCACACTTCGCAGTGTATACAGTATGCGGTTTTATACAGCACTCTCTTCAATAGCCCTATGAAGATAATGTCTTGACAATCAAAAAACGTAATCTCTAATTGATCATGTGAGGTTTTTATCTCAAAGGAATAAACCTTATCTTTATACTTAAGCTCTCCAAACCGTCTGTCTTCTTTTGTTACAATAGAAAAGCTACCTAAAGAACACAACCACTGGACAAAATCCTCTTGAGGATGATCGATGATTACATTAAAAGACGTTGTCGAGTGTGAAAACCTTATATTCGTTTCAGTATCAACTAAATTGCCGCTCGCCCTTCTTTTCCAATTACCAGCTTTTATATAGTCTTCCACATCTCTTACACCGGATTTCTTGGCAATAGTCTCGATTCGCTGAAGAAATGGAGATAAATGATCTTTATAAAAATTCTGGGCAATATTTTCATTCCATTCTGACGAAAACGGGCAGATTAGGCAGCCAACACGAGTCATTCCCTGTCTGTACGCCTCATTGATTGGCAAGTCGTGTCGAAATAAGTAGAGAAAAATCTCTGCTATATTCCAATCTAAGATAGGACGAGCATTTATAACAGTATCATGTTTAACTCCTTTCCCAATACGAGCATACTCACTTCTGCGGGTGCTTTCTTCAGCACGAACACCCTCAAATGTCAAAACACGAGCTTGTTTGTTCGTATCATCAATTTTTAGCATCCTATATAGAGGTGCCGTTTTCATTATGGAACAACACCAGCGATGAGTATCAGATGGTGTTCCTATCTTATCCCAATAATTAAGCACTGTTTCGTGATTCCGAGCGATAGAGAATTTTAATTCAGGGAATTTACTCTTGTAGAAATCTTCCACTTCTTTATAAAGTGTTAAGGAAGTCGGCAGTTCATAGCCAGTGTCAGAGTAAATAACTTCGAAAGCCGAAGGCGGAATAGCACGAACACAAAGATCAAGTACGACTTGGCTATCTTTACCTCCACTAAAAGAAGCTAAGAATCTATCAATTCGGGTTGTATAGTATGTTTTTTTGCCTTCTTGCTGAGCATTGTCAAGTGGCATGATATCGAAGCTGTCACAATCTTGCTTGACAATTGTCATCTTTTTCTTGGTCTGTCTCTCAATTTTGGAAACCAATGCTTCGTAATCAAGTTGGTTAGCTTTTACTCGAGACACGCTCTCGCGAGCACTGGAGTATTGCGTGTAAATGCCTCTAATGAACTCGACAGCCTCGCTCTCCAGTAAAAACATTTCATCCTTACAGCGTTCGAGCATAGCGTCTACGTCAACAGGCTTAATATGTAAATTTTGTGCGTTTGGCTGCAATAACACCGTAGGAGGGTCATACAAATTTGCACCCTTTACCTCGAATACGAGTTTCCCTCTATAGAAATATTGTTTATTGCATGCCCACAGCAACGGATGCTGGGATTGAGGATACTCCCATCCCTGTTCGTTTAACCTCAGCAGGTCCAACTCTTCATGAAAAACAGGACGTGGAGATATTCCAAGCGTGTCCGAGCTTACTCGAGAGCTCAGCTTCACGCCCCCTGTTTCTGTATCCCAACTTATTTTGAACATCTATAATTTATCAAGTTTTCGCAAAGATAAAACTTATTCCGCATATCTTAGCCGTAAGGTCATTCAGATTTTTCGAAACCTCAACCTGAGCGATTCCATCTCGCCGGGCTCGACCTCTTCCAGGTCGTAGAGGAGCATCTCGGATGGCGAGGGGAACTCCACGCGGTAGGTTTCGTAGATGCGGCTTTTCGGGTGGCCGTCGCGGCATAGCTGCCAGCCGTCAAGGGTGAGTCGCATCCGCTTCGAGTCGAAGTGGTATTCGACATCATACACGATCTGTCCGTCCATTCGGGATTTCATCAATCCGTCAGCACGAAAACACCAGATGTGTTCGCCTTCGGGCTTGTTGTCGAGGACGATCCATCCGCCCGGCAGGTTGATGCTGATGTCTCGCCAATCCCATTCGCCCTCGATGATCCGGGGCTTCGCTTCAATTTTTGTCATCACACGCCTGTTTTTAGAGATTAGGCGTAAGGCCACAAAAAAAGGGCATGACCTCAAACCTGACCTTCCGTAGGCGTTTGGCATGCCCCATAGTCCATCAAGCAGAAGCCACACCCAAAG
>QMCE01001493.1_pt1 | contig 12843 bp, 6 predicted proteins | sample 1821851 | NCBI WGS metagenome assembly QMCE01 (sample SAMN09453174, study PRJNA476694) | Termite gut metagenome, whole genome shotgun sequencing project. | isolation source: worker | host: Odontotermes sp. | place: South Africa:Pretoria | collected 2016-01-28 | reverse complement strand
CCTCTGTAAAAATCATCCATATAGGTCGTATCAACACCCGCCTGCATAGCCAGATAATCCATAATACCTTCGGCACGCGACATTCCGAAAAAATACGACATGGTATCAATCTCGGTTTTCAACTCGGTTCTTGAAGAAAACGATGAACACGAACCCATACCAAACATCACAACAATAACAATTAAATTTAAAATACTTAGCTTCTTCATACGTTCTTAATTTTAATCATAAATGTTATACAACTTCAATGTTTACTTTAAAATCATTTTTTACCAAATAGGGTATTCGGCGTGCAAAAATAAAAATAAAAAATTATTTCCTCAAAGAAATCGTTTGTTCATCCGTAGTCGGACCGTTTACTACTAATTTGCCGTCCTCTTTTATCTCCATGTGATCAATAAACACAACACGCTCATCTCCCGTCTTTGTCGTCCTGCCGTGATAAACACAATACATCCGTCCGTCAGGCAATGTGAGTACCATATTATGCCCGGTGCCCGTCACGTCTCCGCCCCTGTCCGTATTTTTCTGAAGAACCGGATTATTATCCGCTTTCCTGAATGGCCCCAACGGATTATCGGAAGTAGCATATCCTACGGCATAATACTGCCCGCCGAAAAAGTTTGCCGAATACATCATATAGTAGGTATCGCCTTTTTTAACGATATACGATCCTTCCGTCCAACGACGGTTCACCTCATTCGCCGTTACCGAGCGACTTTCCCATTCCGCCTGTTTGTCGTCCAACTTCACAGGCGGACGAAGCAGCAATACAGGTTCTCCGATAATACCCGAAAAGTCCGGCTCGATCTCCACACCATAAATCCAGCTTTCTTCCACTTCGTCAAACCATCCTTTTTCGCGGGCCATATCCGCTATCTCACTTTCAACCGGATGTTTATAGCAGCAACGCGAATAATACATATACACTTTCCCATTCGCATCGTCGAAATATAAATTCGCATCAATAACCGGATAACCGGGATCAAATACCGGACGGTCATACATTTCTTTAAACGGACCGGTAGGCTTATCCGAAACGGCTACTCCGATACGGAATTTTTCCAGCTCATTGGTTGGATTTTCTTTCCAATTCGCACTGAAAAACAAGTAATATTTACCATTTCGTTCATACACTTCGGGCGCCCAGAAACAGTCTACAGTCCACGATTCGGGAGTTGCGCCCCGATACACCAATCCTTCATCTTTCCAGTGAACCATATCTTCCGAAGAATAGGTTCTGAACCCGTTTTCGCCGGATGTACCATACATATAGAACATTCCGTCGGAAGCATGAAGAATAAACGGATCTCCGAATGCAACAGGCAACGGGTTGGAATAAACGACTTTTGTATCTTTGTTTCCGCATGAGAAAAGAAACAATACGCACAACAGGGAAAAGAAAATGTTTTTCATACACATAAAAATTAATTTTTAATACATCCATAAAATGATGCACGGGAATCTTCAACGAATGTTGATTAAGAGCGCAAATTTAATAAATTAATTCTATTTCTAAAAAACAATCCGAATTACTATGTCCGGTTATTTTTGTTTTCAATAATAGATAGTATATTTGATCTCCTTTAGAGGAGTTAACTATGCTTAATCTCTGATATTGACTATCAATAATCATCACCGGATGCGGTGGATTTTTAAGAAAAACAAAAATGGAACAATTGAAAAAGATACTTTCCTCGTATGTAACGATGATCGTATTATTGATTATTTATGCCGTTAGTCTGGCCGTCGCAACCTTTGTTGAGAAAGTACACAGCACCCTGTTGGCAAAAGTATTGATCTACTATTCGCCGGTCTTATTCCTTTTACAGTTTCTGCTGGTAGTCAATTTCGTTTTGATTATGATCAGACGCCGCCTGCACAAATCCGGGAAATGGGGACTTCTTATCGTTCATTTTTCGTTCATCATCATACTTGCCGGAGCGCTCACATCGCACACGACCGGAAAAGAAGGGGTACTGCATCTTCGGGAAGGGGGAAAAAGCAATATCATTACGGCACAGACAAACCGCGGACAACGTATGCATAAATTACCGTTTGAAGTGGAGTTGGTCCGGTTTACCCTGAAACGTTATCCGGGTTCCATGAGCCCGTCATCCTACGAAAGCGATTTACGCATCTATATAGACGGTGAAACGAGGGAGGAACTGGTTTATATGAATAATGTGCTGGACATAAAAGGTTACCGTTTTTTTCAGGCTTCCTATGATAAAGACGAACAGGGCACGATCTTGTCGGTAAACAAAGATGTGGCCGGACGTAATATAACCTACACGGGCTATACCTTGCTGCTTATAGGAAGCATCCTTTGCCTGGTTGCAAAAAACGGACGCATCCGGACTTTATACCGTCAGATCAACAAGCAGAAAACAGCATCCGGATTATTCATCCTGCTACTTTTAGCCGGTTCCGCCTCTTATGTTACGGGTCAGGAAAAGCCCGCAACCATGAGCGAAACCATACAACATCTCCACATCGCACCCCCGCACGCAGAACTGTTCGGCAGCTTACCGGTTCAGACAGCCAACGGACGAATCGTACCGGTCAATACACTTTCTTCGGAAATGCTGCGGAAACTACACAAAGATACCCGGTTCTTCCACATGAATTCCGACCAGTTCTTATTAAGTATCCTGGCTTACCCCGAAATGTGGATGCACATACCGGTTATCAACATTCCCAACCGGGATTTTAAATTATATTTCAGGCTGACATCCGACCCATGTGCCTACACGGAGCTTTTCGAACCGAACGGAGCATACAAGTTGCAGGAAAAGCTGGAAGAGGCTTATCAGAAAATGCCGGATCAACGGACTGCCTTCGATAAAGACCTGATCAAGTTTGATGAAAAAATCAATATATTCCATCAGTTGATCAACAAACAGTTAATCCGGTTATTCCCCAAAACAGATGATCCGGATCAGAAATGGTATGCTCCCGGCGACGATCTGTCGGCCTTCACCCCTTCCGATTCCGGCTTTATTTCATCCTCCTTTACCGATTATATAGCGGAAGTTCGTGTCGCAGTCAGATCCCAGAACTGGGAAAAGGCTGACGAAATACTTCAACAAATAAAAACCTACCAGTATGAACACAACAATGTTCCGGAAATGACGGCCGGCAAAATCGAACTGGAGTTGCAGTATAACCGGATGGATCTTTTCCGTTGGTGCAAAATCGGTTATCTTTCTTTAGGCGGCCTGTTATTACTTTTTTCCTTTGTTTTGATATTCAAAGAAAAAAACCGGATAAAATGGATCATCCGCCTTTTAGGAGTCGCCGTATTAATCGTATGCTGCTGCCAGATGCTCGGTATGGGTATGCGCTGGCAAATCGGCGGATACGCACCCTGGAGCAATTCTTATGAAACAATGGTATATGCAGCCTGGGCTACTGTTTTTGCCGGGTTCATATTTGTCAGGCGCAGTCCGGTGACCTTCGCATTAGCCACAGTTTTTGCCGGAGTGATATTATTCGTCTCCGGCCTGAACTGGATGGATCCGCAAATCAATCCGTTGGTACCGGTACTGAAGTCCCCCTGGCTCATGTTCCATGTGGCGATTATCATGTCGGCTTACGGATTCTTCGGCATCAGCTTCCTGATCGGATTGACCAATCTGGGCATCATGAGCGCCTCCGGTAAAGAAATGCTTTTAAAACAGGCCGGTGCATTGAAAGAACTAAGTACGATTAACGAAATATCGCTCATCATCGGACTTTTACTGATGACGATCGGTACATTCATGGGAGCCGTATGGGCAAACGAATCATGGGGACGATACTGGGGCTGGGATCCGAAAGAGACATGGGCCTTGATTACCGTCATCACGTATGCATTGGTGACACACCTTCACCTGGTAAAAAAATGGAATAACCTCTGGCTGTTTAACCTTTGCTCGGTACTCGCTTTCGCATCCGTGCTGATGACTTATTTCGGAGTGAACTACTTTTTGAGCGGCATGCATTCATACGGACAAAACGACCAGGTTCACACCATACTGACATACCTGTACATTGCAGGATTATTAATCCTGTTGCTGGCATTTTTGGCCCGTAAAGGGAAACAATTAAACTAGTAAATTTGCCTGATTTTTTTATTTTTGCATTTACAACCAAATACTCACCCGGAAAAATTAACTAACAATGAAACAAATCGTATACCTCGTAGGGTTGCTACTGACCATCCTTAACACACACACGCATGCACAGACGATACGGCTGCATGAACTCCATGCAACCGGTCCCGTTAAAGTAAACAAACCTGTTGAGGTTGATCCGGCAGACAGGAATGATAAACGATTCACCTGCGAAAATCTGTTGAAGATGCATCTGACGATTCCCGGACAAGGATCTTTTATCCATCAGTACGATGCCGACACGTCGGGTTTTTTCCGGATGCCAACTCAAAACGAAGACTATTTGCAACTTTTCTCCTTCTATGTCAGCGCCGATTCGTACGGCAAAGCCCGGATAAAGGTAACATCGCCCGGTATGCTGGAAATATATGTCAATGACAAATTAACATCTTCAAAAACATCCGCGCAGGATTCGTTGCAGGATGCAAAAAGCGTAGCTGCCGAAATCAGTCCCTATCCGCAAACATGCCGCGTCGTAATTAAATTATTACACACAAAAGAACATGCGGATGCGGCGCTGAAAGTGGAAATTGAGGATATTTCAACCGGGATAAATCCGATAGATATAACCGCGTCTGATGAGAGCCCGGCGGAAAACGCAGATGAAGAGTTTTTTTCCTGTAATGGCGGCAGATTGCACGTTTCGGAAAAACCGCAACGGAAAATCGTGCTGGATGATATGATCAGGGGAAAACGGGTGACAGGTGTTTCGCTTTCCGCAGCGGGCAGATTCGTTTTAATCAACTACACAATCAATAGCGGGTCACGTTCATCCTCTTCAACCGAATTATATAACATAAAAACCGGAAAACGCATTGTGATTGATACGGACCACCGGAAGCGTCAACTAAGCTGGATGCCAAAGTCGGAACGACTTTGTTATATTCAGAAAAACGGAGAGCAAACCAGTCTCATCACGATCCATCCGGAAACGTTGGAAGAAACGGAATTGGCTGCGAATATTCCGGAGGAACGCATCGTTTTTTCGCCGGACGAACAATCATTCTTTTATGCAAAGGCCGGAAAAAACACGGAAAAAAAAGAAGACGTATTCCGTTTGCATACATTGACGGACCGTACCGGCGGCAAACCCTCCCACTCTTTCATCTACCGCTACGATCTGCAATCCGGATTAACGCAACAACTGACATTCGGTTCGCACGCAACTTACCTGAACGACATACGTCATGACGGCAAAAAGATACTGTTCTCCATCTCCGACGAAACAATTACGGAACGTCCTTTCAGAAAAAGCGCCCTGTTTTTGTTGGATATCGAAACCATGCGCACAGACACTTTATGGCAAGACGAAAAATTTGCCTCGCGGGCGCAGTTTTCTCCTGACGGAAAAGACATCCTTATCACAGGAGCTCCGGAATCTTTCGGCGGTATCGGACTTGATATCGGCGAGGGGCAGATTGCAAACAGTTATGATACGCAAGCATTCCTGATGAATCTCAGCACAAAAAAGATCGAAGCCTTCACAAAAGAATTTAATCCGTCTGTCAAGGATGCCGAATGGAATGCATTTGACGGACTTATCTATCTGTTAACGGAAGACGAAGACCGTGCGCCGGTTTACACCTACAATCCGAAAACAAAAAAATTCACACGCCTGCCCGCCGAAGAAGACGTCATCGGTGATTTTCAGATTTCAGACACGTCGCCCGTCATGGCCTACTCCGGCGTAAGTGTTTCCAATTCAACGCGGGCGTATGTATATGACCTGAAAACAAAAAAGGCTACGCTCATTGCAGATCCTTATGCCGGACAATTGGAACAACTGAAACCGGGCGAGGTAAAAGATTTTGACTTCACCAATTCCGACGGCATTGAAATCAAAGGGTATTATTACCTGCCGCCGGATTTTGACCCGGCAAAAAAATATCCGCTGATCGTCAATTTTTATGGCGGAACCACCCCAACCGAACGTATTTTTGAGAGCCGATATCCCAAACACGCCTATGCCGCCCTGGGATACGTGGTCTATGTTTTGCAGCCAAGCGGAGCGATCGGATTCGGGCAGAAATTTTCGGCCCTGCATGTAAATACATGGGGAAAACGCTCCGCCGACGATATTATTGAAGGAACGCAACAGTTTGTCGCCGGGCATTCTTTTGTCGATGCAACAAAAATCGGTTGCATTGGCGCTTCTTACGGAGGGTTTATGACGATGTACCTGCAAACACGTACGGATCTGTTTGCCGCCGCCGTATCACATGCAGGCATCAGCTCCATAAGCAGCTATTGGGGCGAAGGCTACTGGGGCTATTCATACAGCAGCGCCGCCAGCGCCCACAGTTATCCTTGGAATAATCATGACCTGTATATCAACCAGAGCCCTTTATTCAGCGCAGACAAGATCAATACGCCTTTATTATTGTTACACGGAACAGCCGATACGAATGTCCCCGCAGGTGAAAGCATACAAATGTACACTGCATTGAAAATTCTCGGGAAACCGGTCGAATTGATACAGGTACAAGAAGAAAACCATCACATCCTTTCATACGAAAAACGGTTGAAATGGAACAACACAATCTTTGCATGGTTTGACCGCTGGCTCAAAAACGAACCGTTATGGTGGAATGAATTGTATAAGGATTAGAAACGGGTTCCTCCATCCCGCATAAGCGCTCCGGAGGAACCTGAAATGGTAAATAAGTGATGGCTTTATTGGGGAGCGGCCTGTTTTCGCACGGTCAATTTACGATCATGATCCCGGAATCCGTATCCGAATTAGTAAGTCGCTTACTGCTACCTTTCACCTTGCGGCCATAATTGAAATTCCAGGCAAACTTGAGTAATAACATCCGGGAAAAATCATTCGCATACGCCTCCATTTTCGAAGGCGAATATACATTCCTGTTTTCCGAATACCGCTTGTATTGTCCGGAAAACGGCAGCATCAAACCGGCTCCTACCGTAAATTTACCGGTATTGTAATTCAACATCGCCATGTGTATATTTTCGCCGCCATTCAATGTTTCCCCGGAAAAATGATCGTATGCGCTGTAAGCCTGGAACACGGCGTTAAACTTCTTATACATAGCCATCACCTGCGCCCTGTAATACCAATTCGTATAGCTATGTTTATACGTATTACCCGTGCTGATGTAATGATTCATGCCCCCCGTCAGCGAAACCATAAGGATTTGCCTGATTGGCCCGACCGATAAGGTCAATTCGCTATTCAGTTTCTGCCAGTTTTTATGATTATTATAGGTACGTATAAACTTGTCATTCTCCCGCAATATTTCTTCCATGATCGGCTTCGGACAATACATATACGAACTAAAGAGATTGATCCCGTAAATACCCTTTTTCCAGTTCAACAACAAATCGGAACTATAATTCAGATTAGGCTTTAAGGCCGGATTTCCACGCATAATCTGTAAAGTATCAATATATTGATCGATCGCGCTCAAATTTGACAACGAAGGGGAAGTATTATAAATCTCTCCTTTCAGGCGAACAAACGCATGACGTGAAAAATTATATTGCAACGTCAGTTTCGGGCGGAAAGTATAAAAAGAATAGTCCTCCTCACCCTGTTGTTTCGCCCACGAACGGGAAAGTCCGACACCCCCGATATAGCTGAATTTATCTTTTGTTCCTGCATATTCAATATAGGCATAGGAATCCGCCTGATCCATTTTTGTACGGGTATTGACCGTGCCGGAATAGCCATTATCGGCAAAAGACTGCGTATGTTTTATTCCTGCCGTAAAGCGGCCTGCATTTTCAATTGTTTTTTCATAAATCCCCTCGCCGATGATCGAATATTTATCTCCGTCCACAACGGAAACAATATCACTGATCACTTCTTCTCCTTTCTTTTCTTCATACAACTGATCTATACCGGAATTGATATAAGTACCTACAACATTCAATACAATATGCTGCTTATTTTTCAACGAACGCATATAATACAAATCTACGGAAGGCATGCGCTGCGTGCTGTTAGTGCCCTGATATGTATTCGTTTTGTCTGCCGTATTGAATGATGTATACAGGGAAGAATAACGCATTTTCTCTGCCCTCGAAAAGGAATGGCGAAATGTCGCATTGAAAAAATACTTTTCGTCTTCCAGTAAATTATAATTAAAAGACATCTGATGCGAGTTTTCCATAAAATCATTGGGAAAACCTTCTGAAAAGCGTTGCATACTGCTGCCGTCCGAGAAGTTAAACGTCCGCTCCTCATCTCCCCACACTTTGGTCGGTTCACGGTAACGAACCGTATAATTCAATCCGAATTCGGACTTCTTATAATTAAACTTAGCCGCTACCTGGTCATCCCCGAAACCGGTCGTAACCGCATTGCCCAAATCCACACTTACAGCTCCGCCGGCTACCTCACGTTTGATAACGTAGTTAATGACAACATCAGCATCTCCATAGCGCAAACCCGGATTATCCAGGTATTCCACACGGATCACTTCGTTCGGTTGCAACGCCCTCACGTCTTCATGGTTTACCTTTATTCCGTTAATACAGAACTGAAGACTTTCATCTCCCGGAAGTGAAACGGCATTTGTCACCGGATTAACCGTCAAACGGGGAAGCTGAATCGTATTTAAAAGGTTTATCCCGTTACTTGAATTTGCTTTCTGTTGATCGGTTATGAATATGATTTGCCTGTCCGCCTTATACGTCCTGTTGGAAGCCGTCACCGTCACCGTGCCCAACCGTTCCGTCTCCTCTTTCATCAGCAGATCTCCCAGATCTGCCGACCTCGCCAGTCCGTTCAGCGAAAGTACCTGAGGCGCAAAACCCACATACGATACGACAACAACATAGTCACCCTGTGAAACATTTTTAAATTCAAAAAAACCTTCCGGACCACTGGTTATACCGGCTACAAACGTAGAGTCGGCTGCGTTTAATGTAACATTTGCAAACTCCAACGGCGTTTCCCTGTTTTCCTCCCACATCATTACACGCCCTGAAATACGATGCTGGGCATACATTTTTGATACCCCGAACAAACATGCTACGATCACCATCATTTTCATTCCTAACTTTTTCATACCTTTCATTTTTTTATATGATTAATCTGTTTCTTCTACCATACCATTCGCATTGACAAGACACAAATACGACGAATTTGATATGACAAAGTTAGGCGGAAAACGACCGGAAAAGCTTTTCCTTACATGGACACAGCCGGACAAATACAAAAACAAAAGCGACTGTAAAACAGCCGCTTAATACATTATGCCGGTTTTATATGCGGACATTTTATTAGCTCAATAGTTCCAGAGGTATGTTTCCAGGGATTGATTCTTACGGATTTCAGCCGGACGATGTTGCTGACTCATCTTTTCTTTGATCCGCTGCTTACGTTTCGTTACCGACGAAGGTGAGATTCCGGTAAGAGTGGCTATCACGGAAGTAGTAAGACGCAACTTGATCAGGCAACAATAGCGTACATCCTCTTCGGTCAATGCAGGAAAATCAGTATGCAACCGGTAAGAAAATCCGTCGAACAACCGGTTAATTGCGTGAACGATCTCAGGCCATTGCGCTTCGTCTATGTAACGCGATTTCCTGCTTAATTTATCAAGTACTTCCGTATTCGCTATCACCTGGACCGTCAGAAACCTTTCCCGCTCCTGCAAACGGGCATTTTCTCCGATAAGCGTTTCGTATGCCGATAATTCCTGATCCTTCTGATGCATCGACCGGGAATATTGTTCCATATCTTTCCGTAACGTTTCATTGTTTTGTTTCAGATGTTCATTATCTGCCGCAAGCTGTTCAATCTCCTGTTTTAACTCGCCACTCTCGTCAAGTTGTACGGATAATGACCGGATTAGTGCTTCATTTTTTGAGATAACAGACTCATTTTCTTTCAACCGGATCGTATGGCTATGCAACTGTTCCTTCGCCTTCCGGACAGAACGTTCCTTTTTAAGGATCTTTCGCTGATAGAAAAAAATCAATACGGCAATCATGACCGACACCACGATTCCCAACCATAGAAGACGTTGCCTTAATTGCCCGCGTTCTATATCCAACATCAGGTTATCTTTCAGCAGCTTATTATGCACAAACTGCCTTTCACGGTCAATTTTTATTTTATTACGGCTTCTATCCAGAATCCTGTTTGCCGAAATACCAAAATCATCCATAACTACCGGTTTCCCTTCTTTGGTACGAATCACATTCTTATACATTTCAAGAATAACCTTCAGCATATCAACCTCAATATCCGCAACAGGATGCCCCCTTCCGTATTCATCAAGCAGCGGCTGCCAGCGATTTATATACGCACGCGCCGAATCCAGTCGATCCAATCCGATCCATGTACTTATATAATTCAGTTTAAGTTCATTTCCAACTTCCATACGGCTTTCCATATCCCGCAAAACAGTCAACGCCTCCCCACTTCTTCCGGAAAGATTCAAATCTTCAACATAACTTCTCATCAAACCATACTCCAAACTGTTATTTTGTCCGCGCGCCGATTCCGCGGCCAGTTTCGCATACTTCAGCATGGAGTCCAATTCATTTTCCCAGGTAAACTGCTTTATGATACTACAGTATGTAAGGATATCCCATTTTTCTCCCGCATATTTTTTTGAAATCGTTATCAAATCCTGAATCTTATCTGCATTTTGAGGCGCCTCATACAGAGAGACCAACTGAAAACCAATCGTTCTCACCATAGAAGTGTCCGATTTTCGATCTGCCGCCTGCAACGCTTCTTCCAGCAACCGCATCTCCCCGTCGATGTTAAGATCCGACCAGTTTACCTGATCTGCTGCCAGCAAATAAGTATCCAATAAACGGGGAGACTCCGTTCGTTTATAATAATCCAGCGCAAAAAGTATCAAGGTATCATTCACCAGACTGCGCTGTTGCTTCTGATGTGCCTTGGTAAGCCAGAAAGCATAATCCGCCTTGTCCGCATCCGATAACTTCTGCGGATCCGCCCACTCTTCCAGCATCATCGCCAGGCTGTCCGGTTTCTTTTCCAATAACTCTTCCATAAAGGCGTCTGCCGGCATTTTGAAAGAGGTATCGGGCCTGCAAGCGACTAATAGGATATACAAAAAAATACTTAATTTTCTCATACAGGATAATTTATGTGCAAAGTTAGCATAAATCAAGCGCAATGACAAGAAGAAAGCCGCCTATAACCGGAAACCATGAAATCGCCGGCCTACATTCAAAAATACCGGCTTTATGCGGGCAAAATTTTTTTTGTATTCCTTCCGACTTGTACTATCTTTGTCTTTCTTTACGTATGTAAAGGTTTGTTTTGTTATTTACCGGACTTAAAAACATCAGAATATATGATACGATTCGAATGTGATTATGCGGAAGGCGCACACCCACAGATATTGAAACGCCTGGCAGAAACTAATTTTGAACAGACAAAAGGGTATGGCGAAGATAAATATTGTGAAAATGCACGACACATGATCCGGCAACTATGCGGAAACGAGTCGGCGGATGTTCATTTCCTCGTTGGCGGCACACAAACCAATACGACGGTGATAGCCTCTGTTTTGCGACCTCATCAGGGAGTTCTGTCGGCAGCGACAGGACACATCAATGTGCACGAAACGGGAGCAATAGAAGCAACCGGACACAAAGTGCTTGCATTTCCCGTACAAAACGGAAAACTGACCGCTTCTCAGGTAGAACAGGCATATACCGAACACCGGCAGGATGTCAATCATGAGCATGTAGTACAACCCGGTATGGTTTATATTTCAAATCCGACTGAGAACGGAACGATTTATACCAAACAGGAACTGAGCGCATTAAGTAAAGTCTGTCGCCAATACAAACTGCCTTTGTTCATGGATGGCGCGCGCCTCGGCTATGGATTGGCAGCAAAGGACAATGACCTTACAATGCCCGATATAGCCGGGATGTGCGACGTTTTCTATATCGGAGGAACAAAAGTGGGTGCATTATTCGGGGAAGCCGTAGTGATAACAAACGATACATTGAAAAAAGATTTTCGTTATTTTATAAAACAACGGGGTGGTATGCTTGCCAAAGGACGCTTGCTCGGCCTTCAGTTTGAAACATTATTCGAAGACGGACTCTATTTTGAAATATCACGCCATGCCATCCGGATGGCCCTGTTGATACAACACGCTTTCAGTTCCAAAGGGTTTTCATTCCTGTGCGAATCATCCACAAACCAACAATTCCCGATACTTACAAAAGAACAAATCAATCGCTTATCTGAAAAATACGCTTTCGAAATATGGACAAATATCGATAGCAACCATGCGGCAGCCCGCTTCTGTACAAGTTGGGCGACCCGGGAGGAAGATGTACGGACTTTGATAGACGATATCAGGCAATTGTAAAACAAACAAGAAGATATATGATTTCGTAAATAATTTTATTTAAAAAGTAAGAAAATAAATTGCTTTTCAAAATAAAATGAATATTAGACGCAGATTAACTGTTTTGAGTCTCGGGCTATTCGTACTTGCCGCTTCATGTAAGGATGAAAACGGCGGCGGGACGACAGGCGGCGGTGTTAAGGTGGAGTCGGCATCCATAGTTTATGACGCTCCTTCATCCGAAGGCCACATCGGCTTTGTGTTGGTGCTTTCGGGTGCGAACGGCCTTCGCGCAGAGTTCGAGATGGCGGTACCGCAGGCCGGCCGCGATGATATCCCCGTCGGAGAGTATCAGCTGTTTACCGAGC
>QMCE01001492.1_pt1 | contig 12845 bp, 12 predicted proteins | sample 1821851 | NCBI WGS metagenome assembly QMCE01 (sample SAMN09453174, study PRJNA476694) | Termite gut metagenome, whole genome shotgun sequencing project. | isolation source: worker | host: Odontotermes sp. | place: South Africa:Pretoria | collected 2016-01-28 | reverse complement strand
ATACTGTTTACTATTTCTATAAAACAGCTTTTTGTCTTAAATCCTCGCTTTGCTACCGATAAATGAGGTATTATCTCATTTTCTATCGTATCTTTGCTGAGTACCTGGTACATAGGAAGCGTTCTTTATTTGTTTTTTAGCGATTACAAAAGTAACGCTTCCTTATTTTTTTGCTAATTGCTAAAAGTCAAGATGACTTCAACGAATAAAATGAGAAACAAATATAGGATATGACTAAAAAAAAGAAACTACAAATCCGCAATAGTACTGCTGAGTTTTTAACTTTTGCCTATCAGTCTAAAGGTGATGGTGTGGAAGTACGTGTACAGGATGGAACCATTTGGCTGTCGCAGAAGAATATAGGGTTGCTATTTGATACTTCAACGGATAATATCGGTTTGCACCTCAAAAACATTTATACTGAAGGTGAACTAAATGAAGTTTCAACTACCGAGGATTTCTCGGTAGTTCAACAAGAAGGTAGTCGTGAAGTTTGCAGAACGATAAAACATTATAATTTGGATTTGATTATTGCCGTAGGCTACCGCGTAAATTCCAAGCGGGCAACGGCATTCCGACAATGGGCAACAGCGATTTTGCGTGATTTTACGTTACGCGGATATATCATAGATCGAAAAAGAATGGAAAACGGAGCTTTTCTTGATGACGATTATTTTGAACGGCTTTTGGAAGAAATCCGGGAAATTCGTCTGTCGGAACGGCGGTTTTATCAAAAAATTACCGATATATACGCTACTGCAATGGATTATAATCCAGAATCGTCCACAACTAAAGAATTTTTTGCAAAGGTTCAAAATAAAATGCACTATGCAGTACATCAACATACCGCTGCCGAATTAATTTATGTGCGCGCCGACCATAATAAAGAAAACATGGGATTGACTTCTTGGGAGAAAAGTCCAAATGGGAAAATTATAAAAACAGATGTGTCGATAGCCAAAAATTATCTCACCGAAACGGAATTAGAATCTCTTGGACGTATCGTTAACGGTTATTTGGATTTTGCTGAAGAATATGCAAAACGGCATGTTCCTCTTTCCATGTCTGATTGGGCAAAGCATTTGGATTTGATTTTACAGGTAAATGGAAGAGATTTGTTGCAGAATGCAGGTAAAATTACTGCAGCTCTTGCCAAACAACATGCCGAAAGTGAATTTGAAAAATATCGTCCTATTCAAGATCGCCTGTTTGAATCAGACTTTGATAAAGAAGTGAAATGTATTGAAAGTAAGCGAAATGAATCAGATAGTTAAAAAGTTTATTTTGAATTGCCTTTGACTTATGCTATATTTGCCTCATTATATAATATGAAGATTATGGATTCGAAGGTGGATATTATAGCGGAAATAAACCGTCTGCGTAAAGAGAAAAATGCGGTCATTATGGCTCATTATTATCAGACGGGGGATATTCAGGATATTGCTGATTATGTGGGTGATAGTCTTGCGCTTGCACAATGGGCGGCAAAAACGACGGCGGATATCATTGTGCTTTGCGGCGTGCATTTTATGGGCGAGACGGCGAAGATCCTTTCGCCGGATAAAAAAGTGCTGGTGCCCGATCCGGATGCCGGTTGTTCGTTGGCAGACAGTTGTCCGGCCGGTGAGTTCGAAAAATTCGTCAAAGCGCACCCCGGGTATCAGGTGATTTCGTATGTAAATACGACGGCTGCCGTCAAAGCGCTGACGGACGTGGTGGTTACTTCAACGAATGCCCGTAAAATTGTCGATTCTTTTCCGGAAGGCGCCAAACTGATATTTGGGCCGGATCGCAATCTGGGTAATTATATCAATAGTGTTACCGGACGCCGCATGTTGCTTTGGGACGGCGCCTGCCATGTACATGAGCAGTTTTCACTGGAAAAAATATTGGAGCTTAAAAAGGAATATCCCGAAGCGGAAGTCATCGCACATCCGGAATGTAAGCAACCGGTGCTGACGGTTGCCGATTTTATCGGTTCGACGGCCGCCCTTCTGCAGCATACGGATGAATCTCCCAAGACGCAGTTTATCGTAACAACGGAAAGCGGAATCATACATAAAATGCGTCAGCAAAATCCGCAGAAATTATTTATCCCCGCTCCGCCGAATGATAGTACGTGCGCCTGTAATGAATGTAATTTCATGCGTCTTAATACGATTGAAAAACTATACAAATGCCTGCGTGACGAAAAACCGGAAATTCTGGTCGACCCCGAAATACGCGAACGTGCCGTAACGCCGATACTTCGCATGCTTGAACTTTCTGAAAATATATGTGTTAAGGAGAAATAAAATGAAAAAATATATATTTATCCCCTGTTTGATTCTTTCGTTTTTTGCCTGCGCTCAAAAGCAGGAGTTTAAGTCTTATACGCCGGCGGAATTTGAAAAGCTGATGAAAGCGAACGATGCTGTCCAGTTGGTGGATGTACGCCGCCCGGATGAATATGCGGCAGGGCACATAAAGCATGCCGTCTTAATCAATGTGCAAGAGGTTGATTTTATTGACCGGGCAGATTCGTTACTGGATAAATCGAAACCTGTAGCCGTTTATTGCAGAAGCGGCAAGCGCAGTAAAGAAGCGGCTAAAAAACTGGCGGAAAAAGGATTTGATGTTCACGAACTCAATTCCGGTTATATAGGTTGGCAGGACTATCAGAAATCAAAAAACGAAGGAAATGGCAGTTGAACGTGATTATATAATGCGTATATTACGGGAGTTTTTCGAAGCGATTGCGAAAGTCGTGCGTGCGACTCCCGGACAGGAACCCGATTTTACACAAATGCAGAAACGTTTCGATGAAATGTACAGACAGTTTTTCCGTAAACCGGCCGGTCATTTTTATGAAACGGAAAAGGAGATTATCCTTGATGAACTGGCGCAGAATGGGCGTAGTGATGAAGATGTGTTTGCCATGGCACAGATGCTTGCCGAACTGTTATATCAGGACGCACAGATAAAAAAACAGATTCCCGAAAAGTGTATGCTTCTCGAAAAAGCATTGTACCTGTTTGAGTACCTGAATCAAAACAGCCGTACCTATTCCTGGGATCGCGAACAGAAAATCAGCGATATAAAAAAACAGTTGACGGAATTCAATATTTGATTCCTGCTTTGCCCAAAAGCAACCGCAATTCATCAACTGTTGAAGAAAGAAAAGATGCGTGCCGACTTTTATGAGACGATGGTGGATGTAGCCGAAGAACAGTTCAACATTTCCATCCGAAAAAAAGCTGGCACCAAACAGTAAAACGACTTGCTGTGCAGGCCGGAGGACATTCTGTTTCCGGCCTGCACAGGCTGTTTGGTGTGAGTAAACAAGCCTATTACAAACATGTAGATCATACTTTTGCTCGTTTGGCTCACGAACGTTTTCTTATTGAATATGTTCGGACGATACGCCAACTTGACCCCGGTATTGGAGGGGAGAAGCTTTGGATGATGTATACTTTGTTCGCGTTTCATTATTTTTTACCGGATGCACTTAAATAGACCCCGCAATATCCGTAATCTGTTCGGACAAATTGTTTTGCCTTTTCGATCTATATGCCCGGATGTCGGCTATTATATATTTTTGTCTGCCGAATTGATGGAAAAAGATAAAGGTCAGAAAACCTACACCTGCTGTTATTATATAGCCCAGCAATCGTTTATTGGCGGCCAATATCGCCCCCAGTTGAACATCCCGCAGAGAGCCTGTGCCCGGATTATGGGTCATGGTCAGCGCGTCGAAATAAACAGCCGCATCGCCAATGCTTTGCCACTGGAATTTGTATTGCAGCCAGCCGAACAAAGCGACGAAGATGCCCGGCAATAGAATACTTCTCATTGCCAAAGCAACCGGAGAAGAAGACATGGAATCTTTGGCAGGAACTTTGTCGAGAGTATATATCCACAACGATATATAGAGAGATACCATACCGTACCCCGCCAGAGATTGGGGCAGGAACAGCATATTTATACTTATGCCCGGCGACATCGTCAGATACATGACAATCGCGCAAAGGGTGTAGGCCGCGAATCCCGTAAAAATATACATCCTCAGAGGCAACTTATGTTTTAGCCAGTGGAAAGCGACAAAGCCCGCCGTTACGATACCGGGTATCATCATCAGGATCATAGACGTGTTAATCAACCAGTTGTATCCCAAAATCGCAGATGTATAGACTCCGATTATGTTGTTAATCCCCATAAACATCCCCAGTCCGCACATGAGCAGTAGTCCTACACGGGCATCTGACTGTCTGAAGAACTTGAATGAAACCAAAGGTCGTTTAACGTGCGATTCCCATAGCAGCAGAGCGAGTGTTGAAGTTATGGCTACAAATATTCCTGTCGTTATTCGGGAAGATTCCAGCCAGTCCTGTTGTTTGCCGAACACGAATACATACATGACGGCCAACAACGCCGTTGCGAGAAGCAACATACCCAGCCAATCTATCCGGTAAAACGGGACTTTCTTGCAAAAGCGTTTGTTGTGCATGAATATCACGCACAGCATTGCCATAATCAACAAGATGGCGGCTGCGTAGAAATGGATACTTTGCCAAGCCAGACCGAACGAGATGTTTGTTGTAATGAAAACACTTAATTGGCCTACAATTACGGCAAACGGATAAAAAAGGGCATAAAACCGATTCCTGTCTCCCTTTGGGCTGAGGATGAAAAAAACGACCATCACAATATCTACCATCCCCATTATTTTCGCCATTCCAAAAATCAGAGACGCCCCGACGAAGACCACCCCGGAAGAGGTCGTTGCCGTAACAATGGACATCAATGCCATCACCAACAACGATGTTATGACGGTCTCTTTAACCCGGAAGCGCGTCTTGATGCGGAAAAAAAGTGGAAGCAACAGCGCCATGCCAATAAATTGCGCGTAATTAGCCCATGAGAAATACTCGGAATTGATGCCCGTGCCGCTGACCATACGTCCCATATTCCCGCTATATATCGGATTGACCAATAAATAGACCGATACGAAAAGGGCAACAAGCACCAATTGCACTATGCCTGGTACCCAAGTGTGGAACAAGCCCTTGTTATATTCTTCCGACATTGCCGTATTATATAAAAACGTCCATATTCATCCCGGCCTTCAGCGCCTCGACAGCTTCCGGCGTGTTGTTGGCCGAAAACTCTATGCGGACGGGAATGCGCTGCTGTACCTTCACGAAGTTACCGGTGCTGTTATCAGTCGGAACGTTTGAATATCGGGAACCGGTGGCAGCCGATATTGCCGTAACCACACCCTCGAATGATTCCCCGCCCAATGCGTCGGCTTTCATGGTTACTTTTGTTCCGATGGTTATCCCCGGCATCTGGCTTTCGAGAAAGTTGGCCGTTACCCATTTGTCCTCGTTGGAGACGATGGTCGCTACCGGCATTCCTGGCTGTTGCAGGAGTTGGCCTTCCTGAATAAGCCTCCTGCCCATCGTGCCGTCATAAGGGGCTGTGATGACTGTGTAGGAGAGATTCAGTCGTGCCATTTCCAGAGCCGCCTCAGCCCGTTTGATCTCGGCATCGTTAAGTGCAAGTCGGCTCTTTACCTCCTCAATAGAGAGGTTGGCCGACCGCTTCTGCCTTATGAGCGCATCGTAAGACGACTTGGCCATATCGTGTTCCGTCTTCACCTGATCGTATTGGAAACGGGTAACGGCTTCCGAGGCGAGCAGATTCTCGAAACGGGCTAAGTTCGTTTCGGCGTTTTCGAGCCTCGCTTTCAGTCCCGCGATATTGGCGTCCGTAACCCCGACGTTGTTGGAAACGGTATTTAACGAAGCCTCGGTTACTTTGCGTGCCGCAAGCGCGTTCATCCATGCGGCCTCGGCCTGTGCAAGCTGGGTTCGCACTTCGCTGTCGTCGATAATTACAAGCGTATCGCCCCTGTGTACCGGTTGGTGTTCGATAAACCGTATCTCCCGGATATAACCCGATACCCGGACATTGACGGGGTTGATAAATTCTTCGACCTGAGCGGCATTGGTGAAATTCTTCTTGCCGAGATTGAAGTAGTTGTTTACAATGAATATCAGTCCGGCCAACACCACGAGGAACACCCCGATATTGACAATCATAATCTTCATCCGTCCATTTTTCCTTGTCTTTGCGGCATCCGTGGCCGCACCTGTTTTTTGTGCCATCGTTTATTGTCGTTTTTAATTATTAGTTTTGCGATTAAAGAGAACCGGTCGCTTTGAGCAGGTTGTAGTATTGGAATGCGGCATTCACCACCGCGTTGGCATATTCCAACTCCGCATTCAACTTGGCATTGCTGGCATCGGTCATTTCTGCCGTAATTGCGAGTTGGTTGAGGTATTTGTTGCGTACAAGTTCGTAATTCTCGTTTGCCAGAACCTTCGATTCCTCCATAAGCAGGATTTGCTGTCCGGCTTCCATATATTTCAGGTAGGCTGCGTTCACGCCTATCTCTATGTTCTGTTGCGTATATGTAAGAGCCTCCTGCGTAATGCGAGCCTGACTTCTGCTGAGGTTTACCTGTCGCTTGTTCCTGTAAAGATTGCCGATATTGAAAGAGAGACTGATGCCCGCCTGCCATGAGTTGCTGTACATATCGAGAGCGGGAGTGCGACTCGTGATGGGACGCTGCATATTGTATCCTCCGAAGGCGGCAATGGCGGGCGACCAGTTCGACTTCTGTATGGCTATGTTTTTTTCGGCGATCTGAACGTTCATCTCGGCAGAGCGGAGAGCCGGATGCCGATCATAGGCCAGGTCTATGTAGTCTCCCTGTGGTCTGATTCTTGAATCCATATCCTCAACGGGGATGATAAGAACGTCGTCCGGCAGGCCAAGCGCATAGCTCATTTGATTGCTCAGGATGGCATGGGCGTTCCTCATGGTGAGAATCGTTTGGTCGAGGTTCTTTATCTGCAAATCAGCCCTTATGACCTCGTTGCGGGTTACCATGTCTTGCTCATAAGACTTCATTATGTTGTCCCGCACCTGTTCGGCCAACACCTTGTTCTGTTCGAGTATCTGTATCTGGTTAATCAGCTTATAGATGTCGAAGTAGTTGGAGATAATCAGGAATTTGATATCCTGTTCATTACGTTCGAGATCGAGTTCGGCGAGTTGATACTGCAATTCGGCTATGTCGATAGATTTATTTATGACACCCCCTTTGTAAAGAAGCTGCGATGCCTGAAAACCGAAAGTATTGCCGAAATGGGGCAATTCTTCGGTGACCACTTTCGACCAGTCGCGGTCGAGGATCAGAGCGTCGCCCAGATAAAAAGCGTTTGCCGAAAAATCCATTGTGGGCGTGCGTTGCGATTTCGCTACGCGGACCTGATCGCTGCTTGTTTGGAGTTGCGCCGCCGAGATTTTCAGTTGTTGATGGTTCTGTAAACCCAACTCGATGGCCTGCTCCAGCGTCAGTCTGTGTTCTTGCGCGTAACCGGAAACGCCGATGACCGCAAAGAGGGAAAGTAGTGACAGATGTTTAAGAAAGTGAATTTTCATCTCGTTATTTATTTTAATTGTTTTTGTTTCACGGTGCAAAGATGCCGCGCAGAGAGAGAGATTTGTTGGGCTTGTTTCGTCCGTAATTCGTCCAAATCGTGCAAAACGACAGGTTTGTCCGGGCGAATAGTCGATATTTAACATTCATTCGTCCACTTTTGCACGCCACGATCAGAATGCTCCGACGATAAGCATCTTGACGATAAAGACCGCGATACCTGCGATGTATCCCGCGAGCATTGCGACTATCGTGAGCATTGTGAAAGCGGATAACCGTTAGCGTAAATTTTTGACAATCGTACCATTTCTTCTTTCCCTTTCTCAGTGCAAAGTCCCCGGAAGAACGATTTTATTATATTCAACTGAAAGTTCGATGCGACGTTACCGACCTGCTCTATGAATACCGGAGCTATGGTACCGCGATTGATGTCCGGGCGGAAATACCCCTCGTCGATACATCGGCTGAAAAAGAGGCCGCACTGTTGTTGAAGGTCAGCCCTGAAAGCGTCCATTTCACGGATAATCGAAGGGTACCTTTTGAGGTCTTTAATAAAAGTCGCGCCGATTTCAGATACGAAGTAAAGCCCGCTTATACTGATGACCAACAGAGCTTCCAGTGGGGACTTCGCGCTGTCGGCAGTCCGTGTGGCCAAATCTCTCATCTTGCCCGCCAATGGTCGCAAACAATCCATGACCAGTTGCCCTTTGCCTCCGAACATAATCATAGGCAGCCAGGCGTTCACCCCGGCTTCCTCGGCGATCTGCTCCATGTGGACGGCCTCAATGCCGTGGCAGGCGAACAGCGTAGTGGCAGTCTGTATGATTTTTTCCTTAACGCTTTCCATATTAATAGTAATTTAGCATGGTAGGCTTGATGCAAATGCCCACACGGATCATTGAAGTATATTGTTTGTAATTGAGCATTCCTTCGGCACAGCCCTGATGCCACTGGACGAATACATATTGGTTGTCTCTTTTTCGTAATTGAAAATTGGCTTCCAGTGTTGTGTTGAAAGCACGGAAGCGATCTCTGGGAGTTACGATAGCTGAAAACCGGAAACGGTTGTTTTCCGTGTGGTAATTGAGTGCGAGCAGTCCATACCCCTTGTATTTGAAGTAGTCGGGATTGCTCTCTTTACTCGTCCATCCCGGCCATACCTTTACCTGTGCCGAGAAGTGATTCCAGTAGAATGTCCCTGAGAGGACAAAATAATTGATGCTGCGCGAATCGAGAGAATCCTTGCCGTTTGATTCGTGTTCGAACCCGGCCAAAACCGTACTTACCAACCGTCCGTTGCGTGTTATCGGCATAACGGCGCTCAACCCGGGATTATAATTATTGTCGGAGAAAGGCGAAGATTTTCGGTAGATGCTCCAGAACGATTTTTGGGTGTACGTCAGCATCAGTGCTACGTCACGCGGCAACAACTCTTTGAACAGTATCTGCCGGATGCTGATCTGGAATTTGACGTCGGCACTATTCTTATCGACGGTGCGATTGGTAGGTATTCCTGTGGCGAAGTAGTTGTCGTGGAAAATACCGAAACTCGGTTCGCGAGCGAATCTTTCGCGGACGATGTTGTCCTGAGCCATCAGGGTCGGGGCGGCAAGCAAGGCAAATAACAGGGAGTATATAACTTTACGCAGCATATGACGGTTGTTTTAAAAAACAGGCGGGTTTTTTATACCCGCCTGTTTGTCGATCAGCAATTTTAAAATCTGAAACCCACTCCAAGGCTGATCGCCTGATTATACATCGAGGCATCGTCGCGGCCTGCGTCCATCATATCCAGAAATCCGATTTTGTATCCGGCGTTGATCTGGATGCCGTTGGCAAATTCATAGCCCAACGTGGCCGCGCCACCGAAATCGAAACGCTTCATCGCTTCCGTGTCGTAGAGGTCGATGTCGCTGGTCTTGTACTTGGCGCTGAACCCCAACCCGACGTATGGGCCGACACCGGCATAGAACCTGCCGCCGTTACCCGTGCCCCACTGTCCTACGGCATACACCGGAATCTCCGCCCCCCAATACTCGTAGTCGTTTTCCGCGTTGCCGAGTTCGGATTCAGAAGATTTGAAGTGGAATAGCAACTCGGGCTGCACGGCGAAATTTTTGCCGATGTCGAATTTCGCGAAACCGCCGAGCGTGGCGCCGAAGCCGAGTTTGCTCTCCTGACCCGGAAGGTCTTGGAGAATGAAGTTGGATACATTTGCATCCGCTTTCACACCGAACGAAATGTTTTGAGCATTGACATTGCTTATGCAGACGACACCGAAGAGGGCTGCAAGGATTACCGTTGTTTTTTTCATGACTGTAATTTTTAATTTGTTTGTGTTGTCTGTTTTGTTTCACGGTGCAAAGATGTGGCGTGAGGACAGGAGTCTGTTAGGCGTTTTTTGCCTTCTGTTCGTCCAAATCACGCATTTCAAACCCCATTTTATGGTCATATGGTCGGTATTTGATGTTTTTTAGTCCATTTTTGCGCGAATATCTAAAAGGAAATATTAAATTTGCGGCAAAACCAAACTTTCAATGGAAACCCAACAAGTCATATTCGACCGCATAGACGGCATCGAAGCTCCCAACGCCCAATCATTGGCCGACGAAGTGATTGTATTTGAGATTAATCGGCAGACGCATCACCGGGTAATCGACCCCGCCCCCATGCGTTTTGAAACCGTGACAATTATCCTGTGCCTGTATGGAGAAAGTACCGTTTCCGTGAATTATAAACCATACCGCCTGACAAAAGGCTCTATGTTGGGGATCAACAGCCACCACATTGTAAGTGATCTCAGGATGAGCAATGTTTATGAGGGCTATGCGATGTTCATCTCACCGAAACTCATTGCGTCTTTTACAAGAGAGGTTCCATCCATCAAGAAGTTAATCATGGATTGCTTCTCACGTCCGATACACAGACTCGACGATGAGGAATTGGGTCTTATGGTCGGAATCATCAAGAATATACATAAAAAACTTACGCAGATAGATCATGTGTTTCAGAAACGGATAGTCCACAACGAGGTAAGTAATTTTCTTTTGGAAGCTGCCAATATCCATGTAAAAAAAATAGAGGCCGGGAGTGAACTAGCCTCCGGGCGGGAAAGCGACAAAGACGAGGTTGTTGCCCGGTTCGTTAGTTTGGTATTCGACAACTGCAAAACCAAACACGAGGTGGCATTCTATGCCGAGGCGTTGCACATGACCCCCGGTAATCTTTCGCGCATCATGGCTGCCGCCAGTGGCAAATCACCCCTGAAATGGATTTCCGATGCTTTGGTCGCCGAAGCCAAGATATTGCTGCGCAGACCGGACACGAACGTCCAGCAGGTATCCGAAGAACTGAATTTCGGTGATCAATCCTCCTTCGGCAAGTTCTTTAAGAAGCACACGGGGCAGACACCATTGGAATACAAAAAGAATTATATAAACGCATGACTCCCGTGAGGTTATATCGCAAAAAAACTCCTGAAATCATGCTGTTTCGGAAGAAATGTTAAACCCGTCAACCCAATACAGTGGTAAGACTAATAACAGTCAACCTAAATCAGGTTACGACACTTTTGATAAATTGTGTAAATTATAAATAGCAACTTAAATTAATTAAAAACCAATTTAATAGGGATTTCCGGTAAAATTTGTATTTTTGCCATAATTTATCTTTTATGATGATAATAAGCAGGGCAGATAACTACGGCAGCGTTTGTTCTGATTTTTTACCAGATAGTGATTTGAACTAATAAATATAAAAGTATGAATAATAAAAAGAAGTTTTTATGCAGTGCCTTATGCATGGCTTTTGCAGTTGTGACGGGAAAAGCGGACGAGGCGCGGTTATTGCGTTTTCCTTCTACCAACGGTTCCGAAATAGTATTTACATACGCCGGTGATTTGTATAAGGTACCGGTAAACGGAGGGGAGGCCAAACGGCTTACGTCTCATGTCGGATATGAAATGTTTCCGCGTTTTTCGCCGGATGGCGAAACGATTGCTTTTACCGGGCATTATGACGGGAATACGGAGGTTTATACGATTCCGGCCGATGGCGGCGAGCCTTTACGCCTGACTTATACTGCCACAAACAGCCGTGATGACCTGGGTGACCGGATGGGGCCCAATAATATCGTTATGTGCTGGAACGCGGACGGAAGCGGAGTGGTTTACCGTAACCGTATCGGGAGTGGTTTTACCGGAAAATTGTATACGGTTCATAAGGAGGGCGGGCTTTCGGAGGTTATTCCTTTGCCGGAGGGCGGTTTTTGCAGTTATTCGCCGGATGGGAAAAAGCTGGCGTATAACCGCGTGATGCGTGAGTTCCGTACCTGGAAATATTATAAGGGAGGTATGGCCGATGATGTCTGGATTTACGATGCGGATAAAAAGTCTGTTGAGAATATCACGAAGAACGACGCCCAGGATATATTCCCCATGTGGGTCGGTGATGAAATTTATTTTCTGTCTGACCGTGATCGTACAATGAATGTTTTTGTTTACAATACAAAAACAAAAGAAACATCAAAAGTCACCGGCTTTACGGATTATGACGTGAAATTTCCGAGTACCAACGGAAAGCAGATTACCTTTGAGAATGCCGGATATATTTATATACTGGATCCCTCTGCCAAAAAAGCGGAAAAAGTAAATATTACGCTTACTTCGGATAATGTATATGCACGGAGTGAAATGAAGGATGGCGGAAAATATCTTTCCTCGGCCAGTCTTTCTCCTGACGGGAAACGCCTTGTGATTACCGCCCGCGGTGAGCTTTTTAATCTGCCTGCCGAACAGGGAGTGACAAAAAATCTGACGCGTACTCCCGGCGCTCACGAGCGTTCGGCTGCCTGGTCGCCTGACGGGAAGCATATTGCATTCATCTCGGATATTACCGGCGAAACGGAACTTTATATGCAGCCCGCGGAAGGTGGCGAGACGATTGCCCTGACGAAGAATAACGATACGTATATCCGTGATTTCGAATGGAGTCCGGACAGTCATTATATCGTTTATACCGATCGTAAGAACAGGATCGTTCTGTTGAATATATTGAATAAAAACAAGACAATCGTATTGCAGGATCCTGTCAATATGCCGCGCGGAGTAACCTTTTCGCCCGACAGCAAATGGCTTACATATACGCGCGATGCGTCGAATAATTTTTCGATCGTGTATGTTTATAACCTGGCGGAAAAAAAGGAGTATCCCGTGACGGATCGGTGGTATGATTCCAATTCGCCTGTGTTCAGCTCCGACGGAAAATATTTGGTGTTCGGCTCGTCCCGCGATTTTAATCCGGTCTATGGCTCGAAAGAATGGAATCATGTGTACCAGTATGAGAGTGGTGTTTACCT
>QMCE01001488.1_pt1 | contig 12856 bp, 11 predicted proteins | sample 1821851 | NCBI WGS metagenome assembly QMCE01 (sample SAMN09453174, study PRJNA476694) | Termite gut metagenome, whole genome shotgun sequencing project. | isolation source: worker | host: Odontotermes sp. | place: South Africa:Pretoria | collected 2016-01-28 | reverse complement strand
AACGCGTCCACATCGCCGAACTTTTTAAACAACACACATTTGCCTTCCATGACGGGCATCCCCGCTTCGGGGCCGATATCTCCCAAGCCCAAAACCGCCGTCCCATCGGTTACGACCAAACACAGATTTCCGCGGCGGGTATAATCATAGCTTTTTTGCACATCTGCGGCAATTTCCCTGCAGGGCTCGGCCACACCGGGGGTGTAGGCCAGGGCCAAATCCTCGCGGGTGGCAAGCGGGCAGGCAACCTCTACCCGCAGTTTGCCGTGCCACTGCCGATGCAATTCCAGTGCCTTTTCTTTATCGGTCATGGGTTTGTGCCTTCGTTTTTGCCTTCAATCTTGGCCTGCGGCAGCCAGCGGCGCAAGCAGGCCCCCAGCGAGGCCATATCCATGGGCTTTGACAAAAAATCATCGAATTGATTATCCAAAAACATCTCCTTTGTGCCGCTGATGGCATTGGCTGTAAGCGCCACAATGGGCACGCGCTTGTTCCAGCTGCCCAAGCGGCGCAGCTGCTCTGTCGCCTCCACTCCGTCCATCTCCGGCATCATATGGTCCATAAAAATAATATCATACTGCTTTTTTTTGGCCCGCGCAATGGCAGTTTTTCCACTTTTGGCCAGGTCGGCAGGCACTTCAAAAACCCCCAGCATGGCCTCGGCCACCATCAAGTTCACGTCAAGGTCGTCCACCACCAACACACAGGCCGCCGGGGCCACAAAATCTTCGTTGAAAACCAGTGTTTCCTCCGACGCCGCGTTGGCCGGCACGCAGGGTAGCGACACGGAAAAGGAGGAGCCTTCGCCGTATTCGCTGTTTACCCACAAATGGCCGCCCATCATTTTGCACAGGTTGTAGCTGATGACCAGCCCCAGGCCCGTTCCCACCACATTGCGGTTACGGCGGGTGTCCAGCTGCCCAAAGGGTGTAAACAGGCGGGAAAGATCTTCCATGCGGATGCCAATTCCCGTGTCTATAACGTCGAACCGCAGTTTTCCCGCATCGCTTACCCAGGTTTCCAGCGTTACCGAACCCGCCTGCGTGTATTTGAGGGCGTTAGACAGCAGGTTAATGAGCAACTGCCGCAGGTGTTTTTCGTCGCCATGCACAAATTCAGGTACATTGTTCGCAGTGTTCACATGGAAGCTCAGGCTTTTATTCTGCAGCAACAGGAGGAACATGGAGGCTAAATTGTCCAGCAAAACATGCAAATTGTAGGCGGTTTCCACCAATTCCATCTTGCCGGCTTCAATTTTAGAAAAGTCCAGTATATCATTAATAATGGCCAAAAGCGAGCGGGAGGAATGCAGGATATCATTCAAATACTTGCGCTGCCGGTCGTCCACATCGCTGCGAAGCAGCACTTCGCTCATGCCCAAAATGGCGTTCATTGGGGTGCGAATCTCGTGGCTCATGCTTGCCAAAAAATCGCTTTTGGCGCTGTTGGCGGCCTCGGCCCGCTGCTTCTCGCGCATGAAGTCGGTCAAATCGCGCAAGATAATCAGGGTGCCGGCTTTCAGGTTGGCGTCAGAGGCATCGCCACGTTCGATGTCGATGCGCTTCACTGCAATATAATAGTACTTTTCAACGCCGTTTTTGGCAAAATCAACCCAATCGCTGAACAGGATGGGCTCGTGGGTGGCGGCGGCCACGGCGGCATCCAACTCCGCCAGTTTTTCTGGGCGCACGTAGGGCTTAATAATGTCTCTATAATGCTTGTTTTTGATATAGTCAAAATTGGGGAAGCCAATTTCGGTTATAAAAGCCTTGCTGCTAAGCACAAAGCGGCCGCCTGAGTCCAGCAGCCACACCATGCTGGGGATATTGTCCAGCAAGATGTCGATATAGGCGCGCTGGCGCACGTTAGTGGCGGAAAGGATATCCTCCAACGTACTTTTTGTCTCAACAACCTTGGTTACTTTGTCCAAAAAGCCGTTGGCAACGCGAAGCTCCCGCGAGAGTTTTATAACCTCTTTTTCCAGCGCGTGGTTTTTCTCCCGCAGGGCTTCCAATTCCATATTCAGTTGTTTGTTGTTTTGCTCCACTTAGTATCCTTTAAAAAACGCAAGCGATGAAGGTGTTGTTGTGAAAACGGTTGATGGCCTTGCCATCGTTTATGCCGGAGGGGCAAATCTCGCCCCCGGAATAGGCGCACATAAAGGGCAGTTTGTTGCCCACCCGGCTGCGAATCATGTCCAGCTCGGCCAAGAGCTCGGCGCCAAGGGCCAGGTTGCGGGCAATGCAGGAGTAAACCAAAAAACCGGATGCACCGCTGACGTCTGCAAGGGCGGTGTCCACCGCTGCACCGCTGGTAAGCAGGATGTCGGGCTTATCCAGCACGCCGATGTACAAATTGGCGCCCTGCTGCATGGCGCCCGCGCACAGGGCGTAGTGCTCCGGCGTCAGCTCAACCAGCGTGCGGGACACCCGGGCCGTTCCGTCGCCATAGTCCAAGATAAAGGGCATCGCAGACATGGCGTAGAGGGTTTCGCTGGCCTTGGTAAGCCCCAAATCCGCGAAATACTCCGGCACTGGCCGGCCGTTTATCTCCATCACAATGTGCCCCTCGCTTTTGGTGATGAGGGCCGCTTTGTCCATAATTTTGCTGGGGGAGAGGGTGGCGGTGTAAAATTTTGGCTGTATGTCGCCATATAGAAGCAGCAGGGCCATACGGTCCCGATAATGCTGGCCGCCATACAGCAAGAAGCAGTTGGAAAAGTCGTTGGTGTCGTCCACCGCCAGCGTGCCGAAGCACGGCACACCATCCGATACCTCTGTGAGCACGCGCACGTATTCGTCGCCAGAGTTTTGGGTTAAAAAGGAGGCATAGGCCAGCACCAGGGCGGGTTTGTTTTCCCGCCAGGCCGCAGCCCGGCGGTAGGTTTCCGCAACCCTTTCGCCCGGCTGCTCCAGAAGGGAGGGCGACAGCTGCGTTGCGAACTGAACTTCATCGCTGGTAAGCACCATCAGGGTCAGCAGCAGGGTGCCGGCTTCGGCGCGCACTGCCTGCGCCGAGGTGATGGTGCCCACCACCTCGAAGGGCAGGGCCTGGCAAACCGCCTTGGCCACGCCAGACAGCACAAACTCGTAATGGCAGGCAATGATGCCCACCGTGTTTTGCCTTTGGTTGGCCGCAAGGTTAAGCCGGGACAAAATCTCATCGACTGCCACTTGCGCGTCATCAACTTCGCCGGTGTGGGCTACAATTGTTTTGACCATTGTAAGGCCTCCGTTCCCTATTAGACCGATATAGATACTTCATTATACTCCACCCGCGCACGGGTTGCAACTTGGCGGCGGGGGCGCTGCCCGCCGATTGGTGCCGAACAGGCGGGTTTTGTCGGTAATTGGGTATAATACTGTCGATTATTACATATTCTTGTCGAATTCTGGCGGATTCTTTCTGCCAGGCAAAAGCCAGGGTGCTGCCCTGGCATGCAATTGTACCTGCTGCTTGGTACAGAGGCAATGCAGGTTAAAAAAGAGGCTGCCCGTATAGCATATGCCATGCGGGCAGTCTCCTTTATATATAAAGCGGGCGCTACCTCTTTTTGGGGCGCACCGCAAAGCCGAATACCGCACCGCACACGCCGCCAATGATGTGCGCCAGCTGGGACACATTGTCCTGCGCGGTGATGCCGTTTACCACTTCGCCGCCAATGTAGTACACCGCAACCAAAAGGAAAGTGAGGGGAATTTTACGCTCTCGCACGTTGGTGAAGGAAGCCAGAATCAGCATCATGAACACAAGGCCCGAGGCGCCCATCAGCGCCGTGTTTTGGAAAATTAAAATTTGCGGCAGGGCGCACACCACCGCCGTTATGGCCAGCAGCGCCAGCACCCGGCGGCTGCCATATTTTTCCTCCACCGCCGGGCCCACCACCAAAAGAAGCAGGAAATTATTGAAGTAGTGTGGTAAATCGGCGTGAACCAGCACGTGTGTAAACAGGCGCAGGTACATAAGCGGGTCTAAAAAAGATGTGTAGCGCGCCGCCAAAAAACTGTTCAGCCAGCCGTTTGCAAGATAATTTGCCACAAAACACGCCAGCGACAGGAAGCTGAGCCCCAGCAAAACCGGCGCGTTGATGTCAATAATTCCAATACTCCGCGTTTTTTTCATTCCGCTGCACCTCCGCATTCCATTATACTGTAAACAAGCCTGAAAAACACCTTGGTTTTAAGTTTAGCCCGTATACCCATATAACGACAAGGAGCGCGCCCCGACGACACAAAGGGATTGCCCACACGGCGCAGTGCCGTGCGGGCATCCTCCAAAGTTAAGCTTCGTAAAAACGTCTTTCTGTTCTCCCAAAGAGGATGACGCGCTGCGGCGTCTTTTTGCCGTTAGCCTTCGCTTGTGCACCAGCCAAAAGCGTGCGGGCACACCGTGCGGCACAAAAAACACTTTATTTTGAATTTTTTGTCCTCTATCTTGAAATGGCTGGAGCAGCCCTTCTTCCCAAACGCGGCAAGGTCGTCCAGCGCACCCACCGGGCAAGCCCTCATGCACTTGCCGCAGCTGCCGCACATGTCGTAATCAAGCTTTTCATCTGCCGCAAGCGCCGCATTGGTGAGCACGGCGCTGAGCCAGAGAAGATTGCCGTACCGCGGGCTTGTCAGCAAATAATTTTTGCCAATCACGCCAAGCCCCGCCAATTCGGCGGCGTGCTTCAGCGAGATTGTTCCAAATTGCTCTTTTCTGCCATCGCCCTCCACCCATTTGCCGCCCGTTCCGCTGACGGCCTTTGCCTGATGCCCGGCGGCCTTGATTTTTTTCGCCACTGCCTTCGCCATGCCTGTTACACTGGTAAGCATCGCGTTGCGGCTCTCTGTATACTCATCAATATCGTTCAAAACCTCCGGCGGGAAGGTGGCGCCCAAAACAACGACGGAAAGGCATTCCGGCAACGCGTCGGCGGGCTTAAAACCCACCGGCGCCAACGCAAAATCCCCCGCAGCGGCAATGCCAACCACATCCGCCCCTGCCGCCGCGCCGTATTCTTTTACCATTGCCACAGTCAATTCCATTGGTATTTTGCCGCCCCTCCCGTGTTTAGCAGCTTGGAGAATCTGAAATAAAGGCTCTCAGAGGATTTTCTCCAGGGAATAGAGCTGCATCTTCAGCGTTTCCATGTCGATAAAAGCATAAAACTCTAGCGCGGCGGGGTTGTCTGCCCCTGCGGCCTCGGCATTTTTCGCATCCTCCGCCGTTTCCCACTTGCACAAATCCACCCATGTGCCGCCGCTTCGAAGCATCTCCCAGGAAATGTAGCCCCTCTGCCGGGACAAAACCTCCCTGTTGCATCCTTCGGCCGCGCGCAGGAAATCCTCCACATTCGCGCCTTCCCGCAGCTTGTACGAGATAAACCACACTGCATTTGCCATTTAAAGTGCCCCCTCTTTTATTGTTGGCTTCTTAACAGTATAGCAGGCTAATATGACAACGGTGCGGCACATTAAAAAATTCAGTTTATAAAAAAATATCAAAACCCCCTTGACAAACCTCAAAACATGCTGTACACTTCTGGTTAGCTACTACACTAACTAACCAATACGGAGGTGATTAACCGGATGCAAATCGATACCGCCTCGGACAAGCCCATCTTCCTGCAAATTGCAGAGGGCATTGAAGACGCCATTTTGGCAGGAGCTTTCCCGGAGGGCGAACAAATTCCCTCTATCACCGAGTTTGCGGTGATGTACACCATAAACCCGGCAACCGCATTAAAAGGAGTGAACGAACTGGTGGACAGTGGAATTGTGTACAAAAAGCGTGGTGTGGGCATGTTTGTGGCCGAAGGGGCCCACGCGGCTTTGCGGCAGAACCGGCGCGACAGTTTTTTTGACAGCTATATTGTAAACCTGGTGGAGGAAGCCCGGCGGCTGCAAATTTCGGGCGATGAATTGAAAGAAATGGTGGACAGGGTGTACGCCGCCCCCGCCATGGGGAGTGAGGAAAAGGCATGAGCAGCATCGAAATTAAGAACCTGAGCAAAGACTACGGCAGCACCCGCGCGCTGGACGGCGTGGACCTGGTGCTGGAGGAAGGCAAAATCTACGGCCTTTTGGGGCGCAACGGCGCGGGCAAAACCACCATGCTAAACGCCATCACCGGGCGCATTTTTGCCAGCAGCGGCAGCATTGAGCTGGACGGCGCCAAAACACTGGAAAATGACGCCGCCCTGCGGCAGATTTACATGCTGAGCGAGCACACCTACTACCCCGAGGGGATGAAGGTAAAGAAAGCCATGCAGTGGACGGCCACTTTTTACCCGCACTTTGACGCGGCGTATGCCGAGCGCTTGTGCGCGGCTTTCGGGCTGGACACCGGCAAAAAAGTAAAGGCCCTTTCCACCGGCTACGCCACCATCTTTAAGCTTATTTTGGGCCTTGCCACAAACGCGCCCTTTTTGCTTTTGGACGAGCCGGTGCTGGGCCTGGACGCCAACCACCGCGATTTGTTCTACAAGACGCTGGTGGAAAAATACGCCGAGAAACCCTTTTGTGCCGTGCTCTCCACCCACTTGGTGGAAGAGGTGTCCAGCATCATCGAGGATGTTATCATCATCAAAAACGGGCGCATCATTTACAACACCCCGCGCGACGAGCTGCTGTGCCAGGGCTACAGCGTAAGCGGTGTGGCCCCCGCGGTAGACGCCTTCACCGCCGGGCAAAACATTCTGGGCGCAGACACCATTGGCGGGCTGAAGACCGCCTACGTGATGGGTAACCAGCCCGGCGACATACCCGAAAACCTGGTGATTTCCACGCTGGACTTGCAACGGCTGTTTGTGCAGCTTACCAACGACTAAAAAAGGGGTAAAAAACATGAGTGTAAAAGCGTCTTTCCGGTATATGGGGCAAAATCTTTTAGTTAGCACGGGCTGGTATTATGCCATTCTACTTGGCATGAAGATATTGCTTACCATTCTTATTGCCTTTGCCGGGGTGTACAGCAACGGCAGCGGCCTGGAACTGGCCAGCGCCATCTTCCTGCTTGTGATGGGCCTGAACATGTTCACCGAAAACTTTGGCATGCTGCTGCAAAACGGCATTTCCCGCAAAACCTTCTTTGTCACCCGGCTGTTGGCTTTTGCCTGCACCTCTGTTCTGGTTTCGGCGGTGGACGGCATCATTCGGCCCTTGATAGAGCTGATGCCCACGGGCGGCGGTCTCTTCGGCTCCACCACGCTTTTCGATTTTTTGTACCAACTGCAGGGCGCGGGCGGCGTAGCGCTGAACATCCTGTTATGTGCTTTGCTCAACTTCTTTGTGCTGAATTTGGGCGCGTTTATCGCCACCATGTTCTACCGCCTGCCCAAATGGGCAAAGCCCCTGGTGGGCGCCGGGCCGCCCATTCTGGTGTTCATGGTGCTGCCCATTGTTGACATTAGCTTTTTTGGCGGCGCCATATCCAATGGTTTTGGACAATTCCTCGCCTTTTGCTTTGGCCTACCGGACCAGCCGCTGGCTGGCGCACTCACCTTCCTTGTTCTGGCCGCCCTGTTTGCCGCTTTGGGCTGGCTGCTCACGCGCCGGGCCACCTTCCGTAAATAGCTTTACATAAGAACAAGAGAAACGGGCGCGAGTGCTCGTTTCTTTTGTTCTTTGTCCTTTGCATTCTTGGTTAGAAGAAAGAACGGCCTCGCGCTTAACTTTCCACCCCCTAAACCCATATCCCCTCATCCTCAAACCTCTCCACAGCCCGGTAGGCGCTTTCAACAATCACAGAAGGAAACCGCTGCAACGCCAACAGCTTCAAGGCGTTGCGTGTTTGCGACGACCCTTCGCGGATTTTGTAGTTAAACTGCACCTCGCCGTCCTTCACATCCTCCGAAAAATGATACTGGGCATACTGCGGCGATGTGATGGCCACCAGTTCAATGTCGTGCGAGGCTGCCAGGCAAACCACATTGTTTTTGCAAAAATAGGCCAAAAAGGCCGCTGCCGCCGCAATTCTTTCCACGGTATTGGTGCCGCGCAAAATCTCGTCGATGAACAAGTAGCAAAAACCCGGGCCGTCAGCGGCGCGCACCAGGCGCTTCATCGCCTTAATTTCCGCCATAAAATAGCTGTCGCCCTCAAAGATGCTGTCTGTTACGGCCATAGCGGTCACAACCTCGGCCCGGTGCATACACAATTGGCGCGCACATGTGGTATTCAGGCTTTGTGCCAGAATCATATTCAGGGCCACGGTTTTGATGAAGGTGGACTTGCCCGACGCGTTGGAGCCGGTGAGCAGCATATTTTGTGCAAGGTTTATATTATTGGCAACCGCCTTTTCCAGCAGCGGGTGATACAAATTATTGCCGCTAAACCGGCGGTCTTCCACAAACTGCGGCGCGGCCCAAAAGGGCAGGCTGGCGCGGAAAGAGCACAGGCCGCAGGCAAGGTCAATTTCACCTGCTAAATTATACAGGCGCGCCACAGTGGCCCTTTCCTGTTTGACAAAATTGATTACCGAATAATAGCCCCACAGCGGCGCCAGGAAAAGGCTAAGGATATCCGGGAAGCCAATTTCGGCGCAAATGTCGGAAAAGCGCATGAAAAAGAAAGCTGTGTCCGCCTTTTTGCAAGCGCCAAGGCATTGCCGCATTTCTGCGGCCAGTGCCGGTTCACATTCCGCCACAAAGGGCAGCAACTTTTGTGAAACATACACCAGCCCAGCCAAGGGGTACACCACCCGGTATGCGTAGATGCGCGATTTTAGCAGGATGGTTGCAACAAAATTGCACAGCAGGCTGCCTAAAACGGCCCAAATGCCCGCAAAAGGGGACACAAAAAACGCCGGCAAGGCGGCAAAGGGCAAAAAGCTGAGCACCGTCACCAGGGTTTTCCACTGGTTTTGCAGCAATTCCGGCGTCAGGGTAAGCGCTTTCATGCTGTGATAGTCGCTGCGGCCCATGCGCTTCAAGAGGCGCATGATGTCCAGCATCACCGTTTTATTGGCGCTAAAGTAGCGGCCCAAATCTTCCTGCCGTTGTATGTCCTGCGCAGCCGGGTGTTGCCGCAGCCGCCTGTACAGCAAAATATCCCCCGCCTCGCACTGGCAGGCGTTCACCCGTTGGTACACGGCGTCCATGTCCAGGTTTTGCCAGGTGTGGTCGTCCACCGCTCCGTCTGCGCCGTTCACTTCGTGGTAAGCGGCCCAATAATCCTGCGGCAAAACAAGTTTTACCGGCTCTGGCACCTCGCCAAACTGTGCGGCAATCTTCGCGCGTTGTTTGCCCCGCAGGCGGAAGTAGCGAAGCAGCAAGATTGCCGCAATGGCCGGCAAAGATAAGCTGATAACCCCCAGCAGTGCCAGATAATCCAATGGCCTAACCCCTTTTCTGGGGCGTGTTGACACTAGTTCGGCGGCAAGCGCCTTTCCGGCGCCTTCACGCCTTTTTCTGCGTCGTCCTCAATCGCAAGGCACAAAGCCTTGCGGGGTCGTCCTCCTTGAAATAGTCGCAAATCCGCTCGGAAATCCGGCCACCTCACTTAGTGTCAACACGCCCTAGCGGATATCCTCCCGCAAAAAGCGTTTTTCGCCCTCGGGCAAATCCAGCCCCAGCGTGCCGCCGGGGTTCATGATATTGTCTGGGTCGAAGTGCTGCTTCAGCGCGCGGAAGATATCGTATTCATTGCGGCCAAGGCTGCCCTCCAGCCAGGGGCCGAACATCTTGCCAATGCCGTGGTGGTGGCTCATGGCGGCGCCGCTTTTCTGTATGGCGTCCAAAATGCCCGCGTGGAAGGCTTTAAACGCCTCGGCGTCGCTTTCCATCGTGATAAAAATCCAGTACAAATTGGCGCCCTGCGGGTACACGTGGCTCATGTGCGTCATGCAAATGGTGTTTGGGCGGCTTTTCACAAAGGCGCGCACGTCGCGGTGCACCTGTGTCATGTTGCTCCAGTTCACGCTGCACTCCATGGTGTCCATCACAATGCCAAAGTCCTGCATGGTGTCGCGCAGGTAAGGGTCGCTGAATCGCCCTTTTTCCCAGGACTTGGTCACAAGGCCCGTAAGGCCCATGCCCCTGTGCTGTTTGGCCACCCGCCGCACATTTTTGGCGCAGTTTTTGGAAAACCCCCGCTCCCCGTTCGTAAAGCCCAAAAACAGGCACATCTCGTTCTCCTTAAAGCCGCGCAGGTTGAACAGGTGGCGCAGGGGGCTGTCGATAACGCCGTACATGTGCAGCATAATGGAGGTTTCCTCCGCGTCCGACAGGCGGAACACCGAGGGATAACCCGCCTCGCTTTGCATCATTTCACGCGCGGCGGCCTGGGCGGTTTGCCAATCCTTAAACATATAGGAATAGCGGCGCACGGTTTCGGGCATGTGGCGGAACACCTTGAGCGTTACATGTGTAAGCACTCCAAAGGCGCCCTCGCTGCCCATCATAATCCAGCCGATGTCCGGCCCGGTGGCCTTGCGGGGGTAGCTGTCGGTTTTGATAACGCCCTTCGGGGTGGCATATTCCTGCCCCAGCACAAGGTCCTGAATGCAGCCATAGTAGGTGGAATTTTGGCCCGCGCCGCGCGTTACCACCCAGCCCCCCACCGAGGAATACTCGAAGCTTTGGGGGAAATGGCCGCAGGTGTAGGCCCGTATTGCTCCAAACTCTGCCGGGGCATTGTTCAGCACTTCCTCCAGGCGCGGGCCGCTCATGCCCGCCTGCACCGTAATGGTCTGGTCTACCTCGTTAAAGGCGATGACTTTGTTGAAGCGCAGGCGCATGTCCAGCGAAACACCGCCCTTCACGCACTCCACCCCGCGTGTGACGGAGGAACCGCCGCCGTACACGTACAGCGGTATTTTTTGCTGGGCGCAGTAGGCTACAATTTGTTGCACCTGCTCCTTTGTGTCCGGGTACAGCACGGCGTCGGGCACGTTTTCCACCCGCCCGGCGCGCGCGCGCAGCAAGTCGTACATGGTTTTGCCGTAGGCCACGCTAAAGCGGGAATAGTTGTCTGTGCGTACAAATTCCGCACCCACAATGGCGCGCAAGGCGCCCAGCTGCGCCTCGGTGAGGGTGAGGGGAATGTCGAAGCGCACTTCACTAAGCCCCAAGTCCTCGCGGTAGTCCTTAAAAACATCGTCGGAAAGGCCGAAACGCTCCTTCATCAATGTATACAGAGATTCCCGCGGGGCCTTAATGGTGTGCGGCGCGCCCCATTTGAACACCGAGCGGTAGGAATTTTTTGGGAATTCCCCTGAAAACCACTTTGGCTCAAAACCTTTGTACGGATGTGACATGCGCAGACCCTCCAGAATGTTCAAGTTATCTCATTAATCTGCTGGTACAGCGGCGAAAGCCGGTCGAATATTTTCACAAAGACCTCGTCGTACAGGCGTTTGTATATTTGGTGCTCGGCCATGTTTGGCAAAAACTCGTCCTTCACATGCACCATGCTTTGCACGGCCTCTTCATAACCGGCAAACACCCCCTTGGCAATAAAGGCCACCATAGAGGAACCGATGCCGCCCACCTCGTGGGTTTGGGTGCGGCGCACCGGCAGGCCAAACATATTGGCGGTAATTTGGCAAATTTCGTCGCTTTGGCTGCCGCCGCCCGCCACAAACAGGCTTTGGGTGTTCAAATGGCCCCGCTTTTGGATGGTATAAAGCCCCTCCATCAGGCCATAATTAATGCCCTCCACAATGGCCCGGTAAATATGAATACGCGTGTGTACGTCTGAAAACCCGATAATTGCGCCGCGCGCGTTTGGCATAACCAGCCCGGGCGTGAAGTAGGGCTGGAAGATAAGCCCGTCGCAGCCGGGGGGCACCTCGGCCAGGCGCTCATTCAGCAGTTTTTCCGGCGGCACACCCAGCCGCGCGGCGTCGCGCACTTCTTTTTCGGCAAATTCCCGCTTGAACCACGATATCAGCCAAAAGCCCCGGTAAATTTCCACCTCGGGGTTGTAGCAACCCGGTGCCACGGCGGGGTAGGGCGGAATGAAGGGCAGCGGCTCCACATAATCACGGGTGGTAACCTGCACGGTGGCGGTGGTGCCAAAGCTGAGCGCCGCGCTGCCCGGCCCAAGGCAGGAAAGGCCCAGCGTTTCACAGCCTTTGTCGCTGCCGGTGGCCACCAGCGGCAGGCCCTGCGCAAGGCCTGTTTCCGCCGCCGCCTGCGGTGTAATGCCGCCCAGCGTTTCACCCGGCGCCACAAGCGGGTATAAGTGGCTCTCGTCCACGTCAAAAATAACGCGGCGGAAGTCGTTTTTCCTCATCCATGTGCGGGTTTTGGCGTCGAAGGGGATGTGCCCGATGGTGCTGGCGGAGGAATCTGCCAGGCGCCCGCACAATTTGTGGTTCAGCCAGGCCGAAAAAAGAACAAAATATCGGGTCTTGGCCCATATTTCCGGCTCGTTTTTGGCCACCCAGTTACAGGCGCTCACCTTGCGCTGCAATTCAACCGCCTCGCCCATGCGCGCCAGTTGGAACATAAGGCTGCTTACCGGCGGCATGCCGCGCAATTCTTTGGCCTCGCGCTTGTCCAGCCACAAAATAACGTTGCGCAGCGGGCGGCAGGCTTCGTCCAGGCACAGGCAGGTGTCGCGTATGGTGGTGCAGGTAACAGCTATGATGTCTTCCCATAAGCCGCCGGCCTTGGCTTTTAATGCAAGGCTGGTTTCGCACAGGGCCTGCCAGTAAAAATCGGGTTCTTGCTCCGCCCAGCCAGGCTGTGGGGAAAAGTAGGGCTTCTCGTAACTTTTTTGCGCAATGGCCACCACCTGCCCCGCCGGGCTAACCAGCATGGCCCGCGCGCTTTGGGTGCCCATGTCGAAGGTGAGTACCAGCGGTTCCGCCATGGCTTGTTCCTCCTTAAGATAATCGTGGAGTGACCCAATTGTTGCTACGTGAT
>QMCE01001487.1_pt1 | contig 12860 bp, 11 predicted proteins | sample 1821851 | NCBI WGS metagenome assembly QMCE01 (sample SAMN09453174, study PRJNA476694) | Termite gut metagenome, whole genome shotgun sequencing project. | isolation source: worker | host: Odontotermes sp. | place: South Africa:Pretoria | collected 2016-01-28 | reverse complement strand
ATCTTAATGTCTTGAGAACCATAAAGATACACATAAATATCACACTAAACAACTGTCAGCCAGTTTTTTATCTTAAACTTTTTTGTACAGACTCTTAATATTCGCGACAAATTATCCAAGTAATCTCACCGAGAGCCAATACCGCACAATATTAGTCATAATTGGCGACAAACGCAACCGACGACAAGCCGAATGCCATATGAACTTGTTCTCAAATGGCTGAGGTGCGAAGGAGGAAAACAACGTTAGAGTCTGTCTAAATTTTCTGCGACAAAAATGTAGCTCAACGGAAATTTATCCAATAGCCGCGCCTGCGGGTTGTTCGACATTTCGAGGTTGTATTCGTCGAATGACTTGATAACCATTCCATTGCCTATAAGTGCGTTCAAAATATCTGAGAGTTTGTGCATGAACCAATAGCAGGGCGCAGCCTCATATTCAATGCCGCCCACATAGTCCAGGCCGCCCTTGTAATTGTATGGCCCTTTGTCGAAATATGGGGTCAGCCGGTCGAGGTCGGGGTTAGCAGGATCGAAACCTGTCTCGAAGAAGTAGGCGAACGGATGCATTTCGAAGATCAGAACGGTGCCCCCCGGCTTCAGCAACCTGCCCACCACCGAAAAGTATTCGTCCAGATCGGGGAACCACTGCAGCGAACCCTCTGAAATATAGATGAAATCGAAGCGGGCATTGTACTCGTCGCCTATCTCCAAAATATTGGTGCGCTCGAAACGGGTGTTCAGCTTTGCCCTCTCAGCAAGTGCGCGGGCCTCCTCGATAGCCGCGTCGGAGATGTCGAAACCCACCGCCTCGCGTGCGTTGCCCAACCGTGCCAGCGACAACAGTTCACGGCCATTATTGCAGGGAAGCTGGGCTATGGTTTTGCCTGCTAGGTCTATGGATGTCAATTTGTCGAACAACACGCCGTCGCAATCGCGGTCGAAAACTGTGTAGGCTGGATCCTTGAACCCTGCACGCAGAGCCTCGCCGCGCGCCCGGCGGTGATACTCCATCGCCTCGTTCCACGCCGTGCGGTTGCTTTCGAATATATCTTCCGGCCGACGATGCGCTGTGCGGGAGTTTTCCGGGTCGTTCATGGGTGTTATTTTATTTCAAAACTTTCGGTTTTCAGGTTGCAGTAGTATCGGCCGGAAACAGCGGTGAATTTCAGGATACAATAATCTGGATCGGTAACGCCACCCGGATAATAAATCTTGTCGCCTGCACTCCACATCGCACGCTTCGTCGCCTCGTCTTCGAGAACTTCCATAGTTCCAATGAGCATCACGCCCTGATATTTGAACGGCACTTTGCGGTAGAAGTAGATGCACGCCTTCGGGTTCTCGCGATATTGCACCACGCGCTTCGACGAGGTGTTGGTGCTGAAATAGAACACTCGCAGTCCCTTTGTCTTTCGTGGCGGCAACATCGCTTTCAGGTTCGGAAACCCCGCCTCGTCCACCGAGGCGATGAACGCCACCCGGCAGCGGGCTACGAAACGTTGAATTTTAGAAATGTCTATCATGCTTTCAATAATAGATTATCGTCAACCTCGTCATTATATTGGGGTAATCATGCCTCCAAATATTCTTCAGCTATTCTTACTGTCGCATAAAAATAGTTCAGCGCGGCGAGGAATGCCGTTTGCACATCGGCGGCGGCGACACTCCGACCACCAACCTCCAAATCTTTCGTAGCACAGGCATCGCCGATCACCGTACATGAAAACCCGAAATCTTTGGCTGCCCGAACCGTCGCATCGACGCACATCTGGGTCATCATGCCGCAGACAACGAGGTCGGTTATTCCTTCCGTACGCAGATGGTCCAGCAGGTCGGTGTCGCGAAAACTGTTCGGGAAATTCTTATCTATCACCTTTTCACCGGCAACCGGCGCAACATTCGCATGAATTTCCGCACCTGAAGTGCCGGGGATAAAGAATGTCGAGCCGGGGCGTGTCGAAAGATGGCGGATATGCACGACCGGCAGCCCGCGCCCCCGGAAACCCTCCAACAATGCTTTAGCCCGAAGGCTCGCCTCAAGGCTTCCGACCAGCGGATTCGCCCCGCCTTCGAAATAGTCGTTCTGGATGTCGATGATTATCAGCGCCTCTTTCATTCTACGTTGTTTTTCAAGTCATTCAAACAGACAATCGTACATCCTTTGCTCTCGTAATAGCGCAGCATCTCGTCGATTTTGCGTTTATCGTAACTCGTGATGCAGTCCGACAAAACGTTGACTTTATGGCCTGCTTTCGCCATATTGAAGCAGGTCGATTTGACGCAGGCAACGGCGTCGGCACCCATGATGTAGAAATCGTCTATCCCGTTGCGTTCGACAAAATCGGCGAACTCAGGGCTTGTCAGCGCGCTGCCTCTGTTTTTTGTGAATATATTCGACGATACTATTTTCATATCAGGCACCAATTCAGCCCCACGGGTGCCGGGTCTGAACTTCCTCGCATTATCTGCCAAAAATTCGTGCCTTATGTAAACAACCGGAATATCATTATTGACAGCCCAATCCACGGCGTGATTTATATTGCCGATTATCTCCTTGTAATTCTTCGTGATATCGTTCTGGATGTCGATCACGACCAACGCTTTTCCCATTTTCTTCTGTTTTTACTTAACATGAGTTCGGGATAAGAAAAATAATAGCTATAAGCTATAAAACAAGGGAGTAGAACATTTTTTCTTATCCCGAACTCACATTATAAAAGTTAGCGAGGGTAAGATAGAAAAAGATATTTAATTATCAAAACATTACACACAAAAATGAGGTTGCCTCGATATCGAGGCAACCCCATTGTCGATTAACTTCGCTTCGTTCGCAAGTTTCAAACAACCTCTAAATCACGTGGTGTAAAGATATCGCTTGATACTCTTCTTGGGCGTTTTCTCGAATTCGGCCGGATAGAGTATTATGTCGGCAAGCCTTTCGTAGGCCGCAAGCTGCGTGTTTACCTCTTTGAGGTTGTTCTTCATAAGCTCGTTGAGCCTGTCGTGCTTTATGCCTTCGGCGTCGGCCTGCTCGTAATCGGGTACGACCAAAGCCACCAGCTTACCGTCGCGCTCCACAACGAGACTCTCCATGACGCATGGCATATTGTTGAGCCTGGCCTCTATCTCCTCGGGGTAGATGTTCTGTCCGTTGGAGCCGAGTATCATGGACTTGCAGCGGCCGCGTATGTATATGGTGCCTATTTCGTCGGTCGTCCCCATGTCGCCCGTGCGAAGCCAGCCGTCTTCGGTGAACACATCCGCTGTGGCTTTCTCGTTCTTGTAGTATCCGATCATCACATTCTCGCCGCGCGTTTGTATCTCGCCGGGAATGTTGTAAGGATCCGGGGAATCTATGCGCAGTTCCATGATAGGTTCAAGTATGCGGCCGCAGGAGGTCGGTTTGAACTTCCAATGGTACTCGTAGCTGATGAGCGGAGCGCACTCCGTCATGCCGTAGCCGACGCAGAACGGGAACTTTATCTTTACGAGGAACTCCTCGACCTCGGCGTTGAGGCTGGCGCCGCCTATGATGACATGACCCATCGCGCCTCCGAACACATCTATCAGCTTCTGCCTTATGCCACTGTATATCACATTATTGATAACAGGGATCTTAGTGGCTACCGCGGCAAAACCCTTGAGTTTCGGAAAAACCTGCTTGCGCACTATTTTCTCCACCAGAAGCGGTACCGTCACGACCACATTCGGCTTTACCGTGGCCATAGCCTCCATGAGTATCTTGGGGGCGGGCATTTTACCCAACAGCGTGATGTGCGAACCGACGGCCAGCGGCGCCAGCATATCGACAGCGCATCCGTAGGCATGGGCCAACGGCAGGAACGAAAGTCCGCGCGAGGCACGTGTATGGATCTTGTAGTCCCTGATGAATGTAACATTGCCGGTAAGATTGTTCACCGTAAGCATCACGCCTTTGCTGAAACCTGTGGTGCCGGAAGTATAGTTCAGCAGACAGAGGGCATCATTGGGGACTTCGGGATAGGATATGTCCTCGACGGTGAAATCGTTCGGGTATCGCGCGCGGAAATGTTTGTGGATGTTGTTCTGATATTGCATTATGGAGTCGCCCTCCCTTTCATAGATACAGCGGCCGTCGGTAAGCGAGAATGCCGCCTTTATCTCCTTCTGCTCTTCTTCTTCGATGATATCCCAGAAGTTGTCGCCGAGGAAGAGTAGCTTCGATTCGGAATGTTTGATGATGTGGTTCACATCGTTGGCCGTAAAATCCTGAAGCATCGGAACGATGACCGCCCCGTAAGTGATCGTGGCGATGTAAGTGATCACCCAACGGGTATTGTTGCGGCCTATGAGCGCGATCTTGTCGCCTTTCTCTATCCCGCAATGTTCGAACAGCATATGGATCTTGGCTATCTCCTTGGCCATCTCGAAGTAGGAGAACGACTCCTGTTTGAAATAGTCCGTAAGGGCAGGCAATTCCCTGTTCTCTCTAAAACTTTCCTGATAAAGTTTTATTAGGTTTTCCTTCAACATACTATTTAGATTTTGGAATCCGCCGCCGCAATATGGACGCGACACGGCAGGCCCCAGGTTCGACGTGCAAAATTAGAACAAAAAAATTGCCGACCAAATTTTTGTTAAATTTTACGACGTTCAAACTTATCCTTTCAAGCTGTTTTTCGACGTTTACAATGGTATTTCACCACCATCGAAAACCCTAATTTCGGCCTTTGGAGCCCTTATGGAACGATATTTTATTTTCCTCGCCCCGCAACAATCTTTTGATGTTTTTACGATGTGTAAAAATGAGCAAAACGGCCACCGCACAGAAAAAAACTATCAGCGGCACATAGGTGCGGTGGAATACGAATACAGTGTACACCGGCAGCATAGACCCCGCGATCATGGACGACAGCGACACATAGCGCGTCAGAACAAATACGACCGCGAACGTGGCCAGACAAAGCAACACGGCCGGAGAATAAACCCCCAGCACCGCCCCAGCGACAGTGGCGACACCCTTGCCCCCCTTGAATCCCGCGAATACGGGAAAAATATGTCCGATCACCGCCGCCGCCGCCAGAGCGAACCGGAGATTATACATCTGCGGGCTCCCTTCGGGGCAGCAGGCCAGCCAGGAGAGCGCCACGGCCGCATATCCCTTCGCCAAGTCGATGGCGAACACCGGCAGGGCTGCCTTTGCACCCAAGACACGCAGGGTGTTGGTAGCCCCCGCATTCCTGCTGCCGTGCTCCCTCACATCGACGCCATAGAACCTGCGGCCTATCCACACCGCACTCGGAATGGAACCCAGCAGGTAAGCGGCAAGGACAAGGGCTGCCTGTATGATAATTTGCATTGTATCCATACGTATAGGGTTTCTTCGACCGCAAACATACGAAATCGCGGCATAATTCCCGCAAAAAGGCCGGAATAAACTTCCGGCCTTCAATAACTGTCATGATTTTATTTCAACTTGCCATTATGATCTTTGTGTGCGTTTTTTCGGTCTCCCACACTTTGAATTCAGTGACCATGGTAAGCATAACACGCACGGTTTCGCCATTATTTTTTCCAGGTGTCCATTTCGGGGACAACTTCAACTGCTTTACCACCGCATCGGACAACAACTGCGACGGGGTCTCCAGAACTTTGATATCCTCGAGCCGGCCGTCTGTCCCTATAATGAAGGATATTACCACATTGCCGGAAATATCGCCCTCCAATGCCTCCACGGGATATTTCACATTGTCATATACCCACTGCCGGAACTCCCCGATGCCGTCGCTTCCGAACGAAGGCATGATCTCGGCTATTACAAGCGGTTCGTCCTGCCCGGCCGCCGCCGAACTCCTTACACTTTCGTCGGGCAAGGAAGCTTCTCCGGCCTTGTGTATGGTCACCGACTTGTTCTCCAGATGATAAGTAATCCTATCGACTGTATAGGCAGCCTCATCGACGGTATGCTCAATATCCTTATTCACCATTTTAACCACGAGGTTTCCATATGGCAGCACGCCGTCGGAGCCCTTGTCGCCATACTTTCTAACAACTCCGTCTTTCTCAACGTCGATCGACACTATCGTCGTTACAGCGGGATTTAATTCATCCAACACTTCGGCACACTTATCCTTATCGACTATAATAGTAACTTGCTGCGGAGCGGGACCGTCGCCCTGAACGGCGGCCGGCTCTCCGGGACGGGAGACAATATACTCATCGGGCATACGGGTAAAGCCGAAAAGCATCATAAGCCCAGCGGCCGTCAGCGCGGTGGAACCTACCCGTAACCAACCATTCTTCAAATTTCTTTTTTGAGTCATCATAATAAACCGTTTTTTAGTTAATGAACCGTTCAGGCCGCAGGTTATATCCGGATTATAGCCCATGATCTGTTCGAGTATAAGTTTGCGGTATTCCGTAATATCGTATCCTTCGGCCAGCACGTCGCGGTCGGCCTGGTATTCATGCAGTTCCACCATATACCGTCGTGCCGCCCACATGAACGGGTTGTACCATTGCAGCAGCCTCAACAGCGACATCACGCCCTTTTCGGCCTGATGCCCGTGGCGGATATGGCTTGCTTCGTGAGCCACCACCTGATCGCGCCGCGAACCTTCGAGGGCGCTGTTGGTATAAATTCCGCGCATGAAAGAGAAAGGCGATGCGACCTTCGCCGAACTGTAAACATTATAGGCATATCCGCCCACCTTTTCCGCGCAGCGCCTTATCTTTCCGATACGGACGACATCCCACACCACGACCGCCGACATTACTGCGACGACGATCAGATAGACCGCCAGACACATATGAGTCACGAGAAAAGGCCTCGTGAGAGTTGACGCGGCCGAGGGAGTTACCGCAATATCGCCGGCATGGACGGCATCGGGCACAATGGAGGGCACATATACAGTTCCGCCCGGCCAAACCGGTATGCTGAACAATGGTATCGCCAGCGACAGCACCGCCGCGACCATAAGGTATCCGCGCGCGAACCCGAACGACCCGCACCGCATGACCAGCACGCGGTAGAGCAGCATGAACACCCCGCCGCAAACCAGCGACTCGACTATATATGATATGACAGTATCTTTCATCTTGAGTGTGGAGTGTGGAGTTTCGGTGCAAACTTCGTTTGCGTTATTTCCGCATACAACTTCATTGTCAACTGTCGATACGTCGAAGTATTTGCATTATCTCGTCCATCTCCTTCAGGGATATCTTCTCCTTTTCGGCAAAGAAAGAGACCATGCGCGACACGGAATTGCCGAAGAATTTTTCCAACACTCCCGACATATAGTGCTGGGTATACTCCCCGCATTCCATGAGCGGATAGTACCTGAAACTGCGCCCGAACGATTCGTGGCCGACCAGCCCTTTTTTCTCGAGGATACGTATAATGGTCGAAACGGTGTTGTATGCCGGTTTGGGTTCCGGCATCACGGCTATCACGTCGTTGACGAAACCGCCCCCTATTCGCCATAATATCTGCATTACTTCGAGTTCCGCCCTCGTTAGATCCCTGCTTTGCACTTCTGTCTCCATAAACAACCGTTTTAATCCGGAAGCAAATATACAACTAAGCTTTTAGTTAAACAACTAATAATTTAGTTGAGTGATATATTTTTCATATTTACCTTGATTTGATAATTTTTAAACAAATATCATTATCTTTGCCCCGCTGGTAATGACTATCTTTACTGCGTATTTAATATTCAAGGCTATGGATTTCGGTGCTATGATGCGCAGGCTGCGCTCCAGAAAATTCTGGTTCTCGTGGGTAACGATAACGCTCGGCACGTTCATAATGGCGGCCGGTTACGTGTTGTTCACAAACCCGTACCATGTTATTCCAGGCGGGGTGTACGGCCTCGGGCGGGTGTTCCACCATCTCGTACCGTCGATCCAGACGGGTACTTTCGGCCTCATGCTCGACATACCGCTGATGATCACCGGATTTATAGTATTCGGCGGCACTTTCGGGGCCAAGACCATATACGCGGCGCTCCTCACCCCCGTCTGCATGAACGGCATGACATACCTGCTCGGCGAGAATCCGGCCGACGGCGTCAGCTTCATAAGCCGGCACCTCGACCTGTCGGACAATATACTCATAGCGGCCATATTCGGCGGAATACTGATAGGCGCGGGCGTCGGGCTCATCATAAAAGCGGGGGCGACGTCGGGCGGCACCGACATTGTGTCGATGCTTATGGTAAAGTATGCCCGAATGAAATTCTCCAACGCGATGTTCATAGTGGAAACGGTAGTCGTACTTACCGGTATGATAATTTTGCAGGACTGGAAGTTGCCTCTTTATTCGCTTATAGCTATCTTTGTCTCCGCAAAAGTCATTGACTACGTACTCGACGGCGCCTCGTACGACAAGTTGCTCTTCATAATCACCGACAGGACAGAGGAGATGAAGCACTTCATCATCAACGGCATAGACCGCAGCGGCACATTCATAAAATCGAAAGGGATGTACACGAGCAAAGACAAGGAGATGATATTCCTCGTCGTGAGCCGACGCCAGATAACGGCAGTGCAGGACAAGATAAAGGAAATCGACAGGGATTCGTTCGTGGTGGTGGTCAATGCCTACGAAACATTCGGCGAAGGGTTCAAGTCCTTCTCCGAGAACAATTTGTAATTACCTCGCTTCGCTTTCCCACTCCCGCCCACGGCAGAACTTCGTCCTGCTCGCGGGCTACGACGGGGTTCCGTCCGCTCGGTGATTATTTGCAAGCAAATAATTCGTAATTGAATGAACCTTACAGGTCTTAAGCCGCTGCACGGAAGCGGCAAAAAGCTCTACATAGAGACTTACGGCTGCCAGATGAACGTCGGCGACAGCGAGATACTCGTATCCATAATGCAGGACGACGGCTACCGCTATACCAAAGAGATCGACCAGGCCGACGTGATACTCGTGAACACCTGTTCCATAAGGGACAATGCCGAACAGCGCGTCTGGGGAAGGCTGAAAGAATTCCGCCGCTACAAGCGCCGTAAACCCTCGCTCGTCGTGGGAATAGTGGGTTGCATGGCCGAAAGGCTGCGCGGCGAACTGCTCGAAAAGGAGGCCATAGTCGATGTGGTGGCCGGGCCCGACTCATACCGCGATATGCCCAGACTGGTACGCGAAGCCATGACGGGTGAAACGGGCGTGAACGTACTCCTGTCACAGGAGGAGACCTATGCCGACGTGCGTCCCGTAAGGCTCGACCGCAATGGCGTGAACGCATTCGTATCCATTATGCGCGGATGCAACAACTATTGCTCTTACTGTGTGGTGCCCTACACGCGCGGTGTGGAACGCAGCCGCGACCCGCAGACCATTCTGCGCGAAGTGCGCGAACTTTTCGACGCCGGTTACAGGGAGGTGACGCTGCTGGGGCAGAATGTGAATTCTTATAATTACGAATTACAGGATAAAAATAATGAGTCGGGCGATGGACGTATCGTCGATTTTCCAGCGCTTATGGCTATGGTGGCCGGGGTGTCGCCGCTGCTGAGGGTGCGGTTCGCCACTTCGCACCCGAAAGACCTGAGCGACAAACTTTTGGAAGTCATGGCGGCGCATCCCAATATATGCCGCGCAATTCACCTTCCCGCGCAGTCGGGCAGCTCGCGGATGCTGGAGCGCATGAACCGTAAATACACGAGGGAGTGGTATCTGGAGCGGATAGCATCCATAAGGCGCCACCTGCCGGACGCCGCGATAACCACCGACCTGATAGCCGGATTCTGCGGCGAGACGCCCGAAGACCATGCCGCGACGCTGTCGCTGATGCGCGAGGCGGGATTTGCGTCGGCCTTCATGTTTAAATACTCCGAACGCCCCGGCACACAGGCGCAAAGGCATATGGCGGACGATGTCGAGGAAAGCGTCAAGACCGCAAGGCTCACCGAAATAATAGAACTGCAAAACGAACTCTCGCTCGAGAGCAACCGCCGCGACGTGGGACGGACTTTCGAGGTTCTGGTGGAAGGCACCTCCAGACGAAGCGGCAGGCAGCCGGACGGGCACACCCGGCAAATGTGCGGACGCACTTCGCAGAACAAGATGGTGGTATTCGATACCGACGGACTTCTGAAAGCTGGCGACTATGCCCGCGTCACCATAACCGACTGCTCCTCGGCGACACTCTTCGGGGAATTGAAAATGGAAAATTGAAAATGTGGAATTATGGCAGTAATCTCTACAAAATACAACCTAATTGTCAATTATCAATTGTCCATTACAAATTAAAAAGAGGCAGGAATTTTCCCTGCCTCTTTCGCTTCCGTCGGGGTGACTGGACTCGAACCAGCGACCTTTGGTCCCCCAGACCAACATTCTAACCGGACTGAACTACACCCCGAACTACCTGACAATAAGCCGCTAAAGCCGCCCATCCACCGAAAAATAATCTCTTATCCGGTTTTCAGGTGTGCAAATATAGTTATTTTTTGATTACAAGAGCCTGTCTGGAGAATTAATCAGTACATTTGTAGTGAGAAAATTAAAAAATATGTCGAAGAAAGAGACAAAACGAAGCTCACAGGGAGCCTCGGGCGCGAATCGCAAGGGCGACCGCGCGGCAATGATCCTGGAAATGTTCCGGGCATTCCCAAGCAAAAAGTATTCACTCAAGAATCTGGCATCGGCCAGCGGGGGCAACGACCGTGAAGGGCGTTACCGCACCAAGGAGATCATCGACTCGATGTTGGCTCAGGGACTTATAGAACAATCGTCGCCGGGCAAATTCAACCTGAGCAGGAAACACCTTCCCGCATTGGAGGGGACGGTCGATATGATGCCGTCGGGTTCCGCATATGTCAAGGTGGCCGGGATCGACAAGGATATATTCGTCGACCAGCGCCACACGGCACACGCTCTGTTGGGCGACAGGGTAAAGGTGATCATAACCCGCAAAAGACGCGGCGGCGACCCGGAAGGCGAGATAACGGAGATAGTGCAGCGCTCCGGCAGGCAGTATGTCGGAACCGTGGAAGTAACACGCAACCATGCTTTCGTGAGGGTCGACTCCCGCAAAATGCCATATGACATCTTCATATATACGAAGGACTCCGGCATTGTCGACGGCGACAAGGTGGTAGTCACGATAAAGGACTGGCCGGCCGACACCAAATCACCCACCGGCGAGATAATAGACAACCTCGGCCCGGCGGGCAACAACGACACTGAGATGCACGCTATTTTAGCCGAATTCAACCTGCCGTATAAATATCCGGAAGAGGTCGAGAAGGCCGCCGGCAAGATACCGGAAAAGATCCCCGCACAGGAGATAGCCCGAAGGCGCGATTTCCGCGGTACGCCTACGTTCACCATCGACCCCGCCGACGCGAAGGACTTCGACGACGCCCTGTCGGTACGTGCCACAGGCGACGGCCGTTGGGAGATCGGGGTGCATATAGCCGATGTGACGCATTACGTTACAGAGAAGGGCATCATAGAGAAGGAGGGTCGCGAGAGGGCTACATCGGTCTATCTCGTAGACCGTACCATTCCCATGCTGCCCGAAAAGCTGTCGAACCACCTCTGTTCGCTCCGTCCCGACGAGGACAAACTCTGCTTTTCGGCGGTGTTCGAGATGGATGCCGACTGCAACATCACCAAAGAGTGGCTCGGCCGCACGGTGATACGCTCCCTGCGCCGGTTCTCATACGAAGAGGCACAGCAGGTTATCGAAACGGGACAGGGCGATTTTAAGGACGAGGTACTGACGCTCAACACCCTCGCGCAGAAGATGCGCAAGGCGCGCTTTGCCGACGGCGCCATAACGTTCGACCGCGAGGAGGCCAAATTCACCCTCGACGCCGCAGGTAAACCTACGGGCGTCTATTTCAAGGTGATGAAAGAGTCAAACCAGTTGATAGAGGAGTTCATGCTTCTGGCAAACAGGAAAGTGGCGGAATTCGTGGGTGGAAAGCGCGGCAAGGGGACGAGCGCAGAGCGCACGTTCGTTTACCGCGTTCACGACAAGCCGGATCCCGAAAAATTAGAAAAATTCTCAAGTTTCATCCTGAAATTCGGTTACTACTTCAAACCGGCCAAAGGCAAGGAGGTTTCGCGTGAAATGAATAAACTCATGGGCGAGATCAAAGGCAAAAGCGAGGAGAACGTCATCTCCACGCTGGCCATACGCACCATGGCGAAGGCCTACTACTCGACCGACAACATAGGCCACTACGGTCTTGCATTCCACTACTATACACACTTCACATCACCCATACGCCGATATCCCGACATGATGGTACACCGTCTGTTGGCACACTATCTCGACGGCGGAAAGTCGCCCGACAAGACTTTCTACGACGAGCAGTGCGAACACTCCTCCGATATGGAATTGCTGGCGGCTGAAGCCGAACGCGCCTCGATAAAGTACAAAATGGTGGAATTCATGCTCGACCGCATAGGGCAGGAATTCAACGGTGTCATATCGGGTGTCACTGAACGGGGCGTCTATGTGGAACTCGACGATACACATATCGAAGGAATGGTATCAACCCGCGATCTTACCGACGACTTCTACACATTCGACGAAGAGAATTACGCCATGCGCGGACAGCGAACCGGCCGCCGGCTTACCCTCGGCGACAGGGTGCGGATCAAGGTAAAGAATGCCGACCTGCCGCGCAAACAGCTCGACTTCGAACTTACCGGTACGATAGACTTCCAGACGGGCGACATATACCCGGTCGAACAGTTCTCTCCGGCAGTCGACGCTCCCGGACGGTTCAATGTTAAGCGTAAACGTTAAGGAATTTTATTGATTTTGTAATAAACTATAAATCAATAATATATTTTGCGTAAGCATTTTTTTTTATTCATAAGTTACGGTATTACATTTTTTTTATATATCTTTATTC
>QMCE01001486.1_pt1 | contig 12865 bp, 9 predicted proteins | sample 1821851 | NCBI WGS metagenome assembly QMCE01 (sample SAMN09453174, study PRJNA476694) | Termite gut metagenome, whole genome shotgun sequencing project. | isolation source: worker | host: Odontotermes sp. | place: South Africa:Pretoria | collected 2016-01-28 | reverse complement strand
TGACACGAAGATACGGCGCGATTTCGGTCCTTTCTTGCGCATCTCGATGATGTTTTTAGGACACGCTTTCACACATGCTCCGCAAGCCACGCATTTTTCTTCGGTAACTTCGGCCAATCCTGTCTGCAAATTGATATGTATTGCGTCGAACGCACATGCATCGACACAATCGCCTAATCCGAGGCAACCGAACGAACAACCGGTTTCGCCGCTATACAACGACGCAGCGATACTGCAATTGCCGGCCCCGTCATATTTGTTTGTCCGCGGACGAACATCACATGTTCCGTTACAACGTACTACGGCTACTTTCGGAAGGGTGTCTCCCGCGTCTTTACCCATTATTGTCGCAACGCTTTTCATTACATCGGCTCCACCGACCGGACATGACAGATCTTCCAGCAATTCCGCTTTTACACAAGCGACTGCGAAACCGCCGCATCCCGGATATCCGCATCCTCCGCAGTTGGCGCCCGGCAATACTTCAAGCACCTGGGCGATACGGGGATCTTCTTTCACCTCAAATTTTTTTGATAATACAAACAGGATGAATGCTGCTATGGCTCCTATAATACCTAATAGAATAATTGCTATATACATTATAATTACTTAGAGTGATTGGTTTAGGTTGTACGACTCCTGTACTTTCGACAGTGAGAATACAAATTTTTTCTTTAATTTATCACGGAAAATATATAATATGAAATAATAAGGAATAAGAACGGATAATCCCGCCAATCCGCCGATGCCTTCACTTCCGCTTTGATTCATTCCTATGATGAATGTGAGGATGATGAGTACCAATGGTATCACAAAAGCTATAATGACGGCCAGAAAACCTGCGGAGGAGTGTACGGAAACGATTACCGGTTCATTGGCGGCGTACATTCCGGAAGTGTCGTCAATTTCGATTATTTTTTCTTTTTTTTCTGAAGCAAGGCATACGGAACGTGCATGGCAAGCGCTACATGCTGCCTTTTGTTCAATCCTGACGAACACCTTGTGTTTTTCAATATTTTCTATTATGCCCTGATGTTGAATCAAATCTTTCATAATGTTTAAATTGCAAACTCCACTTTGCAATTCGGAGGCAAAAATAATAATTAAAAGTGTATAGGCAATATATACAAGTGATATTTTTTGTTAAAGGTGATAAGTTGAAAGTAAATAGTTACCATTTGTAGCTAAATCCGAACGAAAACATCTCATTCACCTGCAAATACGTATTGGAATCGGGTAGTTTTGCCACGCCATCGTCATATCTCAGATACAGATAGAATGTCGTGGCAAAAAATTTGTTTAAAGCGATGTCTACCTTGTTTTCGAATTCACCGATTACGAATTCGTAGTTGGTAAAGTAATACAGGCGTGAGGTCCATGTCACGGTTTTGCTGAACTGGGTTTTGTTAGTCATTGTGATGGTAGATCCGAAAGTTCTCAACACATGCTTATATGTTTCGTCTTCATTTTTTTCGAAATAAGCTGAAAGATTAATATTTTTATTGGTGCTGTACATGTATTTAAACGAAAAAGGTTCGAGGGATAATGCCAGATCGACCGAACGGTTCGGTTTTTTGAATTTGGGTTTGGCATTATAGGTCATACCGATCCCGAAATTGACTGTAAAAGGAGCCAGAAACGCAGAGTTTTTTGTGTTTGTATTCGTAATATATTTATTTCCCATGGATGTAATAAATTCCGCGGAAGAAGAATAATTCCAGTTTTTGATGGCCTTTAATCCGAAATTGCTGCGGAAACGGAGTTCGTCGCTTCCTATGGTATAGTTCCGTAGCGTATCACCCGGCGCACTGCTGATTGTAAAAGTAGTAGTAAGTGTGTTTGTCAATGATATTTTATCCTTGGAGTAATTGTAAGATGTGTTTGTATTGGTATAAATATTCATATTGTCGATTTTGCCTTTATACCAGTTTGCCGAACTTTTGTTCTGGGAAAATTTTATATCTGCCGCAAACGAAGATGTCCAATATTTCCTGTCGGGTATAAATTTAACAATCGGGTCGATTGTTTCCGGCGCTACCGTAGTCGCTTTAACATCTAATCTGACCTGTTCATTGGATTTATCAATGCTTTTAGGTTTTATCACTTTGTCTGGTACTCTGTCCGGTAATTGCCTGATCGCATACTTGAAGTTTCCGGGGTCTTTGAGCATTGCATTTTTGTATGCGTAGTCTTCCAGTATTTTCCTCAGAAGTCGATATCTGAACATATTTTTCACACGCTTGTGTTCATATACTATTACCGGAGGAATCCGGACCCCCATTAATGCTATTGAGTCGCGGTTAAATTCGTATTTTAATTCGGGAAACATACCGCCGCGGAATACCAGAGGAATATAGAAATCATTGTCTATCATCGCCTCTTTTAGTGAATTGTAGCGATAAGGAGGCCATGGCTCCAAAGTGGATTTAGTCCATGCCATCACTTCTTCCGATAACCCTACTGTCTTACTGCGTTGGGCATTTATATCCACGATGATAACCAGTAAAAATGTAAAAGACAAAATAAAGGCCGTTTTATATTTTCTTATACAATTCATTATTTTTCACCAATCGGTTTATATTAGTTGCAAATGTACTATATTTTCTTTGTATTTTCTGCAACTTGCACAATCTTTCTTTGTACAAAAATGAAGATAAGCTGCGCCCCGGATGAAAAATAAACTTGTTTATTTTGTACTTCTCCCGGCTTACATTATCTTTGTAGCTTCAAAAATTTTAAATCATAGAAACAGTGGCAAAAACAAAGTATATTTTCGTGACGGGAGGTGTTGTTTCTTCCCTGGGTAAAGGGATTGTTTCAGCCTCATTGGGAAAGTTGTTGCAAGCGCGGAATTATAAAGTAACTATACAAAAGTTTGATCCGTACATCAATGTGGATCCGGGAACGCTTAATCCTTATGAACATGGCGAATGTTTTGTGACGGTTGACGGACATGAGGCGGATCTGGACCTGGGCCATTATGAGCGTTTTCTGAATGTTCCTGCAACCCGCGCCAATAATATTACGACAGGCCGTATCTATCAGAATGTGATAGAAAAAGAACGTCGCGGAGATTATTTAGGTAAGACGGTACAGGTTATACCCCATATCACGGATGAGATTAAACGCAATGTTAAGTTGTTGGGAACAAAGGAAAAGTATGACTTTGTTATTACGGAAATAGGAGGAACCGTCGGCGATATTGAGTCGTTACCTTTCATTGAGAGCGTACGTCAGTTGAAATGGGAACTGGGTAAAGATTGTATCTGTGTACATCTGACGTATGTTCCGTTTATTGCCGCCGCCAAGGAGTATAAGACCAAGCCTACGCAACATTCCGTGAAGCAGTTACAGGAGTTGGGGGTTCAGCCGGATATTCTCGTGCTTCGTACGGAACACGAATTGAGTATTCCGATACTGCACAAAGTAGCTCTGTTTTGCAATGTTTCCAAAGAGGCTGTAGTTCAGTCGATTGATGTGTCGACCATTTATGAAGTGCCTCTTATGCTTCAGCGTCAGAAAACAGACGAAATACTGCTTGAAAAAGTAGGGCTTCCGGTAGGTCCGACTCCCGAGATGAAACAATGGAAGGAGTTTCTGCACCGTAAAAATAATGCGGAAAAGGAGGTGAAGATTGCACTTGTAGGGAAGTACGTGGAGTTGCAGGATGCTTATAAATCAATCGAAGAATCGTTGCTGATATCTTCCATCTATAATGATCGCAAGCTGGATTTGCGTCTTATTCATTCGGAAAAAATTGATGAAAGCAATGTGGAGGAGCAGTTGAAAGATATGGATGGTATTTTGATAGCTCCCGGTTTCGGTCAGCGGGGTATTGAGGGAAAATTTGTTGCGCTGAAATATGCCCGTGAGCATGATATCCCGTGTCTGGGAATCTGTCTTGGCATGCAGTGCATGGTGATTGAATATGCCCGCAATGTGATAGGGCTTGAAGGTGCAAATTCTACGGAAATGGAACCGAATGCTCCTTATAAGGTAATAGACCTGATGGAAGAACAGAAGAATATTACGAATATGGGAGGTACGATGCGCCTTGGCGAGTACGAATGTGTATTGAAGAAAGGAACCAAGGTTTACGAAGCTTACGGAAAACAACATATACAGGAACGTCATCGTCATCGCTATGAGTTCAATAATGAATTTAAGACGCAGTTTGAAGAAGCGGGAATGAAATGTATCGGTGAAAATCCGGAGACAAGTCTTGTGGAGGTAGTGGAAATTCCGGGTCTGAAATGGTATGTCGGCGTACAGTATCATCCGGAATACAGCTCTACCGTGATTAACCCGAATCCGTTGTTTGTAGGTTTTATAAAAGCAGCTATAAAATTATCATAAATAATATGTGAAGCGTTGCGAGTGGCGATTCAACAAATAAATCATTAACCGTTATAAAGAACGAATGGATAAAAATACAATAATAGGTTTTGTTTTAATCGGATTAGTTTTAATCGGTTTCAGTTGGCTTAACCGACCTTCGAAAGAACAGTTGGAGGCGCGGCAGCGTTACCAGGATTCGATTGCATCTGTCGTGAAAGAAGTACAGGAACGGGTTGTTCCGGAGCAAGGGAAGAATGGCGCTTCGTTTAGTGAGGCGCCGGAAAACCTTACCGATTCGTTACGCCAGGTGCAGGTTCGGAATAACTTCGGAGCTTTTGCAGATGCTGTTACCGGTACGGACGAAGTTATCACACTTGAAAACAATAATATAGAAGTCAGGATTAGCAGTAAGGGAGGGCATGTGTCTTATGCCCGCGTGAAAGATTATCTTACTTACGAAAAAGAGCCGTTGGTATTGTTTGACGGGAATGATTCGAAGTTTAATGTTACTTTTGTTACTGCGACAAACCGTGTAGTCAATACGTCCGATTTGTATTTTACGCCGGTAAAGGGAGGTGACCCTAATTCGGTGACAATGCGCCTGAAAGTAGGGGAGAATGGGCTTGTGGATTTTGTATATACGCTTAATCCGGATGATTACATGCTGAACTTTACGATTCAGACCAGCGGATTGAACGGCCTTCTGGCTCCTTCTACAAATGCGCTTGATATACAGTGGAGCCAGCGGATGAGAACGTTGGAAAAAGGACGTAAGCTCGAAAATCAGTACACCGGATTATATTATAAATTCCTTGCGGATGATGTGGAACATTTCGGGGAGTCGAAAGATGAAGAGATACAGTTGTCAAACCGCCTGAGGTGGATTGGCTATAAGAATAAATATTTTACGTCGGCATTGATTGCCGACGGTGCATTTGCGGCGACCACCCTTTCTGCCAAACAGGAAACGACAGATGCAAAATATCTGAAAGATTTTTATACGACGGCAGCCGTGGCATTCAATATTACAGCGAATGAATCGATCGGATTCAGGTATTTTTTCGGACCGAATAAATATAAATTATTACGTTCTTATGATAAAGGAGTTGATTCGGGTCAACAGTTGAGTCTTGATGATCTTGTACCGATGGGGTATAAGTGGATACGTCCGATAAATAAATATTTTATCCTGCCGATATTTGATTACCTCAGCGCATTTATGTCCAATTACGGATTGATTATTTTTCTTTTGACTTTGGCCGTTAAACTGGTGCTTTTTCCTCTTACTTACAAGTCTTACATGTCGCAGGCCAAGATGCGCGTATTGCGTCCGCAGGTAGAAGCGTTAAAACTTAAATTTCCCAAGAAAGAGCAGGCCATGGAAATGCAGCAGGCGACAATGGCTTTGTATAGCAGCGCCGGCGCCAGTCCGATGAGCGGATGTTTGCCGATGTTGCTCCAGACGCCGTTCCTGATCGCGTTATACTGGCTGTTTCCGACGGCGATAGAGCTTCGCCAACAAGGATTTCTTTGGGCGGAGGACCTCTCAACGTATGACGCGGTAATATCGTGGAATACCAATATACCTTTGATCAGTTCATTTATCGGGAATCATATCGGTTTGTTCTGTTTACTTATGACGATTGTGAACCTTATATACACAAAGGTAAACATGAGTATGACAAATACCGGACAACAACAGATGCCGGGGATGAATATGATGATGTATATCATGCCGCTGATGTTTTTCTTTATGTTTAATCAGAATTCTGCCGGCCTGAGTTACTATTTTTTGGTATCTACCTTAATTACGATTGCTCAGACGATGGTTTTCCGTTTCGGTATCAACGAAGAAAAATTATTGGCGAAACTGGAAGCAAACAAAAAGAAGCCAAGGAAAAAATCCGGTTTTATGCAGCGTCTGGAAGATGCGCAACGGATGCAGCAGGAACAGTTGCGTAAACAACAGAAAGAGCGTGAAAAACGCCAGTATTCAAGCAAGAAGTAAACATATTTTGGGGGAAATCCACATACAAAAAAACGGCAATCATCAATAGTTGCCGTTTTTTTGTATGTAATATGTTATAAGTCAGTAGTTCCGCGGATGGGGGGGGCTGTCGTAGAATGTCCGGAATGCAGATGTGCCAATGCTTTAATCATATCTTCGGGCGTATCAATGCCAATCGTTTCCTGGTGCGTAACGGCAACTTTTATTTTATATCCGTTCTGCAGCCAGCGCAACTGTTCGAGGCTTTCTGCAATTTCCAGCGAAGACTGTGGTAAAGATGTTATTTCTTTCAATATGTCCGCGCGATATGCGTATAATCCGATGTGTTTATAAAAAGTGTGTGTATGCAGCCATTCCGTGTATTCTTTTCCGCGTATATAAGGGATGATGGAGCGGCTGAAATACATAGCCTCATACCGGTTGTTAAAAACAACCTTGGGCGTATTAGGATTGAATATGGTTTGTTCGAAATCACCTTCCTTGTCAAAAGGCTTTACAAGCGTCGCGATTTGTGTGCCGGCTTCGGAAAAACAGCTTTTTAGTAATTCGATTTGTTCCGGCTGAATAAACGGTTCGTCACCTTGGATATTTATAACTACGTCAAAACCGTCTCCGACTTTACAATAAGCCTCATAACAGCGGTCTGTTCCGCTGTTATGTTTTTCGGAAGTGATGATAACGTTGCCTCCGAACCGTTTTACGGCATCGGCGATGCGTACGTCATCGGTTGCAACATAGAGGTTATTGACTGTCGCTTGTACCTGCTCATAAACCCTTTGTATCATGGGTTTGCCGTTCATGTCCGCCAGCGGTTTGCCGGGGAACCGCGTAGACGCGTATCTTGAAGGTATGATTCCGAGAAATTTCATGTGATTCGTTATTAGTGATTCGTTATTTGTTGGAAAAAATACAGCCGTCAATAGTTTCAATTATTTTTTCCGTTTGTAAAGTTAGTGTTTTTATTTTGTACTTTTCCCGGCTTTCGCTATATTTGTTATTCTAATTCTTATGGATATGAAGAAGGATCATCCTATAGAAGCCTTGATAGCGCAGGGAGAGCACCAGCAGCTTGATTTTAAGTTTGAGGTGAGCGATAGTAAAAAAATAGCACGGACATTGAGTGCGTTTGCGAATACGGATGGCGGGCGCTTACTTATCGGGGTAAAGGATAATGGAAATATAGCAGGTGTAAGAAGTGAAGAAGAATATTATATGATAGAAGCGGCTTCAACCATGTATACCAGACCGAGTGTTCCTTTTACGGCTACCCGGTGGAATCTCAAAGGGAAAACGGTGCTTGAAGTGTATATTGCTCCCGGAGATAAGAAGCCTTATACGGCTCCCGATAAGGATGATAAGTACAAAGCCTATATCCGTGTAGCCGATGAGAATAAACTGGCCAATGAGGTATTGCTTTTTTCCTGGAAGAAAATGGAACGGGTGGATGGGTTGCTATTTCCGCTTACACGTCCGGTAAAAAAAATACTCGTCTACCTGGAAAGTCATCCTTATATCAATATCAAACAGTTTTGCTGTATTGCTCACATAAATTACTATACCGCGCGCAATATCCTGAGTGATCTGATTGCAGTTAATACGCTTACATATCGTGTCGTGAATAAACAGATTGTCTATTCTATGGTTGCGGTGAAATCTTCCATTCCGGCTTATGCTGAAAAATAACAACTGATTTTATTTCCGGATTAAAAGTAAAATTTATTTTATCATTTCGAAACGTGTGTATGGAACAAGCGCTTTCGGTATGCGTATGCCTTCCGGCGTCTGGTTGTTTTCAAGTATAGCGGCTACTATGCGCGGCAGGGCGAGTGCGCTTCCGTTGAGCGTGTGGCATAGTTGTGTCTTCTTATTGTCGTCGCGGTAACGGCATTTCAAGCGGTTTGCCTGGTAATTTTCAAAATTAGACACGGAACTGACTTCGAGCCAGCGTTTTTGTGCGGCGGAAAATACTTCGAAATCAAATGTCAGTGATGAGGTAAAACTCATATCACCTCCGCAAAGACGAAGAATTCGCCAGGGTAATTCAAGTTTTTCCACCAACGATTCTACGTAGTCAACCATTTCCTGTAATGACTGATATGAATGCTCCGGTGTGTCAATACGTACAATTTCCACTTTGTCAAACTGATGTAAACGGTTCAGACCGCGCACATCTTTTCCGTACGATCCGGCCTCACGACGAAAACAAGCCGAATAAGCCGTGTTTTTTACCGGTAACGATTCTTTGTCCAGTATGACGTCGCGGTATATGTTGGTGACCGGAACTTCGGCTGTCGGTATCAGGTATAAATCGTCGACTTCGCAGTGGTACATCTGCCCTTCTTTGTCGGGTAACTGTCCTGTTCCGTAGCCGGAATCAGCGTTTATTACATACGGCGGTTGTATTTCCGTATAACCCGCTTCACTGGCATTGTCAAGAAAAAAATCAATCAGCGCCCGTTGCAGGCGTGCGCCCTGTCCGATATAAACCGGAAAGCCGGCTCCTGTTATCTTCACTCCAAGTTCGAAGTCGATCAGATTGTATTTTTTTGCGAGATCCCAGTGTGGGAGAGCATCTCCGGAAAGAGTAGGGATGACGCCCCCCATTTTTTCACACATATTATTTTCGGCGTTTTTGCCTTCAGGTACGGAGTCATGCGGCAGGTTGGGTATTAAAACAAGGATATCACGCATGTTCTTTTCTGCATCCTCTTTTGTAGCGTCAAGTATTTTACTTGTCTCTTTCAGTTCGGATACTTTTGCCTTGGCAGCTTCGGCTTCTTCTTTTTTGCCTTCTTTCATCAACCCGCCGATCTTTTTTGAGATGCTGTTTATTTCAGCCAGGTTCGCATCTAACGTCGATTGCGTATTACGCCGGATCGTATCTAATTCTATGACTTTATCTATGTATGCTGTTGCATCGAAATGTTTTACTGCCAGACGCCGAATCACTTCGTCCCGATTTTCCGTAATCGTCTTAATAGTGAGCATTGTTTTTAAATTTTAGTATTTTCAGAGGGCAAAGATAATTATTTTTTTTGTCTTTTTACGCGTCCCCCGGTAATCCATGTGCGGACATAATAAGCTTCGGAAAGGTTGTTAACGACTACGCCCCGGGAAGAGCTGGCATGGATGAATCTGCCGTTTTTCAAGTATATGCCGACGTGTGTGGGTATATTACGGTTTCCGGAACCGGTCGTTTTAAAGAAGACAAGGTCTCCTTCCCGTAGATTGTTTTTCCGGATAGGTGCGCAGTTTTTGCGTAATATATTGGCAGAGTTGCGTTCAAGGCCGGTTCTGTATACCTGTTTATAGATGGCAGATACGAATCCGGAACAGTCAACTCCTTTTTTTGTGTTACCTCCGTAGCGGTATTTAACGCCGATCCAGCTACTGCAGGTATTGTAGAGTGTGATATTATCCGCTTGTGTCAGGCGTACGCCAAACTGTTTCGACAACTTCGACAACTTCGATAGCGTCTGATTACTATATTTAGGCCGGGCTTTTTTCGCCACTCGTTCCGATCTGGCCGGCGGTTCCGATTTGGCCGGTTGTCTTCGCGTAGAGCAGGAAACGATACTCAACGCCGTAATAAAAATGAATAATATGCTTATTATCTTTTTCATCAGGACAAATGTAGTTTTAATTTTTTATATGGACAAAAAAACGGGTAGATTCTTTATAATCATTATTATATACCGGATATATCATCTATTGCTACATAATTATATAAAATTCATCATTTTTTGTTTTGTAATTTCAGAAGTAAAATAATCAGGTATAGATTGTTGGAAAACAGCGCGTACAGTGGCTTGTAATAAAGCCAATGTCCGATCCATCTGTGAAAAAGCGGCAACAGGGCAACACCGACAAGTATTTAGCTGGTTTCCCTTTTTTAAATCTTGACTTTTTTATTAACTTTGCCAAATCCCTACTAAATGCTAATCATTAAACGTAAACTTGTAAAACTATTTATTTATGAAAAGACTTTCTCTGCTGATCCTGTTGACATTCGGCTGTTATGCTCTTGTGGCGCAGGTAGATCCCAAACTTAAAGAGGATATCCGGAATACCGGCTATATCCATTCACCGTTGCCCCTCGATTACAGCAAAGCGTTCGAACCGTTCGCCCTTGCCAAAAAAGTACTCTCTTCAGAGGTGCTGTGCGACATGGAGAGCCTCGACAAATGGAGCCACCGCGGTATCGGCGGCATGTCGATCTCCGACGTACGCAGTAAATCAGGACGTTACAGTCTGCTGCTACACGCACCTACCGTCGTCGAGGAGTTTCTCGGCTGGGGCTTGGGTCGTGGCACCTCGATGGCGACGTACGATGTGGGCGGCGCCAACTGGGAGAAGCACAACCGCCTCTACTTCTGGATCTATCCCGACTGTGAGGGTGCACGCAGCATCTACCTCAACCTCTACGTCGAGAACGACGGTGAGGGTGAACGGAAAGTCCCCGACCCTTACGGACGCGAGGGTTATCACGAGATCAACCTCATCGGCGGTCAGTGGAATGAGTGCTTCGTCGAGATGACCGAGCTTGCACGCGACAATGTGAGCTGTATCAAATTCGCTATCGAAGTATTCGGCCGCGAACTCACGATGGGCGAACAGCTCAAATTCTATGTGGATGATGTGAAGCTCCAGACCATCGAAAATCCCGAGACAGTGACCGGATGGCAGCCCGCGGCCGAGCGCATCATATTCTCCACCAGCGGCTACACGCCCGACGGCCGTAAGACGGCGATTATCAATGTCAAGAACCACGACGGAAAGTACCAACTGATAGATTACAGGACTTCGCAGCCCGTTCACGAAGGGAGCATAGTGACCGAAAAGACCGGCATCGGCTCGTTCCGGACGATCGACTTCACCGACTTCAACAAGCCGGGACAGTACTGCATTCGCGTGGGCGCCGTCACCACCATGCCCTTCTACATCGACGCCAACCTTTGGGACGACTCGGCATGGAGGGTGTGTAACTTCATGTTTGTCGAGAGGTGCGGATATCCCGTTCCGGGCAAGCACGGCACCGACCACGCCGACCTGCACGCCGAGTATAACGGCAAGATATATCCCCTGAACGGAGGTTGGCACGACGCGGCCGACATGTCGCAGCAGACACTCCAAACGGGCGAAATAGCATACAATATGATCGAAGCTGCCGTCAACGCCAAACGGAAGGGCAACAAGGATCTTCACATACGTCTGATGGAGGAGGCACTCTGGGGGATGGACTACGTTTTGCGTTCGCGCCTGGGTGACGGTTATAGAGCCCAGACCTGGGGCACCAACCTCTGGACCGACGGCATCCTCGGTACTAACGACGACTCTCTCCGCCGCAGGATAAGGGTACACAACCGCGCCTTCGAGAATTTCGTGTTCGCAGGCATTGAGGCTTACGCTTCGTTGCATGTTGAAAACGACCCGGTGATGGTCGAATACCTGAAAAAGGTGGCGAAAGAGGACTTTGACTTCGCGACGAAACGTTTCGAAGAATTTGGCGGATTTGCCGAACTACTCTCCGGCGGCGGTGGTGGCGATCACGCTGCAATGGCTTCCCAGAGCCAATACATGGCGTGTGTCTCGTGGGCGGCGAGCCACCTCTACCAGGCTACGGGCGAGACGGTCTACGCCGACAAGGCGGCCGAAGCCATCCGCTTTACGCTTGATTGCCAGCGTACCGAGCCCCTGGGCGACAAGAACGGCACGCGCGGCTTCTTCTACCGCGACCTCAGCAGAAAGTCGATCGTACACTACAACCACCAGTCGAGAGACCACTACTACATGATGGCCCTCACGCTGCTGTGCCGGACGCAGCCCAACCATCCCGACTATTCGAAGTGGGCGGGATCGATCAAACTCTACGGCGAATATCTTAAGAACATCATGCAGTACGTCGCCCCCTACGGGATGGTTCCCAGCGGCGTCTACCGGATCGGCGAAGCGACCGAAGACGCCACCAACTTCTACATCACCCAGGTGGGAGTTCGCAGCGGTCAGGAGGAGAACTACCGCAAGCAACTCGAGAATGGTGTCAAGCTCGACAAGGAACACTATCTGAAGGTCTTCCCCGTTTGGTTCTCTTTCCGTGGCAACGCCGCCGTTCACCTCGCCACGGGCAAGAACGCAGCCCTCTGCGCGAAGTTCCTGAACGACCCGGAGCTCAAACAGATAGCCGAGGAACAACTGATGTGGATCGTGGGCAAGAACCCGTTCGGACAGTCGCTGATCTGGGGTGAAGGCAGCAACTACGCCCAACAGTATACCGCCCTTCCGGGTGAAACGGTGGGGGAGATTCCCGTCGGCATGCAGTCGCGCTTCAACGAGGACACTCCCTACTGGCCGCAGTTCAACACGGCTACCTATAAGGAAGTGTGGGGTTCGTCGGCCGGCAAGTGGTTCGCTCTTATAGCCGAGTTCTAAGTATGGACGCTACTTCAAGAATAGATTTCACCAGGCGGAATGTCGGGATCGACCTGCTGAGGGCGCTGACGATGTTCGTGATGATCTTCG
>QMCE01001485.1_pt1 | contig 12868 bp, 11 predicted proteins | sample 1821851 | NCBI WGS metagenome assembly QMCE01 (sample SAMN09453174, study PRJNA476694) | Termite gut metagenome, whole genome shotgun sequencing project. | isolation source: worker | host: Odontotermes sp. | place: South Africa:Pretoria | collected 2016-01-28 | reverse complement strand
ATCCCGTTTTTTACATGAAACTCGTTACACAGGAACCACTATGCGCCTCGTTCCAGGCAAAAAACGGGACGAAAATAACTAAAAAATAGCTTCGGCGGAAAAATCCAAACAAGCTCTAAAACCTAAAATATCATGAAACGGTTAACTGTAATTATCGCCTGCATAGCGCTGGCGGCCTGCTCCGGAAAGTACGGGGCGGGTGTACCGGAAAAGTATTACCCCCTTCTCGACGAAGCCTTCGCCAGTGCCGGGGATAACGCCGGAAGGCTTCTCGACGCCCTTAAAGAGACGCCAAAGGAACAACGTGAGGGTATGGCCTATCTTATATCCTATATGCCGCAGGGCGACCTCGACACCATGGATGTGGCATTGCTGAGGGAGAATGTAGCGTATGCCTATATGGCGCGCACCGCATTCCCATGGGCAGAAGCGCTGCCCGACTCGATATTTCTCAACGAAGTACTCCCTTACGCATCGGTCGACGAAAAGCGCGACCCGTGGAGAAAGGAGTACTACGAAACATTCGCCCGAAAAGTCGCCGGAACAGATAACATCCGTGACGCGATAACGGCGGTGAACACCGGTATCAACGAGACCGTCGGAGTGGAATACAACACCCTGCGCGAAAAGACAAATCAAAGCCCGTCGGAGTCGATGCGCCAGCATATGGCTTCATGCACGGGGCTCTCAATAATATTGACGGACGCTTTCCGCTCGGTGGGTATTCCCGCGCGTTTCGCAGGCACGGCAGCCTGGCACGACGACCGCGGCAACCACAGTTGGGTCGAGGTATGGATCGACGGGGAGTGGTATTTCACCGAATTCTACCCTAACGCACTCAACGACTCATGGTTCCTGGCCGACGCGGGTAAGGCTACGGCGGGCGACCATGTATATGCGGTTTACGCGACATCGTACCGTCCAACGGGCGACTGGTTCCCGATGGTGTGGACCCCGGAGTCGACCGAAGTTCACGGAACGGACGTTACCGGCAGATATGTCGCCATTTACAACGCGCGCGAAGACCTCAGAGCAAAATCGGGCACATACGTACCCGTCGGATTCGTTATGTATGAGAGGCCGACTACACGGCCTGTCAGGTCGGGCGACCGCGTGGCAGCCAATGTCGACGTATTCCGCGACGGAGAACAGATGGGCGGCGGCCGTACCTCCGGCCCGACGCACGATATGAACGACGTGCTGACATTCATGCTCGAAAAGAACGCCGCATATGTGTTCCGGTACGAGAACGCACGCGGCGAACTTACGGAAGTCACCGCATATGTCGGCGACTCACCGGCTACTTTCGAAGGATACTTTAACGTGGGTTCGACTAATTCAAATTAGTTTATTTAAAGAGAATTAAAGTAACGTGAATTCGACTAATTCGTCGAATTCACGTTACTTTATGTTGTCCTTTTTCATTTGAATTAGTCGAACTCACGTTAGCGGCTTTTAAAAAGCCGCAAGGGTTCGATCACCCCTCCCACTCCCTCCCCTACGGTTAGGGGAGGGAGTGGTCGCGGCCGGAGGCCGCTCCGGGATAGGTTTTAGGAAGCGGTCTCAAAACTCCGAGACAGCCTCATTTCTGTCGATTTTATCTGTACTCCCCTACGATAACACTTTCAAAATACGCGATTCTCAGATGGGCAAATTTCATTTTGAGACAGATTAATCATGGTTTATATCCTATCAAAGATTTACAGGCATAATGCATTCATTTCCTGTTGTATGCGCTTCAATAGGACATAACGGGAAGTTTTGTGCCGTATTGCGTTTGTTTTTGCTTTGAGACGGACGGACGGGCAATCAAAAAAGAATCGCCCGATATTCCATAAAGACTTTAATATCACGCTATCGGGCTAATATTGCATAATATGGTCAAAAGCCTCGTTTTGCGTTTTGCAGTCTGATAATTAGTATATAACTTGGGGCAAGTGGCAGCCGAAAAACTTTAAGAGTAGGCATAACCCCAAAAAAATATACTCATGAAAAAAGTTCTTTTAGTACTAAGCGTGGCGCTATTCATGGCGTCCTGTACCAGCGAACCTTATGATCCGGTTTCGTCGCAGCAACCGGAGGCGGACAAAGTTCTCGAATTCTCCGACAACGATGCAGTTCAGGGCAAACTTTTTCTTAAATTTACTCCCGACACGGCAGAGGCCATGGCCGTTACAAGAAGTATAAACGACAGATCGGCAATTACCGGTTTCGAGGAGATCGACATGGTCTCCGCAGAGATAGGCGCCGTAGAGATGATGCCCCTATTCGAGGTAGGCGGACGATTCGAAAAACGACAGCGCGAGGCGGGACTTCACCTGTGGTACGTAATGACCTTCGACGAATCGATTCCCGCGACAATGGCCGTACCCCGGTTCTACGGGATCGAGGGGATCGAGATCGCAGAGCCGATGCCAATCATTAGAATGCCGAAACCCGAGTTCGTGGCTGCAGACCTGAACAATATCGCTACGACAAGTGCGGCGGTCGTTCCTCCCTATCCGTTCAACGATACGTATCTGCCGCTGCAATGGCATTACTACAACGACGGAAGTATGACCGGATCCCTGGCGGGAGCCGATATAAATGTGTTCCCCGCATGGGAACTGGAGGCGGGAGACCCCAATGTGATAGTCGCCGTGATAGATGGCGGTGTCGACGGCACACACGAAGACCTGGAACAGAATATGTGGGACGACGGCTACGGCCATTACGGGAGAAATTTCGATAATAACAGCTATAATATCCCCAGAGACGACCACGGCACACACGTGGCGGGTACCGTAGCGGCGGTGAACAATAATTATACGGGCGTCTCCGGAGTTGCCGGCGGCAACGGTTCTTCGAGTTCGGGCGCAAGGATAATGTCATGCCATATAACCCACAGTATAGCGGCCAACAACGCATTCGTATGGGCTGCAGACAGCGGAGCGGTCATAGCGCAATGCAGTTGGGAATTACCGAACAGCACGGCTCTGGAAGCCGCCGTAAATTATTTCCACACATGGGCAGGCACCGATCTGTACGGAGTGCAGACAGGCCCGATGCTCGGAGGTCTGGTCGTGGTGGCCGCGGGCAACTCAAATTTGTTCTCTGCTTCGTACCCTGCCGCATACGCCAATGTAATAAGTGTGGCCTCTTTCGGCCCCAATGGGATCAGAGCCCCTTATTCCACCTGGCATTCGACGGTCGATATATCTGCCCCCGGAGGCAATATGTCGTCGCCGTTCGGCTCTGCGGGCGGTGTCCTGAGTACTCTGCCATATGATAATTACGCATATTACGAAGGGACATCGATGGCGGCGCCTCATGTTTCGGGCGCAGCAGCGCTGGTGGTATCGTACTGCGGCGGTCAGGGATATACCGTCGCTCAGCTCAGGGAGGCACTTATTAACAGCAGCAATACCGTTATCTACACTTACAATGGCAACCGGCTTTACAGAAACGGGCTGGGCAGAGGACGGTTGGATACATATGCAGCTCTGATGTATTAGAGCTTGCTTGGAATTTTCAGCTCTTGCTTGTTTTTTAGCTTATTGCTATTGTTTTCTTAGAGGTTGTCTCGGATTTCGAGGCAACCTCTTCGATTATCAGGCGCCAACGGCTGGTTTATTTTCCATTTTAGATTTTCAATTTTCATCTATTTATTGCGTACCTTTGCGGGGATGGAAACGAAAGAATTGGCGGATATACTGCAGCGCGAGCGAAAGCTCTCCCCGGACGGTTACAAACGGCTCGTGACCGCCCGCGATGCGCAGTTGCTCGATCATATAAATGCACTGGCGCGTGAGACGGCGCAGGCCAATTACGGCAATGCGGTATTTGTCCGCGGCCTCGTGGAAGTATCGAATTATTGCCGCAATAATTGCTACTATTGCGGCATACGGCGCGGTAATTGCAATGTGGAACGTTACAGGCTGTCGAAAGAGGAGATCCTCGAAAGCTGCCGACTGGGCGACAAGCTGGGGTTCAGGACATTCGTATTGCAGGGGGGGGAGGATGCCGCCATGAACGAAGATGTCGTCGCCGGTATCGTCGAGGCCATACGCGCCGAATTTCCGGACAGCGCCATAACGCTCTCGCTCGGCGAGTACAGCCGCGGGGCGTACCAAAAGTTCTTCGACGCCGGTGCCAACCGCTATCTGCTAAGGCACGAAACGGCCAACCGCGAACATTACGGGAAGCTGCATCCAGCCTCGATGTCGTTCGACCACCGTATGGAAAGCCTGCGCGCCCTGAAAGATATCGGCTATCAGACGGGAACGGGGATAATGGTGGGAAGCCCTCGGCAAACGGCCGACAATATCGTGGAGGACATCCTCTTCATGGAGGGCTTCCAGCCGGAGATGATAGGCATAGGCCCCTACCTTCCGCAGCACGACACACCGTTCGCGGGAGAACAGGCAGGAAGCCTCGAGGATACGCTCATGCTGATCTCGATTTTCCGCCTGATGTTCCCCAAGGCGCTGATACCGTCGACCACGTCGCTCGCCACGGTAGCCCCGGAGGGACGCGAAAGAGGCATACTCGCGGGAGCCAATGTGGTGATGCCGAACCTTTCGCCGCCAGAGAACAGAGCCAAATACGCCCTCTACGACAACAAAAAGGCGTTCGGGGCGGAAGCGGCCGAGGGACTGCGCGGCCTCGAAGAGCAGATGGAACGAATAGGGTACAGGGTTTCGTACTCGAGAGGGGATTTTGGAAATGAAAAATGGAAAATGGAAAATTGAAAATTATATGTACGACGTTAAATCGAAAATAGCGGAGGAGTTTATCGACGACGGGGAGATACTCGCCACAATGGAGTATGCCCGCGCAAACCGCAGCAACAGGCCGCTGATAGAAAGCCTTCTGGAAAAGGCGGCCGGATACGGGGGGCTCACACACCGCGAGGCGGCGGTGCTGGTGGAGTGCGATCAGAATGATCTGAATGACAAGATGTTCGCGCTGGCAAAACAGATAAAGGAGCGATTCTACGGCAACCGCATAGTTATGTTCGCACCGCTCTACCTCTCAAATTACTGTGTGAACGGATGCACTTACTGCCCGTTCCACGCGCTCAACAAGACAATTCCGCGCAAAAAGCTCTCGCAGGAGGAGATCGTGAAGGAGGTTACCGCACTTCAGGATATGGGACACAAGCGCCTCGCCCTCGAAACGGGCGAGCATCCCAACACACCGATAGAGTACGTCATCGAAAGCATCGAGACCATATACGGCGTCAAACACCGTAACGGAGCCATACGCCGCGTGAATGTCAACATTGCAGCCACGACCGTGGAGAATTACCGAAAGTTGAAAGATGCCGGCATAGGTACCTACATCCTGTTCCAGGAGACATACAACAGGGAGAATTACAGAAAACTACATCCATACGGCCCCAAAAGCGACTATGCATGGCACACCGAGGCTATGGACCGCGCAATGGAGGCCGGCATAGACGACGTGGGTGTGGGGGTGCTGTTCGGGCTGAGCAACTACCTCTACGACTTCGCCGGCCTGCTAATGCACGCCGAGCATCTGGAGGCCGCCTTCGGGGTAGGCCCTCACACGGTGAGCGTGCCGCGTATCTGCCCGGCCGACGACATAGATGTGGCGGAATTCCCGAATGCCCTGCCCGACGACATATTCGAGAAGTTGGTGGCGGTGATACGCATCGCAGTGCCATACACAGGAATGATAATCTCTACGCGCGAAACTCAGAAGATGCGCGAAAGGGCGCTCGAATTGGGCGTCTCGCAACTCAGCGGTGGTTCGCATACCGGCGTCGGCGGCTACGACCACGACGACGGAGCAGCCGACAAGACCGCGCAGTTCGACGTCAGCGACCGCCGAACGCTCGACCAGATCGTAGCGTGGCTGCTCGACCTCGGCTACATTCCGAGTTTCTGTACGGCCTGTTACAGGGAGGGACGTACCGGCGACCGTTTCATGTCGCTCGTCAAAAGCGGCCAGATAGTCAACGTATGCGGTCCCAACGCCATTATGACCCTCAACGAATACCTCGAAGACTATGCCTCGCCAGAGACTAAACTGAAAGGCAAGAAAATGATATGGCAGGAGATGGCCAAAGTCCCCAACGAAAAAATACGCGCCCGGGCGCTGGCCAACCTCGAAGCGATCGACAGTGGGGAACGGGACTTTAGGTTTTGAAACAAATCGAATTACGAATTAAAGATTACGAGTAGTTCTTCGCGTAACTCTTTAATTCGCAATTCGTAATTCGTAATTATATGAATAAGGTTCGTGCCGAAAGAATACATATTGCAATATACGGGCGGACGAACAGCGGCAAGTCGTCGCTGATAAACGCCATTACGGGACAGGATGCCGCCATAGTGTCGGATATTGCCGGTACTACTACCGACCCTGTAAATAAAAGTATGGAGGTACCAGGCCTCGGCGCCGTGACATTCATAGACACGGCCGGATTCGACGACAAAGGCGCTCTGGGCGGCGAAAGACTTGAACGGACACGTCAGACGGCAGACCGTACCGATGTGGCGATAATAGTTCTCGTTCCCGGAGGCGATATCCCGGAAGAGGCCGAATGGATAAGTATGTTCCGCGAACGGCGCACCCCCGTGATAGCAGTGATAAATAAAACGGACACCCTGACTGATACCGACACCTTCGCGGCCGGAGTGGAGGCGCGGACAGGACTTCGCCCGATACCCGTGAGCGCAAAGACGGGCGCGGGAATAGGTACGCTCATCGAGGCCATATCGCAAGTGGCGCGCGAATCGGATGCGCCGGCATCGATCCTGGGCGACATGGTGGCCGCTGGCGATGTGGTAATGCTCGTAATGCCGCAGGATTCGCAGGCCCCAAACGGCAGGCTCATACTGCCGCAGGTGCAGGTCATGCGCGAACTGCTCGACCGCAAATGTATAACGGTGGGCTGCGTACCCGAAGATATGGAAGCCGCCCTCGGAGCGCTATCAGCCCCGCCCGAACTCGTCGTCACCGACTCGCAGGCGTTCGCCACCGTAAGCTCTCTGACGCCGCCCGAAAGCAGGCTGACATCGTTCTCGGTGCTTATGGCGCACCACAAGGGCGATATAAAGAAATTCATGGAGGGAGCCGCGGCCATAGACAGACTCACCGCCGATTCGAGGGTATTGATAGCCGAGGCCTGCACGCACGCCCCGGCAACGGAGGATATCGGGCGCGTGAAGATCCCGGCGATGCTGCGCAAGCGAGTGGGACAAGGGCTGAAGGTGGACGTCGTGGGTGGGGCAGACTTCCCCGAAGACCTCACCGTTTACGACCTCGTGATACACTGCGGCGCCTGTATGTTCAACCGCCGCCACGTCATTTCGCGGATCGAAAAAGCCGCTGCACAGGGGGTCCCCATTACCAATTACGGCATAGCGATAGCTTATCTCACGTCGATACTCGACAAAGTGGCGTATCCGGGGCAATTGAAAATGGTAAATTAAAACGGTAAAATGGGTTCGTAAAAAACAACTGCCTTGGAATGCGCTCCAAGGCAATTGTTTTTTTACGAACGAATTGTCAACTGTCAATTATCAGTTGTCAATTAAATCAATATCCGAGAATGCGCATCATAGACCGGTAGCTCTGCTCCTTGGCGAAGAGGCGGGTGTAGTATTCGTTGTCGCTCTTGTCGCGGTCTATGATGATATGCTTGGGCGCGGGGATGAGGCAGTGCTGTATGCCGCCGAAGCCGCCAAGCGACTCCTGATATGCCCCAGTGTGGAAGAAACCGATGTATTGCGTCTCTCCCGCCTGAAGTTTCGGAAGGAAAACCGCATTGGAGTGCCACTCGCCGCTGTAAAAGTCCTCGCTGTCGCACGAGAGGCCGCCGAGGAATACCCTCTGGTACTCCCTGTCCCAATTATTTATGGCCAGCAGCGGGTAACGCTGGTTGATACCCCATATATCGGGCAGGGTGGTCATGAACGAGCTGTCGATCATGTACCAGCTCTCACGGTCGTTCTGCCTCTTCTCGTTGATGATCGAATAGAGCGCCGCACCGCTCTCGCCCACGGTGAACGAACCGAATTCGGTGAATATGTTGGGCTCGTCCACTCCGTTGGTGTTGCATACGTTCTTGATCTGGGCGACGATCTCTTCGGTCATGTACTCGTAATCGTAATCGAACGCGAGGGAGTTCTTAATCGGGAATCCGCCTCCGATGTTGAGCGAGTCGAGTTCGGGCGCCAGCTTCTTCAGTTCGCAGTATACCTGGAGGCACTTGACCAACTCGTTCCAATAGTAGGAAGTGTCCTTGATGCCCGTGTTGATGAAGAAGTGGAGCATCTTGAGCTTGAATTTCTTGTTGTTCTTGATCTTCTGCTTGTAGAAATCTATTATGTCGTTGTAGCGTATGCCGAGGCGCGAGGTGTAGAAGTCGAACTTGGGTTCTTCCTCCGCCGCAATGCGTATGCCTATCTGACACGGCTTGTCGAGTATGTCTTGAAACAGGTCGATCTCCTCCTTGTTGTCGAGAACGGGAATGGTGTTGGTAAAGCCGCTCTTTATGAGGTTGGCTATGTTGTCGACATACTGCGGCCTCTTGAAACCGTTGCAAACGATGTATATATCCTTGTTTATCAACCCACTGTCGTAAAGTGCATTAATTATATGGATATCGTATGCAGACGATGTCTCGAGATGTATCTCGTTCTTGAGCGCCTCCTCGAGGACAAAAGAGAAATGCGAACTCTTCGTGCAGTAACAGTAATTATACGAACCTTTGTAGTCCACCTTGGCCATCGCCACATTGAACAACCTCTTGGCGCGGTTGATCTGCGAAGAGATCTTTGGCAGATACGATATCTTAAGCGGCGTACCGTACTGCTTGATTATATCCATAAGCGGCACGTCGTGGAAATATAGTTCATGGTCCTCAACCGTGAACTCATCCTGTGGAAATTCGAACGTCTGTTCGATCAGGTCCATGTACTTTGTCTTCATTCCGTCTCGATTTAATTAAAAACAAAAAATAAATCCGCCTCGATTACTTTGCAACTTTTACGCCGAAGTAGCGCGCACGGATCGTCTTGCAGTAAAAGGATACAAAACAAGTGATTCTTTTTGAGATTATCAATATTTTTGCCGTTCGGGATGCATTTTTACATCTATTTTCGTTGTTTTTATGCGGCAGGGCACAAAAATAGGTCGATTTTGTTTTCAGACAGAGAGGGCGATCGGGAAAACTTTCGTATTTTTGCAGAATACAGAGCATATAATGTATCTTATAAACTTATGACTCTCGACAGGATAATAAAAGAATATATCTCATCGAACGATGCGAGGAGGATAATAATACCAGGTATCGGAGCGTTCATTAAACGCAGCCCGGGCGAACTCGTATTTATGGATATCCTCCGCGCCGACGACGGTGTGCTGACGGGCGAAGTGAGCCGCAGAAAGGCCATCACCGAGAAAGATGCGGCGGCAGAGGTCGAACTGTATACGGCATCGCTCCTGTCCGGGCTCGGAAAGGGTCGCGCGGCAACCATAAAGGGACTGGGCACGATTTCGCAGGAAGGAGGCAGATTGGTGTTCACTCCCATAGCGGACAGTGACGAACAGACCGGAGAAGATGCGCAGAATGCGCAGGAGCCACAGGAATCGCAAGAAACTCAGGAATCGCAAGAAACTCAGGAGCCGCAGGAAACTGAGGGATCGCGGGAGCCGCAGGAAACTGAGGAATTGCGGGAATTGAAAGAACCTCAAGGATTACACGAACCCAGGAATTTGCGTGAGGATATACGTGCGGCACGGCAGGCCGAAAGCGACGCCTACGTTCCGAAAATACATATCCGTCAGCATACCAAAAAGCGCAAACGCACCGACGCAGTGATGATAATAGCCATACTCGCCCTGCTCGCCGCCATAGCCGCCGTAATTTACGGCGCCTTGGTAGAGAATCAAATACCGTTAAATTAAAAACCACGAATAAATTAAAAACCACGAATTACGAATTTTGGCGCGGTTGCACCGCGAATAACACACGTGCAAAGCACACCACCATTCGTAATTCGTAACTCGTAATTCGTAATGGACCTTCTTTCCGTCAAACAACGCTTCGGAATAATCAGCACCAGCGAGGCAATGGACAGGGCGCTCGAAATAGCGCTCCGGGTAGCTCCTACAGACCTGTCGGTACTGGTCACGGGTGAAAGCGGCGTAGGCAAGGAGTTTTTCCCTCAGATCATACACGCATTCAGCGCACGCAAGCACAACAAATACATAGCCGTAAACTGCGGCGCAATACCAGAAGGAACCATAGACTCCGAGCTGTTCGGACACGAGAAGGGCGCTTTCACCGGGGCATCGGAATCGCGCAAGGGTTACTTCGAGGAGGCCGACGGAGGCACCATATTCCTCGACGAGGTGGCCGAACTGCCCCACTCCACACAGGTGAGGCTGCTTCGCATACTGCAAACCGGCGAATATATCCGCGTAGGCTCGTCAAAGACACAGAAGACCAACGTGAGGGTGGTGGCGGCCACCAACGTGAACATTCAGAGGGCGGTCGACAGCGGCCGCTTCCGTGAAGACCTCTATTACAGGCTCAACACGGTTCCAATATATGTCCCGCCGCTCAGGGAGCGCAAGGAGGATATATGCCTGCTGTTCCGGCGGTTTGCCGTCGATGTAGCCGCGCAGTACCGTATGCCGGTCATATCTCTCGACGGTGAGGCGCGACGAATGTTGGAAAGCTATTATTGGCGCGGCAATGTGAGGCAACTCAAGAATGTGGCGGAACAGATATCGGCCATAGAGGAATCGCGCACGATATCGGCGCCGATACTTAGTAAATACCTCCCCGTAGACGGCGGTCAGACCACGGCGCCGATATTGGTGGGCGGCAGCGGTCACGGCGACAGCGAAAGGGACATCCTCTACAAAGTGCTATTCGATATGCGCGCCGAGATAAACGACATCAAACGGATGCTGCGCGAACTTGCCGGAGGCAATACCACTCCCGAACAGATCGACCGCATAGCCGGTTACCTGCAAGCTTCAAATACCATACATCCGGTTCAGCCTGTCGTGGACGGACATCGGGTGATCGACACGGAGGTAGTAAGCGAAGAGCAGCCGCGCGAACTGACAAAAGAACAGGTATTGCGCGAGGCGATAATCAAAGCCCTGAGACGGCACAACGGCAGGCGCAAGGATGCCGCCAAAGAACTCTTCATATCGGAACGGACACTTTACAGGAAGATCAAGGAGCTCGGGATAGAGGAGGACAACTGAAAGCGGCCGCAATGGATCGCGTGGTTTTAACCGTTAACTGAAACAATAAATATATAGTATGAATATCAGAAGGATTATAATATATACGGCGGCGGCACTTACAATCATGGTGTCGTTCTATGGATGCCGAGTGTCCTACAAACTTTCGGGGGCTATAATACCCGTTGCCGCAACGACGGTAAGCATAGCTTATTTCCCGAACAATGCTCCTCTGGTCGCGCCTACGCTCAGTTCGGCGCTTACGGAGGCCTTGCAGGACAAATTCTCGCGCCAGACCAAACTCGACATCGTGCGGGAGAACGGCGATCTTGCATTCGAGGGTGAAATAACAAATTACACCTCGGTGCCGACATCTATATCGGGCAGCGAATATGCAACCGAGAACCGCCTGACGATAACGGTAAGAGTATCTTTTACCAGCATTTACGAACCGCAGTACAATTTTTCGAACCGCACGTTCTCGGCATTCCTGAACTATCCGTCGAGCCAGATGCTTCAGGAAGCCGAAGGAACACTCATTCCCGACATCGTGGAAATGCTCGTGGACGACATATTCAATGCGGCGGTATCCAACTGGTAGAGTTCGAAGTGCAGAAGAGTGTGGGATCAAAACAAGCTCTAAATAACGTATCCGATCATGGGGAAGAAAAATAAGAAAAAAGGCAACGAAGCGGTAGCCGGTACACCTGCTTCAACTGCCGCCGCTTATATGGAGAGCGCCGGACGGATGCATACCCTGGCACGGAAATATCCCTGGTTCGACGGCGCCGTTATCGCTTCGGCGGACGGAGACAGGTATGCCCTGCCCGTGCATATATTGCTGCTCAAAAGCTTCCGCCCGTCGTTCATCCTGCACACGGGATCCGCCACCGGCAAATCCGCTGCGGACGAACCCGTCGCGGACAAGCCTGTTGAAGAGAGACCAACCGAAAAGGAGCACGTGGCCGGCGAACCGACCGGCGAAACCAAATCCGGATCAGCAACGATAGACATAATCGACGATTTTATCGACAAGGGCGAACACAAGGTGGTTGCGACCGACGACACACCCGAATTTATACCTGAAAGTAATATAGACGGCAATTATCCCAAGCATTACGGCAAAATGATAGTTTGGCGCATCCTTGGGAAACAGATTGGTATTCGCTATCGATGGAAATGTGGAAACTAGCCCGGCAATCATGACCGCACTAAGTTTTTTCTGAACGTTATAGAGTTTGCATATATAAGAAGCTCCTACCGCTAAAAAGAAAGTAGTCATAATCCCATATACCAAAGGCATTACGTAGCCGTAACTTAAAATATTCATTACGGAATTAAACCATCTGCCTACTCCGATTCTGGGAAAGGTGCGATAGATTGTGCCCATGTCGTCTCTGCCATAGTATCTTCCGGTGTAGACAAAGATGTGTGATATAAAGCCAACAATCAACGAGGTAAAAAAGGCGCTTTTAGTTGGTGCCGATTCTTTGTTCCACCAGTTTGAGATCGTGCCAACGACATCAAACGTTTTTAATTTACTCCAATCCATATGGCCTTTGCTATCCATAATAGTATCCCTCCACAATTAAAATCGTAATGTCAACGTATTTTTATACAATAATTGTGCTAATTATATCCCGTTTTTCTG
>QMCE01769699.1_pt1 | contig 12869 bp, 11 predicted proteins | sample 1821851 | NCBI WGS metagenome assembly QMCE01 (sample SAMN09453174, study PRJNA476694) | Termite gut metagenome, whole genome shotgun sequencing project. | isolation source: worker | host: Odontotermes sp. | place: South Africa:Pretoria | collected 2016-01-28 | reverse complement strand
TTCAAAAATATACTTCGATTTGTCATGCGTGGTTCTGTAAAGAAGTTTCCAAATATGGACAAAGATTATAACCTCTCTACAAATTGTATCGGTTGTGGTATATGTGAAACAGTATGTCCCGCAAAAAATATTCGGATAGAAAACAAGCAGCCGATTTTTCTGCACAAATGTGGACAATGTATGGCTTGTATTCAATACTGTCCCAATGAGGCTATCAACTACAAAAACAAAACGCAAAAACGGCAGCGATACCATCATCCAAATATAAGCGCAAAGGATTTAGCATTCTTTCGCAATAATCCCATTATCTTTTAGGAGAAATATTATGCGTAAAATTATGTTTGTTTTATTTTTTATTTTTTCCGTGTTTCCGCTTTTTGCCCAAACACCATCCGCGGCTGAGCTGCTTTCACGCGTGGACAATAATGAAACCTTTGACACAATCGAGTACGAAGGTGAAATGATCATCGAGTATCAGAACCGCCGTTATGCGAAATCTATGAAAGCTTGGGCAAAAGAAAACTCCGACAGCTTCATCGAATTTTTTAATCCCGAAGACAGAGGAACAAAGTACCTCAGAAAAGGCGGCAGGCTGTATGTGTACACGCCCGACAAAGAAGGGGTAACGCTTATTTCAGGGCACATGCTCAAAGAAAGTATGATGGGTTCTGATATGTCCTACGAAGACGCGATTGATAACGCGACTCTTTCATCGCGCTATAATCCCGTTTTGCTGGGAGAAGAAACTTTGAACGGAAGACAAGCATGGGCGCTTGAGCTTACGGCAAAGAACCGCAGCGAAAGTTATCCCAAAAGAAAACTCTGGATAGATACTGAAACAGGCGACCTTCTGCGCTACGAACTTTTCGCCCTTTCGGGAGCGGTACTCAAAGAATACAATCTTTTAAAAGTAGAAGTGATAAACGGGAAGCGTTTCCCTGTTGAATCTGAAATGCGAGACCTTCTGCGGCGCGGCAGCAGAACCATATTTGTAATGAAGAATGTTATCCTTGACAAACCGATTCCCGATTCAGTATTCAGTCAGCGAAATCTTGAAAGGTGAACTTGTTTCAGAACTCGGTTAGTTTTGAAATAGTTTCAGGAGGCTTTATGAAAAAGGCGGCATTCGTTTTTATATTTGCTTTCTTCGCGGTTTCTCTTTCCGCGCAAATGACAGATTCCCGTTTAAGCATTTCAGGCGTCCTTGACAGCACGGTGAGTTACGCACTCGGCGCGGGAGACGCCGCGGAAAATTCTTTCGGCGTTGAAGAATACGCCAACATCCGCCTTCGCCTTGAAGCAGGGGAAAGGGCGGTTCTTAACGCGGCGTTCGATCTTACAGCGCAATCAGGAACTTACGTGGCAAAAAACTTTTCCACATCAATTGATCTTGAGCGCCTGTATCTCACTATATATGGTGATTATATTGATACAGAAATAGGGCTTCTTCGCATACCGCTTGGCTACGGACAAGTTTGGGCTTCATCTGATTTTCTTAATCCGCGCAATCCGCTTTTGCCGAACGCAAGACCGCGCGGAATATTAGGCGCTCATTTTTCTTTTTATCCTTTAGATAATACAAAACTCATGCTCTTTGCGGCAGCCCCGAAAAACCCTTTTGAAATTTCAGGCGGCATATACCTCCCCGGTTTTTCCATAGACCGGCACTGGGACAGTGCAAGTTTGCAGTTCCTCTACGCTTATGAAACCCCTCTTGAAAATACACCGCAAGGGCTTCACCGTTTCGGGCTTTCCTTCAAAGCCGATCTTGAACTTGGTTTTGTTATAGACGGACTTTACATGCTTGACGCGGACAGCCCCAACGGAATTGACGGTCTTTCGATAGGAGCCGGTTTTGATTACAGTTTTTTTGGCGGCGACCTTTATCTTCTTGCCGAATATCTTTTTAACGGAAAAGATTCTTCGACAAGCATAAACGGTGGCGGCAGCAGAACAAATTATCATTACCTTTACGGAAGCGCCCTTTACCGGTTTAACGATTTCAGCTCACTTTCACTATCAGCCCTTTTTTGTTTTGACGATCTTTCCTTCCAGCCAATCGCCGCGTTCAACTACGAACTTTTCCAAGGCTTTACGCTTAACCTTACCGTAAATGTTCCCTTAGACAGAAGCGTCTTTTCCGGCGGACGCGCGGGAGAACTCGGTCCGCTTCCCCCCGGCATGAAAGAAGGCGCAAGATTGTTAATCATGGCAGGAGCGAAGTTGAGGTTTTAAGGACTTTTATGTTTGGAAAGGGGACAATAACTCCACCATAATCGCCATGCAATTAAATAAAGATTTATTGTCTAAAAAAGGGAAAACATTGTAGATTACCAGTACTCTTGAGTTGCTCTTTTTTATCTCTCTTCAAAATAATTCATTAACGCAAATATATATGATGTTTTTCTTGATATTTTTCTAACAGATTTTCTTAAAATATCTCCATTTTTCCACTGAACATAATAAGGATATATTTTTTTAAAATCATCTTTTTCTAATCTTATACTATTTTTTAATTTTGAAGACGGTTCATTTATTTTTGCCGCCGAAATAATTAAAACATCATTTTCTGAAATTATTGAAAACCACAATCCTTCTGTAGAATTGAGTCGTTTAGTTTTTATTTCCATTGTTCCCAGTTCAAATTTCAAAATAGCCTTTTCCCATAAATCATTAAGATATTCATCATCTAAATTTAAGTACTTAAATGTCATTATAAGTCTCCTTGTCTATTATTAGACTACCCCTCTTCATGTTTGTCAATATTGTCACCAAGAGAAAAACATTTATCATGAAATTACAATGGTGTTAACCTCAACTCAAGACAAAAAAGCCTGACGACTAACTGTTTTCCCACTCTTAGCAGAGCAGTATCATCGACGTGAGAGGTCAGATACATCCGTTTAACTTCCGTTTTATAAGGGAAACTATTATAACGCCTTCATAATAACATCAATCATCATAATGTTTGCCGCACTGAACAATAATTATTTCATCACTTTATGCATCAGCATCCTCAATTAATTCATGTGATGACAAATTCCTTCCCGATTCAATATCATCTATCCTGCGGCTTAATTCTGCTTGATTCTTATCACTGTAAAACGGGTCGTAGATTTCAAACGGTATCTTCCCTTGCCGTAACGATTGCCGGGCGAATATATTGAATGCTGTTGATAAGTTCATGCCAAAATCATTAAACATTCTCTCCGCTTTTTCTTTTATGTCTCGGTCAAGCCTTATTGTTACGTTTATGGTATCTGCCATGATATTCACCTCTTTGTATTTTTTAAATTCATTATAATGCAAAATGCAGTGCATTTCAAGTTGTTTGCACGATATTTTTATATCGACAGAAGCGTCTTTTCCGGCGGACGTGCAGGAGAACTCGGTCCGCTTCCCCTTGGCAATGAAAGAAGGCGCAAAGCTGTTAATCACGGCAGGAGCCAGATTGAGGTTTTAGCACACGGGATCAAATCGTTGACAAAACATTGACAAAAAAATCATAGCTATGTATAACAAACAGAAATAGGGGACTCCGCATGAATAAAAAGACTCTTCTGGAAATAAAAGATTACACTCAGCATACAATCATATATTTTTCCAATCAATATGAAAATGAGAAAATATCTGAGACAAGTTTTTCCAATTGGAATGCTAGAGATGTCATAGGGCACATAAATTCCTGGCTGCAATTCTCCGAAAATATCATCACCTTGATACAGTCAAAGAAATCAATTACTGATGCTGTTCATGTTGATGTAACATCATTCAATAAAGCAAGTTATGAAAAATATAAAAATGAATCGTTAGAAAAAACGATTCATGAATCAGAAACGCGTTTGGAAACATATGGAAACGCGGCAGCTTTATTCGATGAAACCGATTTATTACAAAAAGATTCTTCTTTTACAACAACAGGATTTGACTTTCCGGCGTGGAAATATATCGCGATGGATTTATTATATCACCCGACTATGCATATGTTGTATTATTACGTAAAACACGGCGATTATGATGAATTTGCAAAGGAAATTGAAAACAGCAAAAGATATTTTATGGAATATTCGGATCATAACATGGACGTGTATAATTTTAACGAGTTTTTTGAAGATAAAACACAAAAGATAGAACAATTTGATGCATTGAAAAAAAACCTAAAAAACAATGACTTTGTGAATGAAATAATCAAAGTTAATCTGAATTGACAAAATCTTGTTTCCCATAGATGCAAAGCGAAAATGCATCATATAAAAAATGTTATCTCAAAAAAAGCTGAAATCCGTATTACACCGGATATCAGCTTTTTCTTTCCATCCTAAATTTTGCTGCCTTTTCGCTTTGAATAAAGGTCTATAGCAACTGCTGCCAAAAGAACAAAGCCTTTAATCGCCTGCTGCCAATCGGTACTAACCCCGATGATGGACATTCCGTTATTTAAAACACCGATAAAGAGACCGCCGACCACAGCACCAATAATCGTACCGATACCGCCGGAAACTGCCGATCCGCCGACATAACAGGCGGCAATAGCATCCATCTCAAAACTCTGGCCGGCTTTCGGCGTTGAAGCATTCAGACGGGCGGTAAAAACCAGCGCGGCTATCGAAGCAAGAACCGCCATATTGGTATAAATCCAGAACATAACCCATTCGGTTTTAATACCGGAAAGTTTTGCCGCCTTCGCGTTACCGCCAAGAGCGTAAATATGCCGTCCCTGTACAGTCTTCGACGCAACGAATTGGTAACCTACAACAAGAATCCCCAGCAGAACCAGAATATTCGGCAAACCGCGGTACAGAGCAAACACGACAATAAAAGCCATAAGTGCCGCGGAAATTGCCGCGAGTTTCAGTATCCAAATACCTTTCGGCAAAACATCAAAATTATACGCTAACTGCTTCCTGCGTTTATTAACATCATTAATGATAATAAACACAACAATCAACAAACCTATAAGAAGCGTCAACAGGTGAAGATTCACAGAACCAAGCTTGAGCCCTCCGAATGGGTCTGGAATATAACCCGAAGAAATTACCTGAAATTCTTCAGGAAAAGGCGCTTTCGTCTGCCCCGACAGAATGACCTGCCCAAGTCCGCGGAATATAAGCATACCGGCAAGAGTGGCAATAAAGGGCGGAACATGAACAAACGCAATCCAAAAACCCTGCCACATCCCGATAATTGCTCCCATACACAGCGCCACAAACATTGTAAGGAAGGGATTCATATGAAAATCAACAATCATCACGCCGCAGACTGCGCCTACAAGACAGACGATGGACCCTACCGAAAGATCAACATTTCCGGTTAAGGTACAGAGCAGCATTCCCACCGCAAGGACGAGCACGTAACTGTTCTGCAAGACAAGATTCGTCAAATTCACCGGCCGGAAGAAAATGCCGTTCGTCAAAATGCCGAAAAGAATCATTGCTATAGCAAGCGCAATAACCATGCCGTACTGACGCGCATTTTTTTTCAAAATATTCAACAGGGTGTTCATCACATAACTCCTCTTTACCTTTTAGTTTCTATAATTTAATTGGACAGAATATGCCGCATAATATCTTCCTGAGTTGCGGTTTTGCCTTCAAGCTCGGCGCTGATCCGTCCTTCACTCATCACATAAATCCGGTCACTCATACCGATAACTTCCGGCATCTCGCTCGAAATTAAAATACAAGCCAATCCCTGGTCCGCCAAATCGTTGATAATCGTATAAATTTCATGCTTGGCACCCACATCAATACCCCGGGTCGGCTCATCAAGAATAAGAATCTTTGGATCCGAAAAAAGCCATTTTGCCAAAACTACTTTTTGCTGATTACCGCCGGAAAGATTTCCCGCAAGCTGCAAAATCGAAGGCGTTTTGGTTTTCATCTTTTGACGGTAATCTTCCGCCGCGACAATTTCCTCATGCTCATTGATGATGCTGCCCCTGGCAATTTTTTTCAGTTTTGCAAGCGTGGTATTTTCTTTGACAGATTCAATCAGCACAAGACCGTATTCCTTGCGGTCCTCAGTTACATACGCAATACCGTGTTCAATAGCTTTCGGAATCGAATTGAGCTCGACCTCTTTGCCATTAATCAACATTTTCCCGCTGATATTGGCTCCGTAGTATTTGCCGAAAATACTCGTAGCAAGTTCCGTGCGGCCGGCCCCGACAAGCCCCGCCAACCCAACAACTTCTCCGGCGCGGACCGTGATATTCACATCATCGAGTTTCTTTTGTTCCAGATTATCGGGATTGTACACCGTCCAATGTTTCACTTCAAACACGACATCACCGATTTCGTTATTCCGCTTGGGAAAACGGTCGGTAATTTCCCGGCCGACCATCCCCCTGATAATGCGGTCCTCGCTGATCGACGCCCTGCCGCCGGAGCGTTCCACCTCAAGCGTTTCGATAGTTTTTCCGTCACGCAGAATCGTAATATTATCTGCAACGGACGCAACTTCATTCAGCTTATGTGAAATTAACACCGAAGAAATATTATGCTGATCGCGCAGTTCCCGCAGGATTTGCAGCAGATGTTCGGAATCTTTTTCGTTAAGCGCGGAAGTCGGTTCATCCAAAATAAGAATTTTGGCATCTTTCGCAAGAGCCTTCGCAATTTCCACAAGCTGCTGTTTGCCAACCCCCAGCTTGTTAACCGGAATATTCGGATTTTCATTCAGGCCCAGCTTTTTCATATAGGTAAGCGCATCTTCGCGCGTTTTATCCCAATTGATAATATTATAACGAGCCCGCTCATCCCCGATAAAAATATTCTCCGCAATGGAAAGATAGGGACTCAGCGCCAGCTCCTGATGAATGATAACAATACCGGCCCTTTCACTTTGTTTGATATCGGCAAACGAACAAGATTTGCCTTCAAAAATGATTTCTCCGTCGTATGTTCCGTGAGGATACACACCGGACAGAACCTTCACCAGGGTAGATTTTCCCGCGCCGTTTTCGCCAACCAGGGCATGTATTTCCCGATGCTTCACCGTAAGATTAACGTTGTCCAGCGCTTTTACGCCGGGAAAAACCATGGTGATATTTTTCATTTCGAGTAACGCAGTTTGATCGGACATCATGCTCCTCCAGAAACAACCAACAAGCCCGCCGCAAAACGTGTATCAAGGATACGGCGGGGTATGTTGATTCTGCTTTAAAAGTAACAAGGACACAGAGCCCCCGCAGGAATATCTTGCGTTTTGCTCCATGTCCTTCAACAGGGATTCAATCGTTCCCCAAGGGAGTTACCCCTTCGTTAATTATATACCAAGCTCTGCCGCGGTATGGTATCCGGTTTGAACAACCGCTTCCATGAGGTTGTCTTTGGTTACAATAACGGAATCAAGCAAAAGAGAAGGTACAATTTTGGCACCGTTGTTATAACTTGTTGTGTCAAGACCGGTAATTGTCTTTCCCTGCATGATGTCATCAATCAAGGTAACCGTAGCGGCTCCCAACGAACGGGTATCTTTCAATACGGTTGCATACTGCTCACCGGCAAGAATCGATTTACAGGAAGCAACGATGCAGTCCTGACCGCCCACAATTGGAAGAGGCTTGCCGGGAGTTGAACCGTAACCGACGGCTTTTAAAGCTTCAAGACAAGAAAGACTGATAGGATCGTAAGGTGAAAGGATTCCGTCAAGCACCAAACTGCCGGTATAATTTGCCGAAATCAAATTTTCCATGCGCTTTTGAGCTTCGGCCGCATCCCAGCGAAGGGTACCGACAACCGCGCGGTCAATCTGACCGGAGGGAACTCTCAACACGCCTCTGTCAAAGTAAGGCTTTAGCCTGTCCATGGCACCCTGATAGAAACCAACAGAGTTGTTGTCATCGGGGGAACCGGCAAACAATTCAATAATGACAGGATCAGCGGCAGTTGCCTGATCTAATTTAAGTCCTGTAACAAGAATTTCACCCATCTGTCCGCCGACTTTGTAGTTGTCAAACGATACATAATAATCAACATTGGGCGACTGCATCAAAAGCCGGTCATAAGAAATAACCGGAATATTGGAAGCTTTTGCGGATGCAAGCTGATTAGAAAGTGCGGAACCATCGATAGAGGCGATAACCAGTGCTTTTACGCCCTTGGTGATCATATCTTCGACCTGACGGCTCTGAGTCGGAATATCATCATCCGCATACTGAAGATCAACAGTATAGCCCAGTGCTTCCAAGCCCGCTTTGACAGCATCACCGTCTTTAATCCAGCGTTCTTCCGAACGGGTAGGCATTGCAACACCGATCAAACCCTTGCCGGCGTCCGCCTGCCTTCCACCTCCGGCAAACACCATCCCCGCCGCGGCAATCACCGCAAGGACCAACAAAATAATTTTTTTGCTCATTCTTTTCTCCTTAAATAAAACATGTTTACGTACACACATTATACTATGCATATTTTATAGGGTCAAGAAAAATATTTCGATGCAATTTACCGGATCATGGAAACTAAGACAAATTAAGACCTAAATGCAGCAGAGGGAAAGGGGCTGCCTTGCCCATCATGTTCAGAACGGCTTATTATGTGAAATCCCATATGATCATAAAACCCTACGCCCTGTTCGTTTTGTTCGTTTACATCAACAAACTTTGCGCCCAAGTTTTCAACAGCATAATGCAAAAGCTGCCTGCCGATGCCCTGTCTTCTTTCTTGCCTTGTCATCTACAAAAAGCATTTCAATTTTTGATCAGCGGCACCGATAAATCCCCGCAAGACACCCGCATCATCATAATAACCGTATAAAAAATCGATAGACTTCAAGCCTTGGTGCACTTCCAGCTTGATAAGGGCAATATCATCTTCCGAAAGGAAAGTATGCGTACTCCTTACGGCGGATTCCCATATATCCATTAAGCGGGATAAGGTTTGTTGGTTAGTTGAAACATAAAATCATCTGGGAAACGCCCAATATTCCGTTTTACCGCTTTATTCAAATTAAAAGTTTCAACTTATTATAAGGCTGCAAGATCACTGTCGAGCATGACTTTTTTCCCTCGAATTTCATGTATCATGTTTTGGATTTTTTCCGGTTCATTCTTCATTGAATAAATGATATCATAATTCGGATGTTTGTTACATAAAATAAAAAAAGCCTAGCACTTACCTACTTTCCCACTCATTGAAGAGCAGTATCATCGGCGTGAGAGGGCTTGACTTCCGTGTTCGGAAAGGGAACGGGTATAACACCTCCACCATAAGCACTAGGCAATTACATACCTAACAAAAAGAAAAGAAAGAAGCGGGGTGAGCGGAGCTCACCTTTGAGTTTTGCTGACGCAAAACTCCACAGTGTAATTCCACATTCTGCAAAACTACACCTACAGGAATCAAAGAAAGAATATGAGCAAAGCTCAACAAAACGATAATATGGTCAAGCCTCACGGTAAATTAGTATTGGTCGGCTGAACATATTACTATGCGTAGACCTCCAACCTATCAACCAGGTAGTCTTCCTGGTACCTTTAGGAGGGTTAAACCCTCAGGGATGGTTAATCTTGAGGTGGGCTTCCCACTTAGATGCCTTCAGCGGTTATCCCTTCCGAACGTAGCTACTCTGCACGTGCCCTTGGCAGGACAACAGATACACCAGAGGTTCGTCCATTTCGGTCCTCTCGTACTAAAAACAGCTCCTCTCAACCATCCAACGCCCATGGCAGATAGGGACCGAACTGTCTCACGACGTTCTGAACCCAGCTCACGTACCGCTTTAATTGGCGAACAGCCAAACCCTTGGGACCTGCTTCAGCCCCAGGATGCGATGAGCCGACATCGAGGTGCCAAACCTTCCCGTCGATGTGAACTCTTGGGGAAGATCAGCCTGTTATCCCCGGAGTACCTTTTATCCGTTAAGTGACGGCGCTTCCACTCGCTACCGCCAGATCACTAAGACCTACTTTCGTACCTGCTCGACCTGTCAGTCTCGCAGTCAAGCTCCCTTGTGCCTTTACACTCATACACTGATTTCCAACCAGCGCGAGGGAACCTTCGCGCACCTCCGTTACTCTTTGGGAGGCGACCGCCCCAGTCAAACCGCCCGCCTATCATGGTCCCCATACCAGATTCATGGCATGGGTTAGAAACCTAATCCGACAAGGGTGGTATTTCACCAATGACTCCGCACAACCTAACGGCCATGCTTCTCAGTCTCCCACCTATCCTACACATGTCGAATCAAGTCCCAATGATAAGTTACGGTCACGGGGTCTTTCCGTCTAACCACGGGTAACCGGCATCTTTACCGGTACTTAAATTTCACCGAGTCTCGCGTTGAGACAGCTCCCAGATCGTTACACCATTCGTGCGGGTCGGAACTTACCCGACAAGGAATTTCGCTACCTTAGGACCGTTATAGTTACGGCCGCCGTTTACCGGGGCTTCAATTCACAGCTTCGCATTACTGCTAACCGCTCCTCTTAACCTTCCGGCACCGGGCAGGTGTCAGCCCCTATACTTCTCATTGCTGATTCGCAGAGGCCTGTGTTTTTGATAAACAGTCGCCTGGGACTGCTCTATGCTGCCACCCTTAACTTATTGCTAAACCACTGATGGCCATACTTCTCCCGAAGTTACGTATGTATTTTGCCGAGTTCCTTAACGCGAGTTCTCTCGAGCGCCTTAGATTGCTCATCCCGCATACCTGTGTCGGTTTACGGTACGGTCTTATTAAGCCTAACCTTAGAGATTATTTCTTGGCACCTTGATTACGCCCGCTTCGCTTCACTGTCGTTCCACTCGCTGTCACAGCTCATCTCTCCCGGTGGATTTGCCTGCCGGAATCTTCAACTCACTGCTTTGACCAGGACTACCGTCGCCCGGCCGGGTTTCACCTCATGCGTCATCCCCTCGAAACTTAATAAGGTACTGGAATCTGAACCAGTTTCCCATCGATTACGACTTTCGTCCTCACCTTAGGGGCCGACTTACCCTGGGCAGATGACCTTTACCCAGGAATCCTTATGCTTTCGGCGGACGGGAATCTCACCCGTCTTTTCGTCTACTTATACCTGCATTCTCTCTTCCATCCCCTCCAGCAAACTTTACAATTTGCCTTCATCAGTCCATGGAATGCTCCCCTACCATCCAACACAATAAAGTGCTGAATCCGTAGCTTCGGTATACCGCTTAGCCCCGTTACATTGTCTGCGCATCATTACTCGACCAGTGAGCTATTACGCACTCTTTTAAGGAATGGCTGCTTCTAAGCCAACCTCCTGGCTGTCTTCGCAATCACACATCATTTCACACTTAGCGGTATTTTGGGACCTTAGCTGACGGTCTGGGCTGTTTCCCTCTCGACTACGAACCTTGTCGCCCGCAGTCTCACTCCTATCAGTTGTCTTACGCCATTCGGAGTTTGATTGGGTTTGGTAGGCGGTGAAGCCCCCTAGTCCATCCAGTGCTCTACCTGCGTAAGATTTTGATAAGGCTGTCCCTCAAGGCATTTCGGGGAGAGCCAGCTATTTCCAAGTTTGTTTAGCCTTTCACTCCGAGTCACAAGTCATCCCTGCCTTTTTTAACAGACTAGGGTTCGGTCCTCCACTCAGTTTTACCTGAGCTTCAACCTGCTCATAACTAGATCACTTGGCTTCGGGTCTACGACATGCAACTTACTCGCCCTATTCAGACTCGGTTTCCCTCCGGCTCCGGGACTCCTATCCCTTAACCTCGCTGCATACCGTAACTCGCAGGCTCATTCTACAAAAGGCACGCCATCACCAGAATACATCCCGGCTTTGACCTGTTGTGGGTTTACGGTTTCAGGTTCTCTTTCACTCCCCTCACTGGGGTTCTTTTCGCCTTTCCCTCACGGTACTTGTTCTCTATCGGTAGTTAAGCAGTATTTAGCCTTGGATCGTGGTCGACCCAGATTCCAACAGGGTTTCTCGTGCCCCGCCGTACTCAGGTACTGTTCCACAGAGTCATCAACATTTCGTCTACGGGGATTTCACCCTCTCTGTCAGGCCTTCCCAGAACCTTTCCACTATATTGATGATTTCTTACTCTGCCGCGGTTAATCGCGCAAACAGCCCTACAACCCCACTCTATTGAGTGGTTTAGGCTCTTCCAATTTCGCTCGCCGCTACTCTCGGAATCTCTTATTGATTTCTTTTCCAAAGGTACTTAGATGGTTCAGTTCCCTCTGTTTCACTTCCGGCACCTATTGATTCAGTGCTCGGATGACGGAATCACTTCCGCCGGGTTACCCCATTCGGCTATCCAGGACTCTCAGGATGTGGCTCCTCCCCCTGGCTTTTCGCAGCTTACCACGGCCTTCTTCGCCTCTTAACTCCTAGGCAACCCGTCTTCGCTTGACCATATTATCGTTCCAATATGCTCCACAAACTACAAAGCATATTGTTATTCTTCTCTTTCCGCACTTCAACGCCTCGGCAGCGTCATGCTCTTCCTGCTCGATGTTTCTTCTTCTCTTCCGAAACATCTCGCTTCTTCCTTCCCTCGTCTTGTCAAAGATCTCTTTGTAACAGAACAACCAATTCCATTACTATTACTATATAACTACTTTTCATGCATTTCTGCATGGGCCAGAGTAGAGTTGAACTACTGACCCCTTCCTTATCAGAGAAGTGCTCTAACCGACTGAGCTACTGGCCCAAAAAAAGGGAGAGGGAGGAGGAGAGAGGAAAGATACATTCAAAGAAGTCAAAGACTTCAAAAGTCCATGACTCCACGAATGCCACATTCCTGTGAATGTGTTATGTTGAGTCTTACGACTCCCGCAATCTTACGATTACGTTCTGATTTGTGTACAAACAAATCCGCTTACTTTGTAAGCTGCCGACTTATGCCGGCTTTCCCTTTCATTGTGAAAGGAGGTGATCCAGCCGCACTTTCCAG
>QMCE01001562.1_pt1 | contig 12872 bp, 6 predicted proteins | sample 1821851 | NCBI WGS metagenome assembly QMCE01 (sample SAMN09453174, study PRJNA476694) | Termite gut metagenome, whole genome shotgun sequencing project. | isolation source: worker | host: Odontotermes sp. | place: South Africa:Pretoria | collected 2016-01-28 | reverse complement strand
ACCTTAAAATCGTAACCTGACAATAAACCGGAAAGACCAAGACAAAAAAAACGACTTTAGTGTGTAACGGATGCCGATGACAGTTCGTCCGGTTCCGGGAATCTAAGACTGCTTAATCAGCCTGACTCTATTTTTCTCCCCCAAGGGGTAACGTCGTCATTGACGGTTATCCCACCAAGCTGCTCGATTTTCGTGCGGACAGGGGGGTTGCTACCTAAAAAAACAAGATGCCCAAAAACCTAAAAACGAAAATTGCTATGAAGATCAAGGCAACTATTTTAACTCTGTGTCTGAGTCTTGGGCTGTCTGTGGCGGCCCATGCGCCGACCGGCTGACGATCAGCGAAACGAATGTGCCCCTGTCGCAAGTGATCTCGGAGATAGAATCCAAGACGGACTACACATTCTTTATCAACTACGGAATGATAGACGTCACCAGACGGGTCTCGCTATCGGTGAATAACGCCACGGTAAGGGAGACCCTCGATGAGTTGTTCGCGTCGATGCCCTATACCTACGTCATTTCGGGCGAACAGATAGTGGTTTCCCGCCGGGAGGATCCACGGAACGCGAGCGGCCCCTCGGCACAACAGCAGGCCTCCCAACGCCTGGTGACGGGAGAGGTGGTCGACCCGCAAGGCGTGCCGATAATCGGTGCGATGGTATTGATCGAGGGGACATCCACCGCGCTCATTACCGACAGCAACGGGAGATTCGCGGTGAACGTCGCTCCGGATGCCGTTCTGAGTGTCTCTTTCATGGGATACTTGTCGGAGAGGGTGACGGTGGGTTCGCAATCCTCGTTGCGCATCACCCTGGAAGAAGACCTGCAGAACATCGAGCAGGTTGTGGTTGTGGGTTACGGTACTCAAAGGAGGGTGACTATTACCGGTGCTGTGGTTTCGGCCTCGGGCGAAGAACTGGCGCGGATACCGAGCGCGTCGGTTACGAACACCCTGATCGGAAAATTGCCCGGCCTGATAGCCAACAACACCAACGGACAGCCGGGTTACGACGACGCCGAACTGTTGATCCGCGGACGAACCACCAACGGTAACGCTTCGCCGCTGATCGTGGTGGACGGAGTGGCCGACCGTGCCGGCGGTTTCGCGCGCATCGACCCCAACGACATCGAGAGCATCTCGATCCTGAAAGACGCCTCCGGAGCGATCTACGGTTCGAGGGCGGCCAACGGCGTGATCCTCATCACGACCAGAAGGGGCTCCGAAGGGACGACACGGGTATCGTTCACCTCCAACTACGGTCTGCGTCAACCCACCGTGTTGCCCAAGATGGTCAACTCGGCCGAGTACGCCGAACTGCTCAACGAGATCCGTGTCGGGATCGAGAATGGGGCGCCGATGTACTCCGATGCCGAGATCCAGAAGTTCAGGGACGGCAGCGACCCTATCAACTACCCCAACGTGAACGCCATGGAGACGGTACTGAAGGACTGGTCGTTCCAGACCCAGCAAAATGTATCGCTGAGCGGCGGGAGCAGTCGGGTCAACTATTTCGTGTCGCTCGGCTACCAATTCTCCGACGACTACTTCAAGGACAGCAACAGCAACTACGACCAGTATAATCTTCGTTCCAATATTGACATCCGGCCGGTGAACAACCTCCGGTTCGCCGTAAACCTCGCCGCCAGACAGGAGAACCGGCAGCGACAGATCATCGGGACGGATTACATCTGGCGCTATCTGGTGAAGTACGACCCGCGCGCCCTCATCTACTGGCCGGGGACCGAACTGCCCGCACCCACGGTGCAGGACAACTTCGGGGCCGGAACTGCGGTCAACGACGCGATGGGTTACAACAGGAACGGAAGGTTGTTCCTGAACGCCGACCTCACGGGCCATTTCGACATGCCTTTCATCACTCCGGGCCTGTCGCTGGAAGGAGGACTTTACATCGACCGTGAAGATCAGTTCTCCAAAGTATTCGACAAGGCTTTCTACACCTACGTCCTCGAAAACGACGGCACCTACACCCAAAGGCACAACGGGCCGGCCGAAGCAACCCTGAGCCAGACGATGAACCAGCGCCTGGGGATCACTCTCAACGGCCGCATCAACTACGAAAGAAGTTTCGGAAACCACAACGTGAACGCCTTTGTGGCCTACGAACAGTACGATCAGAGATACGACACAATGAATGCCTATCGCAGCGGTTTCATAGGCACGAGCCTCGACCAGTTGCTCGCCGGCGACCCCAACACCCAAACCAATGGTGGCAGCGCGTCGAATTCGGCACGCCAAAATTATTTCGGGCGCGTGGACTACAACTTCAGCGAGAAATATCTCTTCCAGTTCAACTTCCGTTACGACGGTTCCGAGAACTTCCCGAAGGGCAAACGGTTCGGTTTCTTCCCCGGAGTATCGGCGGGATGGCGAATTTCGGAGGAGAACTTCTGGAAAGCGAACGTCCCCGGGATCAGCTATCTGAAACTGCGCGCCTCGTGGGGGCAGATGGGTAACGACAGGGTCAACGCGTTCCAGTACATCGAGACCTACTCGATGGGGAACAACGGTGTGTTCGGCAGCAGCAGCCCGAGGCAATATTCGGGTCTGGGCGCAGGTTCGGTCATCAACCCCAACATCACGTGGGAGGTTGCCGAATCGTACAACGTCGGTCTGGACATGCAGTTCCTGAAGGATTTCAACCTGGAGCTCGACGTGTTCCTGAACAAACGCAGCCGCATTTTGATGAGCCGCGGAGCAGCCGTTCCCCAATACACGGGATTGTCGCTGCCCGACGAAAACATCGGCAAGACCCAAAGCAAGGGGTTCGAGCTGACGATCGGCTACAACAAAAGGCTGAACGACTGGAGATTGACCGCCAGCGCCAACATGTCGTTCGCGCGCAACAAGTGGGTGTACAGAACCGAATCCGCCAATGCTCCCGACTGGCAGAAACAGACGGGCATGCCGATCGACGCCGGCTGGGTTATGTATGAAGCCATCGGTGTGTTCCACAACCAGCAGGAGCTCGACAGCTATCCCCATCTCGCCACCGCGGGTGTGGGCGACCTCAAATTCCTCGACAGGGACGGCAACGAGGAGATCACGGGTGTCGACCAGGTGCGCCAGCGCAAATCGAACACACCCGAGATAGTGTTCGGCCTCAATCTGGGAGCAACCTGGAAGAACTGGAGCCTGCACGCCCTTTTGCAGGGTGCGGCCCGTGTGTGGCAGTACACATTCTGGGAAGCGGGCACCATCGGTACGTTCACAAAGGATTTCTACAACAACCGCTGGACAGAGTCCAACCCCAATGCCAACTATCCCAGAGTGTACAACCGACAGGTCACATCGACCGGCCAGATGAACACGTTCTGGTTGCAGAACGCGGCTTACCTGAGACTGAAAAACATTGAACTCTCCTACTCGCTCGGCGAGAGGGCGCTTCGTTCGCTCCCGTTCAAAGGAGTGAAAGTGTATGTGTCGGGATTCAACCTGCTCACCTTCACGGGGCTGAAAGACCACGACCCGGAAACGAGAGCTGGCGGACAGAACTTCGCGGCATGGAATACTCCCCAGACAAAAGTTGTGAATTTTGGCTTGCAGTTGAACTTTTAAAGAATAGCGGATATGAAAACATACAAATTATATATGGCAGCAGCGGGAGCAATGGTGCTCCTGTCGGGACTCCTCGGGGCATGTAACAGCCTCGACAAAGTGCCCCTCACCAACATATCGGCCGGAGACGTCTGGAGCGATCCCGGATTTGCCAGCGCTTTTGTAAACGCACGTTACAACAGGCTGGGGTACGGCTGGTCGGAGTCCCATCAGTCGTCGGTGGTCGACGAAACCTTCCTGATCTGGTCGCGTGGGTGCGAACCCTACACCAAAGGGACCGTCAACCCGTCCGACCTGGGACGAATGAACGGAGCGTGGAACGGCAGTGATCGTCAGAGCTGGTCAAACGTGTACTCCAACATCGTGGACTGCAACCTCTTTCTCGAAAGGGTTGCCGATGTGCCCTACACTGAGAGTATGATGAACCAGAAGATCGGCGAGATGACCTTCCTCAGGGCCCTTCAGTACCACAACCTCGTGGCGCGCTGGGGTGGTGTACCCATGGTGTTGAAAAAATACACTCTCGCCGACATGGAGGAATTCAACTCGATGACCCGAAGCACCTACACCGAGTGCATCGACTTCATCGTGTCGGAGTGCGACAAGGCCGCCTCGTTGCTGCCGGCCCGCTACACCAACGAAGCCGACATAGGCCGTGCGACGAGTGTGGCCGCCCTCGCCCTCAAATCGCGGGTGCTGCTCTACTCGGCCAGCCCCCTGATGAATCAGCCGGGAGTAAACCCCGTGGTGGGCCACCCGAATCCCGATCCGCAGAGGTGGCAAAAGGCCGCCGACGCAGCCAAGGCGTGTATCGACGCTGCCCTGGCGGCGGGTTACGGAATGTACAACGTCTATCCCGACGATGTGAAGCAGAACTACATCCGCATGTTCTGGGACGGCGGCAACCCCGAGATCCTGTTCGACAAGAAGGGAACGTCGTCGGCCGTGGGAGCGACCCTTCACAACGTGAGCCAGACAAACGGGCCCAACGGATACGGTTTGTGGGGCGGCAACGTGCCCATCTCCGAATTCGTGGACGACTTTGAGATGAGCGACGGCAGCCGGTTCGACTGGAACAATCCCGAACACAAGGCCAACCCGTGGGCAAATCGCGACGGACGTCTCTATGCCTACGTGATGTTGGACGGAGACGAATGGCGTGGGCGTCAGGTGGAGACCTATTTCGTGAAAATAGCCGGAACTGAAGACTACGACCCCAACCTGTCGGGACGCGACACCCAGTACGGCATCGACAACTGGAACACGAGTACCTCGGGCTACAACCTTCGCAAATGGATGGACGAAGACTATGCACCCAACTCGAACCAGCAGCCCAATCCCCGATTCTGGCCCTACTTCCGGATGGCCGAGATGTATCTCAACTACGCCGAGGCGCTCTACAACACCGGTGACGAAGAGGGTGCGCGAGCAGCCATGAACGTGGTGAGGGCGAGGGCCAAAATGCCCGACGCCACCGAGACCGGCGAGGCGTTGCTGGCCAAGATCAAACACGAGCGCCGCATCGAACTCGCCTTCGAGGAGCATCGCTACTACGATCTCCGCCGCTGGCTCGACGCCGAGGAGGTACTCAACCGGGATGCCACCGGGGTGACCATCATTCTCGATCCGGCAACGGGTCAGAAGACCTACACTCCCGGACGGCTCGTCGAGGAGAGGTCTTTCCGCTCTCCCGCCATGTATTGGATGCCTATTCCGCTGGGCGAAATACAGAGGAACGGCAATCTGGAACAAAACCCCGGATATAATAATTGACGATTAGCATGAAAGGATTATTTTTCAGCATGGTGCTCACACTCGCGGTGGCGGCGTGCAACGCCAGTAGCCAAAAGCCTGAGCCATTCGCCCCCGGAGAGTTCAAACAGTGGGCACAGACACCGCCCATGGGGTGGAACAGTTGGGACTGCTACGGCCCGACGGTCGAGGAACACGAGGTGAAAGCCAACGCCGACTACATGGCGGCCAACCTCAAGGAGTTCGGCTGGGAGTACGTGGTGGTCGACATCCGCTGGTTCGTGGAGAACGACAAGGCGGGCGGTTACAACCAGACCGACCCGCGCTATGTACTCGACGAGTGGGGCCGCTACCAGCCCGCGGTGAACCGTTTCCCCTCGGCCGCCGACGGCAAAGGCTTCAAAGAGCTGGCCGACTACGTACACTCGAAGGGCCTGAAGTTCGGCATCCACATCATGAGGGGCATCCCCAAGATGGCTGTCCAGAACAAGCTGCCCGTCAAGGGGGCCGAAGGCGTCACCGCCGACCAGATCTACACCACCGAGTTGCAGTGCCGCTGGCTGAGGGACAACTTTACCATTGTCGCCGGCCAGCCCGGTGCTCAGGAGTACTACAACTCGATCTTCGATCTGTACGCCGAGTGGGGGGTCGATTTCGTGAAGATCGACGACATCACCCGTCCCTACCACCAGCCCGAGATCGAGCTTGTGCGCAACGCCATCGACCAGTGCGGCCGCCCGATAGTGTTGAGTCTTTCGCCCGGCCGGACGCCAGTCGAAGATGGCCCGCATGTGTCGCAGCACGCCAACATGTGGCGCATGGTTGACGACGTGTGGGATCTGTGGAGAGACATCGACCAGCTGCTCGAAGTGGCCCAGGATTGGTATCCCTACATCAAGCCCGGCACGTGGCCCGACTGCGACATGATCCCGCTTGGCCGCATCTCGATCCGTGGCGAGAGGGGTGAGCCCCGCATGAGCCGTCTGACGCGCGAGGAGCAGTACACCCTGATGACGTTGTTCACGATCTTCCGCTCGCCGTTGATGTTCGGAGGCGATCTGCCGTCGAACGACACGTTCACCCTGTCGCTGCTCACCAATCGAGAGGTTCTGCGGATGCACCGCGAGGGCACCGACGTGCGTCAGGTGTTTCGCGACGGCAACAAGATCGCGATCACCTCTCGCAACTCTGTGAGTGGCGAGACCTATCTGGCGATGTTCAACACCTCCGACGACGAGACTCTTGAAGTTGAGGTAAACCTGAAGGACATTGGCCTGAACGGTGACGTTCGTGCCGTCGACATGTGGACGGGCGAGAGCCTGGGCACCGTGTCGAACGACTTTGCACGAACAATTGCTCCCCACGCCTCGTTGCTATGTAAATTCACCGACTGAGGCGTCAGATAATTCCACATCGGGCTGCGCATATCAGTCGTGCGCAGCCCGATGTATCATTTTCACCAACCCGTGGAGCTGGAGGGAGTCGAACCCTCGTCCAAACGAGGAACCCGAAGGCTTTCTACACGCTTAGTTGTCGTTTGATCCTTCTCTCCGCGGCTGGCAGACAACAACCCACCACGAAGCCCAGTCCCTGAATTTCGCGCCCCGGTCGAGACACCCCGAGAGCGCTATCCCTTCATTGAATGATACCCCGGAAAGCCGTCACACACAAAGGGCGGGTGCGCAACCGGCGGGATACTCGTCGGCAGACCCCTGGGGCCCGCGGATAAAGCGAACATCACTTAGTGACTGTTACGCAGCGAGTGCATAGCTATTATTGCCATTTGAATTTTGAGCATTCACTTTTACGAGCGCACACTCAACGCTCGGCGTGCTTACCATCAGACTCTACCCGCTGTCAAAACCAAGCAGCCCCGATGTGTAACCAGAACGCAAAGATAAGCAATTTATTTCGCATCCGCAATAAATAAAGACGGCGGGGATCACTCCGCGCCGCCTTCCGGTGAATAATTACGCTTTTCTATCGAATCAAAATGAGTAGCCAGTCCATTCAAATACGGTGGTGTCGCAACCGGTGTTACCCTCGGCCAGGGTCACTCCGGGATAGCCGGCCGGTTTTACCGCCGCATCGGGATTTGTGGCTCCTTCGGGAGCCACCAGTTGATTTGTAATATCGATCGTCGTCACGAAAGGTTCGTTCTGCGAGCCGTCCGAGATGTCGATCAGATCCTGAACGTGGGTAACGCCTTTCACCAGGGCGTTAGAGATTGTTGCCTGGGCGTTACGGCGCATTTTTATCAGGTCTTGCATGGTTTTCGCGCTGCCTGTCCAGAGGTGTTCGGCGAAGTAGGGCACCCTCAGGTCGAAGGTGACGTTCGTGATCGCAAAATCGCTCTGGTGGGCATACTCGGGGTTGTTACCGTCGAAGTTACCGTCGGCCTCCACACCTCTCGGGTCGGCTTCGGTGCTGGTAAAACCGGCTTCCCAGATCCCGTAGGCGTTCGACAGGGTTCCGTTGTATCCCATCGTGAAGTCGAACATATCGTCGTCGCAGTTCACAACGAGCAGGCCGTCGACGTCGACCGAACCTCCGAAGAATTCGATACCGTCGTCCGCACCCTCGAATATAAACACGTTGCTGATAGTCGTTCCGTTGCCCACGCCATTGAGCGTAAGTCCGTTGTGTTCGATATTCGCACTCGAACGTGCGCCCGAGTATTCGATCACCAGGAATGATATCGACCCCGAGTTGTCGGCCGCGTTGCTGCCGCCGTAGATGTATGCGTTACTGATCTCGGTGGTTCCGGTCGTACCGGCGGGCCCGGCGAGGGGTGCTTTGCCGTTGATGACCAGTCCGCCCCAGTCACCGGCAGCGGGAGAGGCTTCGTTGGAAGTCATCACGACGGGAGCTGCGGCAGTACCGTTGACGTTGATCTTACCTCCCTGCAACACGAGGATGTAGCTTCCGAATCCCTTGTTGGCTTCTATGCGCGTTCCGGCGGGGATGTTCAGAGTGCCGCCATCTTCCACGAGTACCGGGCCGGTGATGGTGTAGGTGATCGAGGCGTCGAGTGTTTTGGCGCTGGTGATCGTCCCCACGAGGTTTTCTTTCGTAACGGGCGGAGTGGTAACCGCGGCGAAGTCGGCGCGAATGGCCACTGCGGCCGCGGGCATGGTGAAGGTACCGGGGTTACCCGACAGGGAGACGCCGCCCGACTCGACGGTCCATTTGTCGAAGCGGTAGCCGTCGGCGGGCACAGCCGACACGGTGATGGAAGTTCCGGCGGTGGCACGGGCCACACCGGCGCTGGCGGTTCCTCCGGTGGAGGCGGTCACGGAGATCGAGTACTCCTGGGGAGTATCTTCCTCGGGGTCGCACGACACGAAGGCAAGCGCACAAGCTGCAAATGCGGCGACGAACAGATAATTCAATTTGTTTTTCATAATTGTCATTATTAAATTAGATGAATATGTTTTAAATTAAACGTCACCAAAGATCAAAACTAAGCCCCAGGCTAACATCCATCCCCTTGTGGTATTCGCTCAGGGTGAGTCCCCCGGGCCGTGTGACGAACGCGCGAGTGAGACGGTGTGCGGGATCGAGCAGGTTACCTGCCTTCAGTTTGAGCGTCAACCATTTGTTGAACCTGTACGACGACACCACCGACATCGTCACGACCCCTTCCTCGACGGTATCTTTATAACCGCGCGTGCCGAGGGTGTGAACGCGGTCGGAGAACCAACCGGCCACGACCGACAGGTTGAACGCCTTCTCGCCCGACGACCAGTTGTAGGACACGTCGCCGTTAACGAGCCAGGGCGACGCCCCTTCGAGTCCCGTGCGCCTCACCTCGGTGTTCTCGGCGTTGAATTCGAGGCTGCTGTAAATATACGAGGCGTTGACGCCCACCGACAGCCGGCGCATATTTCGGCGAATGGTGGATGTGTTGACAATGTTTTTGCGCACCTCCAATTCCACCCCGGCCACGTCGGCCCTCGGGGCTATGTTGTCGTAGGATAGAAGGCCCGCCGAGCCGCCAATGTCGACGCGGCCTATGGGATCGGTGATCCGTTTGTAGAACGCGCCGAGCGACACCAGCTCCGAGCCGCTCGGATACCAGTCCCATTTCAGGTCGGCGTTGTAGTTGTCGGAAGGTTTCAGATCGGGGTTACCCTCGCTGGCGAACCCTATGTTGATGTATTGATACGGGGCGATCTCTTTCGATTGAGGCAGGGTGTAGCTTTGGCTGAGGCCCAGCCGCAGCGAGTGTTCGTCCGAGAAGTCGTACCGCAGGTTGAAGCTCGGCAGGTAGTATGGTTTGTCGATGGTCTCTGCTCCGGGCAGGCGGCTGTCGACGTCGTAATCGACCGTCATGTCTACCATATCGACCTGCAACCCGACGCTTCCCGCCAACCGTTCGGTGATCTGGTGCGTCGCCTCGACGTACGCCGAGTGAATCCGTTTCGTGACGTCGTACCGGTTCTCCTTGCTTTTATCCATCGAGAAGTTTCCCGCCGCGAAGTTTGCGTCGTTGTACACCTCGTCGAGGCGCAGATCGCCCGTATCGAAGAATCCCGACGTTGCACCTATGTTGTACTCCGTGGCGCGGAAACCGTCGTCCACGATACGCCCCCTGTAGCCCAGGGTGACGTTGCTCCGTTCCATGTCGAGGCCGGGTTTCAGTTTAAAGCTCACCGACGCCCTCAGGTTCAGGTCGCGTTCGTCGAGGCGCGAGAAGAAACGTTTTTGCCGGTTTCCTCCCGACAGGACGTATCGTCCGTCGTCGAGCAGCGATAGATAATTTTCGCGCCGGTCGGGCTCCAGTCCTTTGATGGTGTTGTATGCCGCGCCGAGGCCAATCCTCCAGCGTTCGGAGAGATCGAAGCGGGTCGAAAGCTGGTGGACGAGCAGCAGGTTGTCGTTGCTTTGCTGACGCCTGACGAACGCCCCGCCGTTTTCCGTTCCCTGGTTCACCTCGTAGTAGTAGCCTTCGTATTGGCCCACATACTGATCGTTGTCGTGCACCATCATGAAGTTGTACTCCACCTCATGTCGCCGGTCGAGCCTCAGCCGCACGTTCCCCAGCACGAGTTGGTTTATTCCTATCGACGATTTCTCGCCTCTCTGGTCTTGCGTGATATTCTCTCCGTCGGCCGTGCCTTTTCTCACATCTTCGCCGGTGAACGAATAGTCGGTTGCGTGCGACCCCACGATGAAGAACGACAGCGGGTTTTGTTTTTCGCCGAGCAGCCATCTTTTGCCGCCCGACACTCCGTAACCGTGGTTAAGCGGAAACCGCACCGTAGTCGGGTCGAGCCTGTTCGGAAAGTCGAACCGTCCGTCGGTCGGGAGTGCTGCGTTGCTGTGTCCGAAGTAGCTCACACCGTCTCTCAGGAAGCTCTCCGCGCCCACGGCCTCGGTGTTGACGCCGCCGTCGAGGCTCAGCGACAGCGCCCGCGACCCGATCAGTTCTTTCGACCGGATGTCGATCACCGCGCCCGCCACGTCGCCGCCGTTGTCCGCGCCGAAAGCCTTGCTCACCCCGATAGACTGGATGACGTCCGAACCGAAGAATTCGAGGGCTATGTTTTTATACTCGGGGTCTTCGCTGGGCAGCGGAAAACCGTTTAGCCGTGTTGCGTTGTACCGGTCGCCGAGCCCTCGCACGAACACATTCTTGACCCCCTCCTGTCGGGACACACCCGACACCTGTGCCACGGCGGCCTCGGCGTTGCCAATGCCTTTTCGCGACATTTCGGCGGCGCCGACCTGCTGGATCGAGGCCAGGGCCTCGCGTTGGCCCGACAGCACGGCGTTCTCGCTCTCGTTGTCGATCTGCGCCACCACCACCACACCGTCGAGGCTGATGCCTTCGCTGTTGAGCGGGATTCGCAGCGTGATATCGCCTCCGGCCTCCACGGTGACGGCCTGTCGAAACACTTCGTAGCCGAGGTATCGTGCGGTGATGGTAACCCGTCCCGGGGTGATGTTTGAAATGACAAAACCACCTTCGGCGTCTGCGACTGTGCCTGTGGTGGTTCCTTCGATCACTATTGTAGTTCCGACGAGCGGTGTGCCGGTGAGTGCGTCCACCACCGTTCCGCGGATGGTCCCTCTCTGATTTTGCGCCCATCCCGCGGTTGCGGCCAGGGCGAGTAAAATTGCTAACAGCGTTGTCCTAAAAATTCGTACCTTTTGCATCTGATATTCATTATTCACGATGCAAAGGAACGGCAGACGTATTACACCTCCGTTACGAAACCGATATGTTTACATTACGCCTCCTCGCCGTACCACGAGGCGTAGAGGCGGTAGTCGTCGGCTGTTCGGCGTACAATGTCGCGGCTCTGTTCGGGGGATATCTCCTTCACCTTTTTCGCGGGCACTCCGGCGTAGACGCTGTTTGGGTCGAGGCGTGCGCCTGACAGCACGAGTGCGTTCGCCGCCACGATGCACCCGCTCGCCACCACTGCATTGTCAAGGATCGTGGCACCCATCCCTATCAGGCAGTTGTCCTCGATCGTTGCGCCGTGAATTATGGCGTTATGGCCCACCGACACATCGCTGCCGATGTGTGTTTGCGACGGCACGGGCGAGGCGTCGTAGAGTGTATGTATCACCGCTCCGTCCTGAATATTGGTTCTGTCGCCCACGGTGATTGTGTTGACATCCCCCCTCAGCACCGCCCCGTACCAGATGCTGCAATCGCGCCCCACGGTGACATCGCCTATCAGCACCGCCGTCTCGGCCAAAAAAGTATTCTCCCCCACCCGCGGAGTCTTACCCCGCACACTTCTTATCACTGCCATTGTTAATTACGAATTAGGAATTACGATTTGCGATTTTTTACAGTTAATTGTATGGAGCCCAAAATCTTACAAAGTTCTTCCGCATCTTCAATCATACTTTTTGCTAATTTATCATCTAAATAACCTGTTGCAAACAATAGTTTTATCCAATAAATAGTTTCTCTCGATTCCTTATAGCTAATGCTTATTTTGGCTAAAAAATCTTTATCTGACTGTCCGCCGATCGATTCTTCGATATTTGCACCTATGGAAGTCCCACATCTTAGTATCTGCTTAGACAACACAAATTCTCTTTTTTCTTCACACAGATATTGATACAATCTTACGATTCGAATCGCAAAAGCAAAAGACTTCTCCCGAATAACATTATCAGATTTCATAAATTCACACATTAGTAATTAATTCGTAATTCGTAATTCCTAATTCGTAATTCTCTTAGCTTCCTGCCACAAAGTTTCCATCTCCGCAAGGCTCATGCCGCTAAGTTCTCGCCCTGCGGCGGTGGCGGCGGCCTCCATGTATCCGAACCGCGAGATAAACTTCCGGTTGGTACGTTCCAGAGCAGCCTCGGGGTCGATATCATAGAGCCGCGCGGCATTGACGAGTGCGAACAGCAGATCGCCCAACTCATCGGTAGCCCGCTCACGGTCACCTGCGGCTATCTCGGCGCCGAGCTCGGCAGCCTCTTCGCGCACCTTGTCCCACACATCCTCTCTCCGCTGCCAGTCGAAACCCGTGGCGGCGGCCTTCTCGCCCACCCTGAAAGCCTT
>QMCE01001482.1_pt1 | contig 12874 bp, 11 predicted proteins | sample 1821851 | NCBI WGS metagenome assembly QMCE01 (sample SAMN09453174, study PRJNA476694) | Termite gut metagenome, whole genome shotgun sequencing project. | isolation source: worker | host: Odontotermes sp. | place: South Africa:Pretoria | collected 2016-01-28 | reverse complement strand
ATTCCATTCGGGTCGCTTTTCCGCCCGTTTTGCGCTGTGCTTCGCCCGTCTTTCTCACGAATATTCAACCATATTCGCTTCGAAAGCCGGACTCGCCCAGCACAAAACGGACGAAAAATCGACCCAAAGCGAATTCAGCAACAGGCTCTCAGTGCATTTTCAAAAGTCCTATTGAAACTATCGACAGGATGACGCCGACAATCCACAGTCTTACCACGACATGATTCTCTTTCCAGCCGGTGTATTCGAGATGGTGGTGGAAGGGGGCGATTTTGAAGACGCGCCTGCCGAGGAGGCGGAAGCTCGCCACCTGCAGAATGACGGAGAGCGCCTCGAAAACGAAAATGCCGCCCGCCGCGATCAGCGTCAGCTCCTGCTTGGTGACGATGGCGAGAAACGCCAGGGCCGCCCCGAGGGCGAGGCTGCCGGTGTCGCCCATGAACACGCGCGCCGGATTGGCGTTGAACCAGAGAAAGCCGAGAAGCCCGCCGAAGAGGGCCGAGCCGTAGACGAGCAGCTCGCCCGATCCGGGAACCATGGGAATGCGGAAAAACGCGCAGAGCATGGCGTTGCCCGCGATATAGGCGAGGATGGCGTATGTGGCCGCGACCATGGCCGTGCACCCCGCGGCGAGGCCGTCCAGGCCGTCGGTGAGGTTCACCGCGTTGGAGCAGGCGAGGAGGATGACGGCGGCGAAAATCCAGTACCCCGCGCCGAGATCGGGGCCGGTTTCGTTCCATTTGGTGAAGGGAATGACGATGCGGGTGGGCGGAACCGTGTTCTTTTCCGTCGTGGCCGCCGCGATCTGCTCTTCGCGGTCGCCTTGGGGCTGCGCCGTCATGCGGAACCATCCCGACGAGGAGCCGAAGGCGAGAAGGGCGACGGTGGCGACGGAAAGAACGATCTGGCCGAAAAACTTCTGCCGCTTCGCCAGGCCCTTTTTGCCCCAGCCGCGCAGCTTCCAGTAATCGTCCACAAAGCCGAGGGCGGCGAAGCCGATGAGGACGAACTGCCCCACCCACACCAGCGGGTTGGCCGGATCGCAGCAGAGAAACACGGCTATCGCGATCGACAGGACGAGAAAAATCCCGCCCATCGTCGGCGTGCCCTTCTTGCAGCAGTGCAGTTCCTGCAGCTTCGCCGCGTCCGGCTTGTCGACGTCCTCTGTCGCGTCCCTCGCCGTCATGCGGCGGATGAAGACGGGGCCGAGGAGGAGCGCGGCGGCGAAGGCGACGATGACGGCGAGAGAGGCGCGAACGGTCAGGCTCTCGAAAACGCGCAGAGGGCCGAACCATTCTCCGGCAAGGGCGAGGTAGCGCAGCAAAGGGATACTCCCGGAAAAACGTACAGAACCGAGCGCAGGGCGGGATTCGCGGCCGCTCCTGAAAACCTGTCGCTGAATTCCCTTCACTTGCCCATACGCCCCGCGTCCTTTCCGGAAAAAAACAATTGCTCGCGTTCCCGGCGTCTACGGGAACCATTCCCGCAGCTGGTTCACCACGCGCTCCATGAGCATTTCGCGCGAGCCCTTGACCAGAACCTGATCGTTCGGCCTCAGGAACGTCCGCAGCTCCATCCACAGGGCCTCGGCGGAGCGGAAATGCCGGACGACGATGCGGGCGTTCACCTGGGCCGCCTCGGCCATGACCGCCGCCCCGGCCCCGGTCGCGAACAGGGCGTCCAGGTCCATCATCCCCGCCGCAAGCCCCAGCTCGCGGTGCCAGCGGCGGCTGTCCTGGCCGAGGCCGGCCATGTCGCCGAAGACCGCTATTTTCCGCCCCTCGGGAAAATCGGCCAAAACCTCCAGCGCGGCGAGGGCGGAGTCGGGATTGGCGTTGTAGGAATCGTTGATGACGATCAGCCTGGACGGCGTGCGGAACGCCTCCAATCTGCCGGCGGCCGGTTTGGCCTTCATGACGGCCCTGCCCGCCTCGTGATAGTCGATGCCCAGGTGGCGGGCTGCCAGCATGGCGGCGAGGCAGTTGCCGATGTTGTGCCGCCCGAGAAGCGGAAGCAGGATGCGCGCCCCGCCGTCCACCGTGAAGCTGCTGCCGTCGGGCGTGAGTTCCAAGTCGCGGGCGACCAGATCGGCCTGCACAGACGGATTGACGGAAAACGTGGCGCTTCTGTGGACGACGCTGTTCCGCAATATGTCCGCGTTGGGATCGCTTGCGGGAAAAACGGCCAGGCCGTCCGGGGGGAGCCAGCCGAAGATGTCCGCGTCCTCCCGCGCCGCGGCGCGGCCGTCGCCGAAGCCTTCGAGGCGCGAATTGCCTGTCGAGGTGACGATGCCGATTGTGGGAACGCATATTTCGCGGAGCTTGGCGATTTCGCCCGGACGCCCGGACCCTGTTTCCATGACCGCAGCCCCGGCGTCGTCCGGCCCGCCCATCATGGAGAGGGGAAGGCCGATGAAATTGTTCCAGTTCCGCCTGGACATGCGCACCGGCCAGCGCGAGGACAGGATGAGGGAGAGGAGCCGCCGCGTCGTCGTCTTTCCGTTCGCGCCCGCGACCGCCACCCAGGGGATGAGGGGCGGATGCCAGCGGTAGCCGTTCGCCATGCGGCCCAGAGCCTCAAGGCTGTCGTCGACGTATATCAGGGGAAGGCGGCCTGCGTCGTGGGTGTTTTTTTCCACAACAGCCGCCACCGCCCCCTCCGAGGCGGCGAAGCGGAGGAAGCGGTGGCCGTCCTGGTTCAGGCCATCGATGGCGACGAACAGCTCGCCCTCCCGGATCGTCCGGGAATCGGTGGACACGCCCCGGACGACGAGGTTCCCCGCGTCGCCCGGAACGAGTTTGCCGCCGCACCAGCCCGCCAGCTCCGAAAGCGTCACCTTCATTCAGAATCCCTTTCCGCTCCGTCCCGGCGCGCCGGGGCGAAAGCCCCGCGCACCAGTTCGCGATCGTCCATATGCCGTTTTTCCGCGCCCACTATCTGATAGTCCTCGTGCCCCTTGCCCGCGACGAGAACCGCGTCGCCCGGCCCCGCCATGCCCGCGGCCTTCCGCACGGCGGCGGGGCGATCGGCAATCCGGATCACGCGATCGGGCCGGTCGAATCCGGCCATGACGTCGTCGATGATTTTCTCCGGATTCTCGGTGCGCGGATTGTCCGAGGTGACGACGACGACGTCGGAAAGCTCCTCAGCCGCCTTCGCCATCAGCGGACGCTTGCCCGCGTCCCGGTCGCCGCCGCAGCCGAACACGGTGATGAGCCTTCCCCTTGCCAGCGGCCTGAGCACGGACGCCGCGCTCCTGAGCGCGTCGTCGGTGTGCGCGTAATCGACGAACGCCCGCGCGCCGTTGGGCGATTCGATGCGTTCAAGCCGTCCGGGAACGCCGGGAAAGCCTGCAACCGCTTTTTCCACGGAACGGACGGGGACGCCCAGCCCCAGCGCGAGGAGAATCGCCCCGGCGCAGTTTTCCGCGTTGTGTCCGCCGATCAGCCGCGTGCGGAACGCGTTCCCGAGACCGCGGCCGCTGATCCTGAATGCCTGCCCGTCCAGCGAATCCTCGATGATTTCCACTGTCGCGACGTCGGCGGCGTCCTTCGAAGGCGGGACGCCCTGTCCGTCCCCTCCGGCCATGCGGTAGCCCAGAATTTTCGCCTTGCAGCCTTCCGCCATGCGGGGCGCGGCCGGGTCGCCGAAGTTCAGGACGGCGACGGCGTTTTGATCCAGGGAAAGAAAGAGGCGCCGCTTGGCCTCGCGGTATGCGTCCATGCCGCCGTGATAGTCCAGATGATCGCGGGTGAGATTGGTGAAGACGGCTCCGGCGAAACGGTGCGGAAAGACCCTGCCCTGATCCAGCGCGTGGCTGGACGCTTCCACGACAGCGGTTTTGCAGCCGAAGCCGCGCATTTTCGAGAGGCTGCGGGTAAAGCGCAGAACGTCCGGCGTGGTCAGGGGGGCGGGTTCGATCGTCCCGCCCAGATCGTATTCGATGGTGCCGAGCATCCCGGCCTTCCGCCCGACCGAATTGAAAATGTGCCGCAGCAGCCAGGCAGTGGTTGTTTTGCCGTTGGTGCCTGTGACGCCGACGAGGTCGAGGGAGCGGGAGGGATGGTCGTAGAACAGATCGGCCGCCTCGCCCAGAGCCTTCCTGACGTCGGCGGCGACCAGATACGGAACTCCGGGATCGGAGCGGAGGCTGTCCTGAACAAGGAGCGCGGCCGCGCCGTTCTTCACGGCGTCCCCGACGTAGTCCGCCCCGTCGGCCCTGCTTCCCGGCAGCGCGGCGAACAGGAACCCCGGCCTGACCTCCCGGCTGTCCGATGCGAGGCCGGCAATCGCCGGATCGCCCCGCCCGGCCAGAAAGACGCCGCGCATTTTCGAGACAAAATCGCTCAGGCGCATGATGTGCTTCCTTGCGGCGGGAATCTCACCCGACCGCCTCCTCGTCCTCGATCCATTCGTCCATCCACCGGGGATCGATCTCTTCCGAAAGTTTGTTGTCGTCGTCCGGATCGCCCACGGAGTACGCCCTGGGAACGGGCTGGAAATCGCCCCTGGGCATGATGTCCGCCCTGAGAGGCTCGCCGTTCGCCGTGGGAACGCCGAAGTATCCCAGGACGCGGCGGGCGATCCGCCCCATCGTGGGCCCCGCGCCGTCGCCGCCGTATTTCCCCGTGTCGCGGATCGAGACGCAGATGACGGCCAGAGGCTTGTCCCACGGGCACAGCGCGACGAAATTCGCCGTGTGCCGCTTGTCCGAATAGCCTTTTCTGCCTGCCGCGCGCTCCGCCGCGTTCGCGATCATGTTCGCCGTCCCCGTCTTGCCGCCCAGTTCGTATTCGGGGATGTTGGCGCGCCGCCCCGTGCCGGTTGTGACGACTTTCCTGAGGAGCCGCCGCATCGTCTCCGACGTCTCTTCGGAAATCACCCGCCGCCGCATCTCCGGCCGCGTCGAAAGGGACAGCCCGCCGTTCGCGTCGTACATGGATCGCACGATGTTCGGGCGCGGCAGCAGGCCGCCGTTCGCGATGGCGGAATAGGCAGCCGCCATCTGGAGCGTGGTCACCTCCACCTCGTACCCCATCGGGACAGACCCCATGGTCCATTCGCTCCACTTCTCCGCCGGGGTCACTTTCCCTGTCTGTTCGCCGGGAATGCGGCTGCCGCTCTTTTCGCCCAGGCCGAATTTGCGGACGTATTCGCGCAGTTTTTCCGGGCCCAGCTTCTGCCCGACCCGCACCATGGCGGGATTGGAGCTTTTCACCAGGGCCATTTCCACCGTCATGCGGCCATAGGGATGGATGTCCTTGATGGTGCGGCGGCCGTTGTTCATCCTGAACGTGGCGCACTCGATGTTCTCGTCGAGCGAGACGACCTTCTCTTCGAGGGACGCGGCCATCAGGAGGGGCTTGAAGGTGCTGCCCGGCTCCTGCGTCGCCACGACAGCGTCGTTCCGGCGGTTGCGCGCCTCGATTTTTTCGCCGTCCCCGCCGACGACGGGATGGTTGGGATCGAATGTCGGGTAATTGGCGATGGCGAGGATGTCGCCGGTGAACGGGTTCATCACCACCGCGTGGGCGTTGACGTCGGGGCTTTCCTTTTTGAATTCCTCGACGGTGGCGTGCAGCTCCTCCTCGACAATCGCCTGGACGACGCTGTCCAGGGTCAGTTCGACGCGCATGCCCGCTGTCGTGCGGTCGTCCGGGGCCATTGTGGACAGGGCGCGGGAACGCGCGTCGCGGGCCACCATGCGCCGCACGGTCTGCCCCTCCAGGAGCGGGTCGCAGGTGTATTCCAGCCCGTCGAGGCCCTTGCCGTCGATGTCGCCGAAGCCGAGGATGTGCGCGGCGAGCCGCCCCTGCGGATACACCCTGCGGAATTCGGGCGGGAAGATCACGCCGGCGAAACGGCCTTCCGCGTCAAGCGCGACCCTGCGCCAGCCGTCGGCAGCCTCCAGGCATTTTTGTTCGCCCTCCCGGTCGCGGGCGACCTTCCGCTCGCCCGCCAGCTTCCGCCAGCGGCGGCGGTGCCGCCACGCCTCTGTCGCCCTGTTTTTCGCCTCGGCCATTTCCTTCCGGAGGGTTTTCCACTGGTCTTCCGTTATCAGCCTCCGGACCCAGACGAAGCGGATCGGCTGCTCCCCGCCGTCGGGGGAATTTTTCGGCACATACCGGGTTTCGAGGCCCTTGTTGATCTTTTTGATTTCGGCGGGCGTGAGTTCGAAAATTTCCGTCAGCCGCGCCAGCAGCTTTTCCGGCCGCGCCCCCTCGGCTTCTAGCAGAACCTTCGGATCGAGCGCGCAGGATTTGGCCGCCACGGACACCGCGAGCGGAATGCCGTTGGCGTCGACGATGGAGCCGCGCTGATCCCTCTCGGACGTGGTTCCGTAGAGCATGTCGGCCGCTTCCCGTGCGCGCTCCGTGTGCTCCATCACCTGCAATTGCGCGAGGCGGGCCGCGATCCCGGCGAACAACAGGCTCATGCATACGCCGAAAACCAGGGTTCCGCGCGCGCGCGGCCCCCCGGTTGACTGCGTCATCCTGCTGTCGAGCTCCGCTGTCATACGCCCGCCCCCCGATCCGTCCGCCCCCGTTCCCGCCGGCGTTCCTACCGGCGACCCTAACGGCGCTCGACGCTGGCCATGTCGACCGCCGCGCCGGAGAGGCTGTCGTCGAGAATTTCGCCCGGACGGCGGCCCGAGGCGACGTCCGCGTCCGCGCCGTCCGGCATCGCGCTGCCGAGAGAGACGAGATTGAGGCGCTTTTCCCGCACCAGAGCGGCCAGCCGCGCGGGAGAGCGGAGTTCCTGCTCCTCTGTGCGGAGGATCGCCAGCCTGCGCCGCGACTCCTCCTCGACGCGGGCCAGTTCCGCCAGTTCGTACCGGGCCTGCGTCTGCTTGACCGTTTCCTGCACCATGCACCAGCCGACCGAGGCCAGCAAAATCACCCCCAGGACAAATCCGCGAATATTCAAATGGCTTCCTTTCCCCCAACATGCGCACGCCGGTCCGAACAGGCGTCATGCCCGTTCCACGACCCGCAATTTCGCGCTGCGCGCGCGGCGGTTGGCAACCGCCTCTTCCCTGCCGCACGAAACGGCTTTGGCGTTGACCGGCGCGGCGACGCCCAGTTCGCCCCATCGCAGGAAGGTGCGCTTGACCAGCCTGTCCTCAAGCGAATGAAACGTCAAAACAGCCAGCCTCCCGCCCGGCCGGAGCGCCTTGCCCGCCGCGGCAAGCCCCCGCGACAGCGTGCCCAGCTCGTCGTTGACCTCCATGCGGAGAGCCTGAAACACGCGCGTCGCCGGATGGGTCTTCCCCCGGAACGGCGCGGCCGACTCGATCAGTTTCGACAATTCTCCCGTGGTTTCTATCGGCCCCGCCCCCCTGGCCTCTACAATCCTTTTGGCCATTCTTCCGGAAAAGCGTTCCTCTCCAAGGGTTTTGAACAAATCCCGCAGCCGTTCCTCAGGCCATGCATTGACGATGTCGGCAGCGGTCGGCCCCGTCCCCCCGTTCATGCGCATGTCGAGGGGGCCGTCGCGCATGAAGGAGAAGCCGCGTTCGGGCTTGTCGAGCTGCAGGGACGAGACGCCCAAATCCAGAAACGCCCGATCGATCCTGTCCACCCCGAGGCCGGACAGGCCCGCAGCCATGTTTTCATACCGGGCATGGATGAAATCAACGCGGCAGGCAAGCCCTTCGAGAGCGATCCGCGCCCGCTCCAGCGCCTCGGGATCGCGGTCGAAACACAGCAATCTTCCCCCGCCGCCTATGCGCTCTCCGAACAGGCGCGCATGGCCGCCCAGCCCCACCGTGCCGTCGAGGACGGTCTCGCCCGCCTGCGGCGCGAGGAGGCGGAGCGTTTCTTCAGGCATGACGGGAATGTGCGAATACGGCTTTTCTCCACACGGCATACGCATGTTCTCCTCCAGGATGGAGAGCAATTTTATCCGCAAGACAGGGGGCAATCAACAGGCTCCCGGGGGAATCGGCGGCAGTATTCCGTTTACGTACAAAAACGGACGAAGTATACTGGTACATCATATGCCCGTCCGCTTCTTTCAGGGCGAACAACGACAAACGGCAGCACAGCTCCAAAGGGGAAAATCATGCAGGAAGAACAGCCGCAACGGTCGCAATGGGGCAGTTCCTTCGGGTTCATCATGGCGTTGGCCGGTTCGGCCGTCGGATTGGGCAATTTGTGGAAATTCCCCTATCTGGCGGGCAGGAACGGCGGCGGCATATTCCTTCTGGCATACATACTCTTCGTCATCGTCGCGGGCGTGCCGCTGATCCTGAGCGAAATGGCCATAGGCCGCCATACCCGCCTCGAACCTGTCAGCGCGTTCGAACGCCTGGACAAACGCTTCCGGTTCGTCGGCGTGCTGGGGGTTCTTTCAGGCGCTCTCATCCCCTGCTATTACATTGTCATAGGCGGGTGGGTGACGGCGTACATCTTCCGCTTCGTCGTGTCCATCACCGAAGGCATGCCCGCCGACGCGGCAGGATCGTTTGTCCGCTTCATCTCCAACCCGTGGGAGCCGCTTGTCTGGCAGACGCTGTTCCTGCTCGGCTCGGCGCTGATCCTCTACCGGGGCGTCGAGAAGGGGATTGAGAAATTCAGCAAGGTCATGATGCCCCTCCTTTTCCTCCTTCTCCTCGTCATGATCGTCCGCTCCCTCACCCTTCCCGGAGCCTGGGAGGGCGTCGTCTTCCTGTTCAGGCCCGACATTTCCAAACTCACCTTCAACGGCGTCATGGACGCGATGGGGCAGATGTTCTGGTCGCTGAGCCTCGGCATGGGGATCATCGTCATGTACGGCAGCTACATGCGCAAACAGAACAACATGGTGCGGGCCGCCTTCGTCATTCCCGTTCTGGACACCCTGGCCGCGGTCATGGCCGGCCTGTGCATTCTGCCCGCGGTCTTCGCCTTCGGCATAGAGCCGACGCAGGGCACGACCCTCACCTTCATCACCCTGCCGCAGGTGTTTGCCCAAATGCCTTTCGGGACGTTTTTCGGCATTCTGTTTTTCCTGCTGCTGTTCCTCGCCGCCATCACCTCGAACGTCTCGCTCATGGAAGTGCCTGTCGGCTACCTTATCGACCGCCACAAAATGCTCCGGCAGAGGGCTGTCGCCCTCGTCTCGATCGCCACCTTCCTGATCGCCATTCCCTGCGCCCTTTCGATGGGCGTGCTGGACAAGAGCGCCGTCCTCGGCTTTCTCGCCCACGGGCCGCTGGAGAATGTGCGCCTGTTCGGCCTGAACTGCTTCGACTTCATCGACTACCTCGCGCAAAACGTGTTCATGATCGTCGCGGGCCTGTGCACCTGCGTTTTCGTGGGCTATTACTGGGGCGTGGACAACGCGATCAGGGAAATCACCAACGACGGGCAGGTTCCGTTCCGGGGGGCGGGCGCGCTCAGGTTCCTTTTGCGGTATGTGTCGCCGGTGTTCATGATTCTGGTGCTGCTGCGTGCGCTGAGCATTCTGTAGAGCCGCGCGGCCAAACGTCTTTGCCGGGACATAGACTATCGAGCGGGGGAGAAACGCCATGGAAACGGAAAAAGCGCTCAAAGTCCGGGCACGGAAGGCCGATGCGGCCCTCGCGAAAGCCTATCCCGACGCGGGATGCGCATTGACGTTCATGAATCCCCTGGAATGCCTCGTCTCCACCATCCTTTCCGCCCAGACCACGGACAAGGCGGTCAACGCCCTCACGCCCGCCCTCTTCGAGGCGTTCCCCGGCGTCGACGCCTTCGCGGCCGCCGAACCGGCGGACATCGAGCCGTACATCAAAAAACTGGGCCTCTTCCGCGCCAAGGCGAAAAACATCGCGGCCGCGGCCCGCATGCTCAGGGACACGTTCGGCGGCGCGGTTCCCGACACGATCGAGGCGCTGATCACGCTGCCCGGCGTGGGCAGGAAAACAGCCAACTGCGTCGTCCTGAACGCCTACGGCAAACCCGGCATCATGTGCGACACCCACTTCTGCCGGATAACCAGGCGCCTGGGATTTCACGATCTGGAGGACCCGGAGAAAATCGAATTCGTCATGGCGTCCCTGCTCCCGCCGGAGCGGTGGGGCGATTTCAGCCATCGGGTCATCATCCACGGCCGCGAGCTGTGCCACGCCCGCAAGCCTGAGTGCGGAGCGTGCCCGTTGCGGAAAATTTGCGATTTTTATGCTTGAGAACAGGATAGGCAACACGTATCGTATATGAATGCGGGAAAATGGTTTTCCCGGAATTAGGTTCTGTCTGAATTATTTATTTGCCTGTACAACTTTTACAGGCAAAACATAACTCAGACAGAACCTAGAGCGTTCCAAACGGCAGACTTTGAAGCAGGGTCTCGCCCAAGGGCACAGGACGGGGAACGCGGCGGCGTTTGTTCCTCCTCTCCCCTGCCTTTTGGCCAGCCTCTCGCGGGCCAGCGTGTCAGTGCGGTTGCGCCGGGACGGTTCCGGCTGCGGGAACGGCGGAGTTTGTGCGCATCCCGCGAATCAACTTTCACTGAAAACGCCTTGCGGAATCTCCCCATTATGAAGGCGTCTCTCACAGAATCCACCCTTGCCGCGCTGGACGAACCGTTCCGGACGCGGCATCGCGGCATGAGCGAATCCGGGGCGCTGTCAGCCCTCGACGAATTTGTGGAAGAGGTTCCGGTCGAAGTCCTCGACGACGCGGATGCGGACGTCGAAGCCGAAACAGAGGTTCTGGCCGAGCGCCATCTGTCGCGCGACGACATCGCGCGGGAGCGCATCCACTCCTGCGAGCAGGTTCTCGGCTACACGTTTTTCGACAAGAAGCTCATCAAGACCGCGCTGACCCATTCCTCAAGCACTTCGGACAAGCATCTGGACAACGAGCGGCTGGAATTCTTCGGCGACGCGGTTCTGGACCTGGTCATCCGCGAGCATCTCTATCACAATTATCCCAATCACAGGGAAGGCGATTTGACCGAGGCGAAATCGGCTGTCGTCTGCCGCGCGTCCCTTGCGAAGGCGTCGAAAAAGATGGATATGAAGTCCTATCTTTTCCTCGGCAGGGGCATAGGGAAGAAGCGCGGCGTCCCCGATTCGCTTCTCGCCGACGCGTACGAGGCGATAGTCGCGGCGATTTACCTCGACGGCGGCTATCAGCCGGTGAAGAATTTCATCCTGATGACGCTGAAGGAAGAAATCCCCTCCGCAATCGAGCAGGCCAATTCCACGAACTACAAATCCAATCTGCAAAAGCTGCTCCAGCAGCAAAAGCTTTCCCTTCCCCTGTACCGCGTTCTCGGCTCGACCGGGCCGGAGCATTCGCGGGTGTTCGAGGTGGCTGTGTTCATCGAGGGGGACGAGGCGGGCAGGGGAAGCGGGTCGAGCAAAAAAGCCGCCGAGCAGGAGGCTGCGCGTTCGGCTCTCCAGAACATGGGCGCATAATGAAGGATCACGCTTCGCCGCCGCCTCTCCCGCCCGGCGTCTATCTTGTCGCCACTCCCATCGGCAATATGGAAGACATCACCCTCCGCGCGCTCAGGGCGCTTTCGCAGGCCGGGGTTCTGGCCTGCGAGGACACGCGGGTGACGCGCAAGCTGTTTCAGCGTCACGGCATTCCGGCTCCGAAAACCATTCTTGTCTGCAACGATCACAATGAACGCGCGGTTGCGCGGCGTCTGGCGCGGATGGCGGCCGGGGGGGAGGTGGTTGCGTTTTGTTCGGACGCGGGGCTGCCGGGCATTGCCGATCCCGGCTTCAACCTGGCGCGGGCCGCGCGGGAGGCGGGCGTTTTGCTGGAGGTGATTCCGGGGGCGAGCGCGGCGACGACGGCTGTGGCGTTGTCCGGCATCGCGGCGCCGGGGTTTACGTTTCTGGGGTTTCCTCCGCGCCGGGACGGCAGGGTTCTGGCGTTGCTGTCTGCGCACAGGGAGCTTCGTCCCGCCCTGGTGCTGTATGAATCGCCGCGCCGTCTGGCGCGTCTTCTCGCCCTGGCGGCGGAGAGTCTGGGTGCGGAGCGCGAGGCTGCGGTTTGTCTTGAATTGACGAAGAAATTCCAGCGCGTGATTCGCGGCCCGGTCGGCAGGCTGGCGGAGCAGTTCGCGTCGGTCGAAACGAAGGGGGAGGCGGTGGTTGTCCTGTCGGGAGCGGGGCGGGGCGCGATGCCGGACGATGAGGACGATGAAGGGGTTCTAGTACACAGTCAGTGAGGCTCCGCCCGCATAGCGGGCGGCATCAGGAAGCCCCCCACAGGGGGGCATTTGGATAGGGAAAGCCCCTCCGGGGCTATTGCAAACGGCTACTCGAAATTCAAGCTTCCCTGTCCAGATTCTTGTTCTTCCTGCTCACGGATGTAGTTGCGAATCATCGCTTCATCCAAGCCGATTGTGCTAACGCAGTACCCCCTTGCCCAAAAGTGCAAGCCCGTAGCACGCGGTACACCTTGGCTCCGATGAATGCGAATCGCGCTCTTCCCTTTCAAAAAACCTATCACAAACGCTATGCTGTACTTGGGAGGAACGCGCAAGCACATGTGCACATGGTCTGGCTTCAACGTGCCCTCGACAACTTCAACGTCAAGCTGCTTGCAAAGATCAAGAAGGATTTCGCGCACCTCCTTGCGAATGCGACCGTACAATACTTTCCGACGATATTTCGGGACAAATACCACGTGGTATTTGCAATCCCAGCGAACATGCGATAAACTTTCCCATTCGTGCATAGGCTCTCCTCTCCCTGAAAAGGGCTTTCCCTGAGGTAGAGCCTATTTTGTTTTACGCCGAGCCGGCAGAGCCTATTCGAGTCACACCGCCAAAGGCGGTGGTTTTATGAAACGCAATAACTTGGAAAAAATTTTCTTTAACATTATCCAGACAAACATCCTCATTCTGATCTTTTAGATTCGAGAAAAGCAAATACATCGAAAGACCAAAA
>QMCE01001637.1_pt1 | contig 12875 bp, 8 predicted proteins | sample 1821851 | NCBI WGS metagenome assembly QMCE01 (sample SAMN09453174, study PRJNA476694) | Termite gut metagenome, whole genome shotgun sequencing project. | isolation source: worker | host: Odontotermes sp. | place: South Africa:Pretoria | collected 2016-01-28 | reverse complement strand
TCAACGGAATCCTCTTGCAGGCAGAAAGCGATATCGTCTTCGAAACCGGCATCTACGAGCTCTTTATAGTGTTTCGTGTGGCTCAAAGGCTCTATAAGCTTGCCCGCGCTAGCTTTGTAGAGCTCATGCGCGACGAATCCAAGGTCGTCCAGCTCGATATCGATATCTTTTGAGGCGCTGGATTTGAACATCGCGTCGATGATGGAGCCCGCCGCGTAGACGTCCTCCGCAGCGAAAACGCCGTTGTTGCCGGCGCAGACAAGCGCAATCGAATCCTCCAGTGCGAGGGCCTTTTCGGCTACCGCCGTACGATTGAGCGTACAGCCGATCAATACGCGCTTGGCCAAGCGCACGCGATGCAGCGCCGAGGTGCCGTTCGACGTCGTAATGACGACGGTTTTGTTGCGTACGATATCGCGGGTGAAAGTCGCCGGTGAATTGCCGAGCGTAAACAGCGGCAGGGGCAAAGAGTCCCTTTCCCCGGCAAGCACAAAGCCGTTGCGGTCCAGCGTCCTGGAGAAATTAACGGCCTCTTCAACTTCTTGAATCGGAATTTATCCCTAATATCCTTGTCCGCCACATGGCCATAAGCCCCGTAAACAGAGACCTTCATTCAATCCTCCATAAAAGCCCGATTCACTTGTTACTTTTATAAATTATATCACAGACGCAGATGAATACAATGCCTTCTTTGAATTATTCGGTAATTCGGCAATATTCATGGGCATATTGGCAGCTTTCGGCATCGTAGCGGGCGCGCGGGCCGCCGATATACTTCGGACGCGTTTTCGCAAACACCACGCGCGCGCATCCTATTTTGTCCACGCCTTCAAACCGCAAGGGCACCGCGACGGGCCGAAGCTGCATGCCGATAAGCGTATCGCCAATATCCATGCCGGCGTGAGCCGCGATATGCTCTACGAGCACCGGCGATTGAAAGCTCTTCATCGCGGCCGTCGCCAGCGATCCGCCAGCCTTTTCATGCGGCACGGCGCATACCGGCTCCAAAAAATTGGCGCGCGCGCACTCGCTTTCCACGACCAGCGCCCTGTTCAGATGCTCGCAGCACTGGACGGCCAGGTATACGCCGGTATTCGAAAGCCCCTCCAGCAACGCGCTGAGAACGGCCTTGGCGGCGTCCATATTGCCGTTTTTCCCGATACGTTCGCCCATTATCTCGCTCGTCGAGCATCCGACGACGAGAATATCGCCTATTTTCAGCTCCGCCGCGCTCAGCAGCGCTTTAAGCGCCGACAGCGTCTGTTGCCCGATCTGTTCCATTTAACCTCCATGTATGACTATTTCGTTTTGCCTGGCCTTTGCGAGCGCCAAGCGCGTTATGCTGATCAAGCCATCCGCGCTGAGCGCATCGAACGGGAACCGGGCCACCCCAAAATAGAGCGCGGCGCCCGTGAGGCCCGAAAGCAGCTCATCTTTTAGATTGGTCAGCGTTTGCTCCAAAACGCCTATGTCCGTTTCGTCCAAGAGCAAGCCGAACATCTCGTCGTTGAGGCGCGCGGCGCGCCACGGCTCCGCGAGCTTTTCCGCGATAGCGTCCATAGCGCCGGCATCGGACGGAGCAACCCGGAATATCACTACGGCGCCCGCAGACGGAAGGCCCATAAATTCGGCCTGGATCGTCGCGGGAGCGCTGACGGGTTCGCCGCAGAAACGCCGCAGCAGCTGCTCGAAATAGGCGGCGTTTGGCAAGCGGCCGGAGTCGTACCACGCGAAGCGGCGCGTCCTGGCCTCTTGGTTGAAGCGCTGCAGCGCCAAGCTCAGCCGCCACGCTATGGAACTGAGCATTTCGCGATCGTAGGCGGTTAGCTCGCCGGTACTCATCCTCAGGCGCAAAAACAGCATCCCCGTCATATCGCTGTCGATGATCAGCGGCGCGGCCACGAACCGAACCTGATCATTGTACCGCACACCACAGCGCGCCGCAAGCTCTGATATGTCTTCAGGCAGCAATACGCTGAGCCCGTTTTCGGATACCGTCCTGTAGAGCATGCCGAGTACGCCCATCAAGGAGGCGCTCGAGAACGTCTCGAACAGAGGCTCCACGCCATCTACGCCGTTGGGCGTATATACGCCCATGGCCGTCGCGAGCAGCTGCGCCTCGAGCGCGTTGAATACGCCTTGACAAAGCGCCGCAAAGGAGTCCTGGATGCCCATCATAGCGCTCAAAAGCTCAAAACCCCTCTGCTGCGCCTGCGAGGAGAGCGGAGAAAAGCAAATCAGGGTATGCAGCTCTCCTCGCGCGCCGAGCTTGGCGCGCCGCACGTCCAGCGCGCCGCGCCAATGGATTATCTCGTCTTGAAGCAGCAAAACGTCCGATTCGCTTTCAAGCGACGATAGCTCCAGCTTTAGCCCCGTACGCGCGTTTTCCAGGCGCTCGTTCCGGGCGAATTTCTTGCCGGCAGCGAGCTTGAAATCGCTCAGCAGCTCGCGGGCGGGCCCGTTTATGTAGGTTATTTCGCCGGAATCGTTTAGCGCGAGCATCGGAAACGCCTCGCCGACCGCCTCGAGGGTACGTATGGGCGCAAGCATTTTCGTGCGCGCGATGACTATCCCTATTACAAATAGAACCGCCAGGACGCCTAACGCGGTAAATGGTACGCCCGCGCCGCCCGCAGCGCTTATATCGGCTTGCTCCTCTTCGGCGTTCATCAGGCGGGAGGCCATGCCGGACGCGCGTATCTGCGCGACGCGGATATTGATGTCGTCGATGTAGGCGGCCATATCCGCAGGCAATACGATATGAACGGACGTCCTGTACAACGCGCTTTGCTGAAGCTGAACCTGATCGAGCGCGCCCAGCGCGTCGAGCGCTCCCTGGATGGCGGCTTCTTCCTCGAACAGTACGTCGACATCTCTCGAGAGCAGCAGCTCGACGCCATCCTGAACCGTGTCGTAGGAGACATAATCTCTAACGCCCAAATGGGAGCCGGCCAGCTCCGTCAGATATGATTTCGAGCGAATGCCCATTTTTAGCTGAGACGCGTTCGCGACAGACACGCGCGGAAAGTTTATGCGCGTATACAGGCAGTGTGTAAGCGTAAAGAGCATATCCGAGCGGACATAGCGGCCATCGTCTGACGGCAGCGGATAGAACCCGGCTACGCCCTGTTCGCCGTGCGCCCTAAGCTTCGACAGCTGTCCGTCCGTCGGCTCGGCCAACACGAGCCTATAGGGCGTATTTCGAAAAACCGCCCGCAGCAAATCTACGGCGACGCCATGCGGCTCGCCGTCTTGTATGTAAGCATAAGGCGCGTGATCCGCATCGACCAGAATCGTCACGCTATGCTCCTTGGCCGAGCTCGCGCCGGAGAAAAGCATAGCGCATGTCAAGACAATTAGAGACAATCTGCGCAAAACGCGCCTCCCTCTATAAACGTTTTATAATTCTGAGATGTGCCTTATACATAAATATAACAATTATCAGCTGTATTTTCAATTATTAATATCTCTATGCCATAAACGCAATGCCATAATTGCGTATTTATATGACCGGCTGCGCCTGCGTTCCACCGCCCGATTTTTCCATTATGCGGCATCCTCTGACCATATCTTCCCGATTGTTTTCTTTTTCGCGATGGACATACTAGTGGGGCAGGAAAGGAAGTGTTAGAGAATGATCAATCGCTCCCTCGGCACGCGAGCCTCGATCGGACTGGAGCAAAGGCTGTCCAAAAGGCTTGCGGACGCCGTGCCCGGCGCTTTTGATATCGAAGCCCACACGCGCGGCGCGTTTGCTTTTTGCGACGTCACTATACGGCTGGCCGAAAAGAAAGCGCTGGATTGCCTGTCAAAATCGCTCAATACGCTATTGATAAAGGATTGGCTGCCTATACATTTGTTAGGCGTTATCGATTCCCGCTATCCGCATCTTCCGCCGGAAGCGCGCTTGAAGGTGCTGCTGGATTCCATGCGGCACGCCGACTCGCTTGGCGCGTATAACGATCACTCCAAGCTCATCCGAGACCTGTTAGCAAGCGATAAGCCCTTTATTCTTGAAGGCTTCGCGCGCTTTAGGCTAAAGGAAGCGTATTCATTCTGGGAAAGCTGCGTGGAATACGCCGCAGAAGGCTGGCTGCTGGCATTCGAAACCGAAGAATTCCTCAAGATTTTGCGCTCGTTTGCGGACATCCAGCAGCCCCGAACCGGCGACGTCACGGTATCCGCTACGCCTTCGGGCGAGTACGAGCTCCTCGACGAATTCGGCTGCAAAATCGAGGACGACGCGTTCTCCGTTTCGGGAGCAATCGCACAGGAGGACGCGCTTGTGAGCCTGCTCGTCGCCGTCGCGCCGCGCAGAATATGGGTGTGCGGCGTAAAGCGCGAGGCGGAGGACGCTATCGCTAGCGTATTTGGGTCAAGGGCAAGGTTTTTAACGGATTGACAGTATAAATCATCAAGTTTATAATGATGATTATCCGAAACTCCGTAGGGGTGGACTGCGTTCGCCCGTGGCGAAACACGGGCGAACACAGTTCGCCCCTACATTTATCATCGTTTTGATATGATAAAAGGAAGGTAAACTATGCCCGATCTAAATACGCTCCGCCACAGCGCCTCGCACATTATGGCCGAGGCCGTAAAGCGCCTTTATCCCGGCGCGAAGCTCGCGATTGGCCCCGCGATAGATACCGGCTTCTACTACGATTTCGACTCCGAAACGCCGTTTTCGGAGGGGGATTTTGCCGCGATTGAACAGGAAATCAAGAAAATCGTCAAGGAAAACAAGAAGTTCGAGCGCTTCGAGCTGCCCCGCGAGGAGGCCATAGCCTTCATGCGCGAAAAGGACGAGCCGTATAAGGTCGAGCTCATCGAAGACTTGCCCGAGGACGCCGTCATTTCGTTCTACAAGCAAGGCGAGTTCACCGACCTTTGTGCGGGCCCGCACGTCGACTTTACCGGCCGCTGCAAGCACATAAAGCTTATGAGCGTCGCCGGGGCTTATTGGCGCGGCAGCGAGCAGAATAAAATGCTCCAGCGCATCTACGGCACCTGCTTCCCGACAAAGGACGAGCTGGACGCGTACCTTTTCCGCATGGAAGAGGCTAAAAAGCGCGACCATCGCAAGCTGGGCCGCGAGCTCGACCTCTTTTCTCTGTGGGATGAAGGGCCCGGGTTCCCGTTCTTCCACCCGAAGGGGATGGTTTTGCGCAACCTCCTCGAAGCTTTCTGGCGGGAGCAGCATACAAAGCGCGGCTATTCCGAGATAAAAACGCCGATCATCCTAAACAGCGAGCTTTGGCATCGCTCCGGGCATTGGGATCATTATAAAAACAACATGTATTTTACGGAGATCGACGACGCCGACTACGTGGTAAAGCCAATGAACTGCCCCGGCGGCATGCTCATGTACAAGCGCCGCTCCTGGAGCTATCGCGACCTTCCGCTGCGCGTGGGCGAAATGGGCCTCGTACACCGTCACGAGCTTTCCGGCGCGCTGCACGGGCTTATGCGCGTACGCTGCTTCACGCAGGACGACGCGCACATCTTCATGACGAAGGATCAAATCAAGCAGGAGATCTTCGGCGTTATGGATAAGCTCGCGTTTTTCTACGATACGTTCGGGTTTAAGTACAAAATCGAGCTCTCCACACGGCCCGAAAGCTCCATGGGCAGCGACGAGGACTGGGAAACGGCGACAAACGCCCTGCGCGCGGCGTTGGAGGAGCGCGGCCAGGAATATATTGTAAACGAGGGCGACGGCGCGTTTTACGGCCCGAAGATCGACTACCATTTGGAGGACGCCATAGGCCGTACGTGGCAGTGCGGAACGATCCAGCTCGACTTCCAGATGCCCGAGCGCTTCGAGCTATCGTATATCGGCCCGGACGGCGAAAAGCACCGCCCCATCATGATACACACCGTCGCGTTCGGCTCCATAGAGCGCTTCATCGGCATACTTACGGAGCATTGCGCGGGTGCGTTCCCCGTTTGGCTCTCGCCGGTGCAGGCCAAGGTGCTGACGATTACGGAGCGCTCCAACGAGCGCGCAGAGGAGATTGTAAAGCGGCTGTCCGAAATAGGCCTTCGCGCCGAGGCGGATACGCGCAACGAGAAGATCGGCTTCAAGATACGCGAGGCTCAGCTTGAAAAAGTCCCATATATGCTCGTTTTGGGCGATATGGAGGTCGAAGCGGGTACGGTCGCCGTGCGCACGCGCCAAGGGGATCAGGGCGTAAAGCCGCTGGCCGAATTCGAGGCTATGGCGCTGGAGGCGGTTAAGAATAAGGAGTAAGGATTTTTCCTTGCATTTACTAAAATCATGTGGTACAATCGTTAGCGCTGTATGAGAATACGCGTTGTCCATAAACGAATTTGGAGGATACCGAGTTGGAGTGGCTTCGTATTACGATTAACGTTATACTGATGATAAGCGCCGTGGTGCTTATAGCCGTGGTGTTGATGCAGGACGCGAAGGGCGGCGGCATGACTGCGGTTACCGGGCAGACCAGCGAATCGTTTTTCGGGAAAAACAAGAGCAAATCGCTTCAGGGGCGCTTGCAGCGCCTGACGCAGATATTCATGGCGGTAATCGCCGTGCTGTCGATCGTGCTGGCGATATTGTCAAAGGGTATCGCCTAAACGGTTCCGATGTTTTTATGGGCGGCGCGTCCGGCTTGGCCGGGGGCGCCGTTTTGCGTTGTAATGTATGAATGCCGGATTTTAGGGTCGCGGGCGAACACAGTTCGCCCCTACAGGATTGCGGCTCAATCATGGCATCTTAAACCGTACAGCAAATATAGAAAAAATGGAGTATACTGAGAATCAATACGCACACTAACAATATGATGAGAGCTGATGACATGGCAAGAGTCAAGGCGCTGCGCGGCGTCATAAAGCGATTTGAGCGCGGCGACGCGCTGTTTTACCCTCAGGACGGCGCGCCGAGCCTGTTTATTCAAAAGGAGGCGCTTTCAAGCGCGCAGAACGGCGACACGGCGCTCGTTCGAAAGACGGGGGAACGGCGCGCGCGCGGCGGAGGCAGCTACGATTGCGGCGAGGTCGTACGCGTTGTCGAGCGGGCAAACAAGCGCATCGTAGGCTATCTTGAACGCGCGGAGCACGGGAACGAACTGGCGTTCATCCCGTCCGACAGGCGCGTCTGCGGCCCGCTTACGATCCCGAAAAAGCATCTGAACGGCGCTAAAGCTACGGATGCGGCCATCGTCGAAATGGCGGACTACGAAAAGCATATCGGAAAAGTCGTCGAAGTGCTCCCGCCCGGCAGCGATATCGAGGCGGCGGCCATAATGTACCAATACGGCGTGACGGCGGAGTTCCCCGGGCACGTCGCGTTTAAGGCCGCGCGTCTGCCGAAAACGGTTTCAAAAGCCGAAGCGCTCCGGCGCGAAGACCTCAGGAACCGTGTGATCGTCACTATCGACGGCGCGGACGCGAAGGACCTGGACGACGCCGTTTCGCTCGAGGCCTTGGGCGGCGGGCGCTGGCTGCTGGGCGTACATATCGCGGACGTGAGCCATTACGTTACCGAGGGCTCGGCCTTTGACATAGAGGCGATATCGAGGGCTACGAGCGTGTATTTCCCCGATTACGTCGCGCCTATGCTGCCACATGAGCTTTCAAACGGAATCTGTTCTTTGCATGGCGGCGTGGACAGGCTGGCGCTGAGCTGCTTCATGGAGATCGACCGCAGGGGCTGCGTCGTTGACTATAGAATTGCCGAAACGCTGATCAACACATCCGCACGCCTCACATACGACGCCGTGTCGGCGTTCCTGGACGCAAACACGCGCGCGGGCATAACCAAGCCCGTCGGAAAGCTATTGAAGGATATGGAGCGTCTGGCGGCCCTTTTGCGTGGGAAGCGCATACAGGAGGGCAGCATCGACTTCGTAACGTCGGATACGCACGTCGAGATGGAATCGGGCGTGCCCGTCAAAGTCGAGCGCGAGCAATACGGCGTCGCGAACGGCATCATCGAGGAGTTCATGCTGCTGTGCAACCAGACCGTCGCGAAGCATATGGCGAAGCTGAATCTGCCATGCCTATACCGCCTACATGAAACGCCGGACGAGGCAAAGCTTGCCGACTTCTATGAGTTCATGCACTCCGTCGGGCTGACTATGAAAAAAGCAAATTCGCTTTCTCCAAGGCTCTTTCAGGAAGCGCTTGAAAAGGCCCGAAATACGCCGGAGGAGCTCGCCGTCAACAAGCAGCTGCTGCGGCTGATGAAAAAGGCGCGCTACTGTGAAGATAATTTAGGCCATTTCGGCCTGGCGTTTTCACATTACGCGCACTTTACGTCGCCGATACGCAGGTATCCCGACTTATTGGTACACCGCGTTATTAAGCTTTGGCTGCACGGACGGCTCTCGGGCGACAAGCTCGAAAAGCTGCGCTTGAAGCTGCCGTCCTTCGCGCGAAAATGCAGCGAGCGCGAGAAGAACGCCGAAGACGCCGAGCGAGCTATGCTCGCCCTGCGCAAATGCCAATACATGCTCCCGCGTATCGGCGAGACGTTTGAGGGGAATGTATCGGGCTTCTCAAACTCGGGCGTATTTGTGGAGCTGCCCGATTCCGTCGAGGGCATAATCCCGTTCGCGTCGATCGAAAGAGACTACTTCGAATACGACGCGCGGCGCGTTCAGGCCAAGGGCGAGCGCTCGGGCCGCGTGATACGATTGGGCGACGCGGCGGAGGTCGTCGTCGTCGCCGTCGACCTTTCGGCGCGGCGCGTGGAGTTCGCCTATTCTGGAGGCGACCGCAGGCCTAGGGGCTTGAAGCGCCCAAAGAGCGTTAAGGTCGTTCCCGAAAAAGCTGTGGTCAAGAAAAAACGGCGTTCTCGGCGCGGCGGAGCGCGGCGCGGCGCCGGCAAAGCTCGGCATAACGGTAAACAAGCATAGTGTAGGGGCGGCGTCCTGCCGCCCGCGATTATTGAATTATTAATCCTATAGGGTCGATTCATGAATCGACCGTGTATTAACGCAAAACATGCGCATATGGCGGGCGATTCATGAATCGACCCTACAATATAGCAATATCGTGAATAAACAAATAAGCATTGGAATCCAGCTCTATTTATGCTATTCTTAACGAGCAAAAATCAATTTGAGGTAATTCATGACCAAATCAAAAAAGAAAACCCGAATAATAGTCTCGATCGCCGTAACGCTGTTTATAGCGTTTGTCTTGGCGCCTATTATCGTCGCCATATATATCGACCAGTCCACGTTCGAAAAGCGGTTTGAATCGAACCCCGCCACCATGCAGCGCGTCGAGGACTTCGCTGGGCTCAGCAGGGAGCGGCATACATTCGCGTCGAATAACGGCCAAATTCTCGCCGGCTACAAGTATTTCAAAGAGAATGCTAACGGCAAGGGCCTCATCGTCATGGCGCACGGCTTCGGCGGCGGCGGTCACGCGGGCTACATGGACTTCGCGGATTTCTTCGCCGAGAACGGCTATACCGTCTTCGCGTACGACGCCACGGGCAACGACGAATCGGGCGGCGACGCCGTCGGGGGCTTCCCACAGGGCGTGATCGACCTCGACTACGCTCTGAGGTATATAAAAAGCAGCCCCGAATTCGAGGGCTTGCCCATCATGCTCTTCGGACACAGCTGGGGCGCGTATTCCTCGGGCAGCGTATTGCGCCTGCACCCGGACGTCAAGGCTGCCGTCCTGGCCGCTGGCTTCAACAAATCCATCGACTTGATGCGCGAGACGGGGCACAAAATGGCGGGCCTGGGCAGCGATATCGCCATGCCCATGTTTTCGCTCCTCGAAGCGCTCGAATTCGGAAGCTACGCCTCCTATAGCTGCATAGATGGCTTTGATGCTTCGAACGCGGGCGTTATGATTATTCACAGCGAGGACGACGCCGTCGTCTCCTTTGAAAATCACTTCATGAGGTTTTATGATAAGTATCAAAACGACCCTCGATTCGTCTTCGTGAGGTATGAAAACAGAGGGCATAACGGCCTGTTCGAAGCCAACGACGAACTGATGGATCAAATCGTTGAATTCTATAATCATTACGCAAACTAAAGGCATAAGATAACTGCAAGCCCCGCAATGTTCTTTGCGTTCCCGCTTGCTAATTTTATTGTAATGTTAGCAGGAAAACAGTATAATATTCCGGACGGCGTTAAGGTTGCAAGTGACAATTGTTTAGAATGCCTGAGAGCTCTTGGCTAAAATGTACCGCAGAATCACCGATATATAATATGGCTGGAAATTTTGATTGGTGTAGAGATGAAGATGCTGGATATGTACCGGCGGGTTATCAGCATGGCGAAAAAGCAGCTTTTTGCCTTTGCTCCCCGCGATAATATCGACTTGTTCCGGGAACAGCTGTTCCACAACAATATGTCGCGCTTTGCCATCCAGAGCGCCGCGATGGTTACGATGGACGCCGGACTATTGGCTCTGTATTGGATAAGCCCCGACGGACGGGGCATACCGCAAATACACGTATGGGTTCTAATAGCGAAAATGGCGCTGATGGCAGTGTGCGGCGTTTTGTTCGCCAGAATGGGCGGCAGGCCTTACACCCATCGGAGAGCTTTGCACAGGCTTATCGACTTGATATTTCCCATCACGTACATCATATGTGAAACGCTGGTTTTCATCACTTCGCCCCAAGAGTTCGCAGCATTAATCCGATTGGCGCTCGTTCCTTTTGTAGCGGGCTGTATTCCGGTCATCAACCAGGCAAAGTCCTTTGGCGTATTGTTCGCCTATTATTTATTTATCACTTTATGGATGCCCGCGAGCGCGTACAGCGAATTGCTCACTAAAAATCACATGGTCTTGTTCAATTTCTGGGTGGTCGTTTTTATGACCAACGTATTCCTTGCCTTTACGGTATATTCGTGGTTCGTGAATAACTTCAACGCTACGATGGACAATCGGCGCACAACCCTTAAGCTCGAAGCGGCCAAAGACAAGCTTGAAAGTGAAAAGCTTCAGCGGACGAAGCTGCTTTTTTCCGTAAACGACATCGCGGCCAGGCTGATCGGCGCTTCGAACGAACGCTTTGAAGCCGAGCTGGCGCACTGCATGGAGGAAATCAAAAACGCCGTCGACGTGGATAGCGTTTATATTTGTAAAAGCGAAGCGGGAGAGGGAGAGCCAATCTACTCGAAGCAGCATATGTGGCCGAGCGTCAACCCGTTTGCCGAGGAAGAGCTTATCGCGATTCCCGCCCGGTGGCACGAGAGGCTGTCCTTTGACCAATACATCGCCGGCGCGGCCAGCAATTTGCCGCCGGGCGAGCGCGCGCTTTTACAGGCGCACGGCATCCTTTCGGGCGTCATAGTGCCGATAAAACTGCGGGACGTTTATTGGGGCTTCGTCGGGTTTGCCGATTCCCATGAAGAGCGCGGCTTCCCGGACGTCGCGATTTCGATACTGCGCACTGTGGGCCTTTTGTTCATCGCTTGTCTGCTCAATAACGAGATGACCTCACGGCTGGTGACGGCGAACCAGGAAGCCTTGGCGGGTTCGAAGGCAAAGAGCGAATTTGTCGCAAATATGAGCCACGAAATCCGAACGCCGATAAACGCGATTATAGGCATGTCCGCGATTGCGAGGACGGCCAAGGACAAGGACAGAATCGTTTACTGCATGAACAATATCGACGCGGCTTCGAGGCAGCTTTTGGCTATTATCAACGATGTGCTGAATATCAGCAAGATAGAGGCCGGGAAAATCGAGCTGGCGGACGAGGCCTTTGAGCTGCTTCCCGTACTGCACAACGTCCACAGCATAACGGGCGTACAGGCGATGGAAAAGGGCTTGAGCATGACAGTGGATTTAAGCGACGACCTGCCAAAGGTCGTGATTGGCGACGACGTCCGGCTGTCGCAAATATTGATTAATCTGCTGACCAACGCCGTAAAATTTACCCATGAGGGCGGCCGCGTTCATCTGGAGGCCGCCAAGGTTGCCAGCCACCCGGACGGACTCGATGAGCTGGAGTTTATCGTAAGCGATACCGGCATAGGCATCACGGAGGAACAGCAGGCGGGGCTGTTCCGCAAATTCGAACAGGCCGATCAGGGCATCAGCAGAAAGTACGGCGGAACCGGCTTGGGGCTCGCAATCTCGAAGAGCTTTGCCGAGATGATGCTGGGCGGCATAAGCGTCTCCAGCGCGCCCGGAGAGGGCAGCAGCTTTGCATTGAAAGTGCGCTTGCGCAGGGGTACCCCCGATATGCTAAGCCCCCGCACGCCGCTCAAGCAGCCATCTAACGTCAGCTTTGCGGGAAAGCGCGCGCTGCTGGTTGAAGATATCGAGATCAACCGTGAAATCGTGATGGCGATGCTCCAGGAAACCGGGCTTCAAATCGACGAGGCTGAAAACGGCCTGCGCGCCGTCGAGGCCGTATCCGCTAAGCCCGATCTGTACGATATTATATTTATGGATATTCATATGCCGGAAAAGGACGGCTATGCGGCAACAAAGGATATACGCGCGCTGGATAGCCCGAATGCGCGGAACATGCCGATCATTGCCATGACGGCCAACGTTTTCTCCGAGGATGTTCAGAATTGCCTGGACGCCGGTATGAACGACCATATCGCCAAGCCGATAGACTACGACGCGCTAGTTCTGAAGATCAGCAAATGGCTGTGCATCGCATAGCTCTTATCACATAGCGCATTAGCTTTTATCGCACATTGCATTGCCGGCCCGCAGCCGCCCAGGCGGCTGCGGGCTTTTGCGCGTCGCAGTCTGAACAGGCGAAAGCCCGGACGGCGCTCGCGCGGCCCGGGCTTGGCTTAGCGTGACGGGCCCGACAAAACCCGCATACATGTCAAATTATGAAATATATGCATATAAATGGAATCAGGAATATGTACACATACATTTTTTAGAGAAATTTTAAAAAT
>QMCE01002487.1_pt1 | contig 12883 bp, 16 predicted proteins | sample 1821851 | NCBI WGS metagenome assembly QMCE01 (sample SAMN09453174, study PRJNA476694) | Termite gut metagenome, whole genome shotgun sequencing project. | isolation source: worker | host: Odontotermes sp. | place: South Africa:Pretoria | collected 2016-01-28 | reverse complement strand
CGTCCGCTTGGGTCGCCCGCCTGTCGGGACGCTTTATTTCGCCGAGGCGGAAATAGCCGCCGTTGCAGTTTGAAAACGCTTCATCAAGCGCCATTCGCGCCAAATGCCCTCCGGCGACGGACGCTTCCCGCGCCCGAAGCATCTGGATATGCCAGAAGAAGCGCTCGAAGGGCTTGGAGCTTTTGAGGCCAATTTCCGTGCGCGCGAGGCCGGGGTCGAACGTGAGCGCAAGAAGGCGCTCAGGAAACCGCCGCGCGAGCTCCGCCGTAAAGAGTACGTTGCAGAGCTTGGATTGCTTGTACGCGCGCAGATTGTGGTAGTTGGCGCGCAGCATCACGTCGTCCCAGAAGACGCGCGCGCGCCGGTGCGAATTTGAGCTTACGGTAATCACCCGCGCGCGCGGCGCGAGCAGGGGAAGGAGCGCGTGCGTAAGCCGGAAAGGGGCCAAATGGTTCGTCGCGAATGTGAACTCATAGCCTTCATCGGTACTGGTATACCGGCCGTTTGCGGTTCCGGCGGCGTGCAGCAACGCGTCTATGCGCCCGGTGAGCGCCATGACGCCCCGCGCAGCCATTTCAATGCCTTCGCCCGTGGATAATTCCGCCAGGACGAATTCAATATCGGCATTTTTGCTTGAAGTCAACAGGTCTTTTTTGGCGCGCTCTATACGCTCTTCGCTCCGGCCGACGCCGATAACTGCCGCGCCTTGCGAGAGCAGCGACTTTGCGGCTTCGAATCCGATCCCCGACGTCGCCCCGGTTACTACGGCTATTGTTTTGTTCATAGCAATTAATTCTCCGCCTTTATTATAGCGCGGTTTTCATATAATTGGAATCATATCCGCGTATAAAGGCAAAATTGACAGTTTTCTATCAAGTTTTTGGGAATCGCGTCATAATCTCTAGGGAGACGCTCTATTAAAAAGATCATGAGGAGATATTATGGCTCATAAATGCATCGCCTACAGCGAACTCAAAAGCAAAGAGGTCATAAACACGGCCGACGGCTCGAGGCTGGGCTGCGTCGTCGATCTGGAAATCAATCCGGCCGACGGCGGCATCCTGTCCATCGTCGTTCCCGGCCCGGCCCGTTTTCTGGGCTTTTTACGCGGCGACAAGGATCTGGTGATTCCCTACTGCAATATCCACAAGATCGGCGACGACGTTATCCTCGTAGACGTGGAATTCACGCCGCTGCCGAGATAGCGCCGCTACATTCCATATTGCGAACCCGCAAAAACATAATCTTCCCTATTGGGCCGCTTTCTGCTAGAATAAACTAGGTGAAAAATGATAGCGGGTGATAGCGGATGAAATGTATGTTCTGCGGCTCGATGGAGAGCAAGGTTATCGACTCCCGCCCGACGGACGAGGGCTCGTCGATACGCCGCCGCCGCGAGTGCTGCGGCTGCGGCAAGCGGTTTACGACCTACGAAACGACCGAAGAGCTGCCCGTAATGGTCGTCAAGCGCGACGGTCGCCGCGAGAGCTACGATCGCGAGAAGGTGCTCGCGGGCGTGCGCAAGGCCTGCGAAAAGCGCCCTATACCCGCCGCGTCGGTCGATGCGCTCGTTCAGGACGTATCGCGCGACGTATTCAACACGCTCTTACAGGAAATACCCTCTACCCAGATCGGCGAGATGGTCATGCAGCACCTCAAGAATCTCGACGAGGTGGCTTATGTGCGCTTCGCGTCCGTCTACCGCCAGTTTAAAGATATCAATTCCTTCATGGACGCGCTGAAAAACATGCTCGGCGACAATTCCAAATGAGCTTTGCGTTCGAATCGCTCCGGCGGGGCTACAAAAAAAGCGCGTGCACGAACGGCGTCACGCTCTTTCATTCTCAGCTGCTTTTAGAGGCGGGCTGCAAGCACGGCTTTACGGGGCGCTCCGGCGGCGTAAGCGCGCCGCCCTACGATTCCCTGAACCTCGCCTTTACGCGCCCCGAGCCGCGCGAAAACGTTCTGGCGAACTACGCGCGCCTCGCCGAGGCCGCGGGCGTTAAGCTAGAGAGCATGGCGCTCGCGTCGTACGCGCACGGCAGCGCCGTCCATGTCGCAACGCAATCCGACGCCGGGGCGGGTATTACCGCGCCCGCGCTGCCCGAGGCGGACGGCCTCGCCTCAAAGGGAGGCGTAACGCTCGTAACGCTGCACGCCGACTGCCTGTGCGTCTTGTTTTTCGACCACAAGAGCGGCGCTTACGGCGCTTGCCACGCGGGTTGGCGCGGCGTCGCGGGGCGCGTCGCCGTCAATACGCTGCGGGCGATGGAATCGCTGGGAGCGCGCGCCGATAATACGCTCGCGTGGATAGGCCCCGGCATCTGCCAGAAATGCTACGAGGTGGACGAGCCCGTGATTTCGGCGTTCGAGCGCGAGCTGCCCGGAGCGGGCGCGCTCGTATACGCCTCAAACGGCAAGGCGCGGCTCGACCTGCCCCGCGCGATGGCGTTTCAGCTCCTTGAAGCCGGAATGTCCCCGGATAATCTGGAACTCAGCGGCCTTTGCACGTCCTGCGACCCGGCCTTTTTCTCCTATCGCCGCGACAATGGCAAGACTGGTGCTATGGCTGGGTTTATCAGCAATAATTAATGGCAGTTTTCGGCTTATATTTAATATAAATTTGCAGTATTTGATCTATATATGCTAAAATAACCGTGCAAGGGAATTGCCAGACGGCGCGGTTGTTCACTTCCCGATGGAAGGGGGTGGACGTTCTATGGATACGACGTCGATCATCGTTATTTTGATCCTATTGATCGTGTTAATCCGTACAACGAAAAACAACCGCTCTCGCTAAGGCCGGTTGTTTTTCTGAAAACTTCGAGTCTTAGGAGCAACCGCGTCTGACGGCAACTTCCCTTGCGCTTTTATTATAAGCCAACAAATAAAAAAATACAACCACTGATTTTTAATTCTAGATGTCTTAAAATGTCTTTATTCCTGTTCATTCTATACCAAATCAAGGTAATGATACTGCTAGTCCCCTACTGAAACGCCACGCTCTTCCCGTCCGAGATGAGCGTAATCGTGCCGTCGCGGTCGGTGCGTAAAATTTCGCAGCCCAGGTTCGTAAGCCGCTCGATAACGTCCTTGTGCGGCGTGCTGGAGCCGGATTCAGGCGCTGTGGAAATCGCCGCGACGGACGGGCTGACGGCGGAGAGAAAACGGTTCGTGCTGGATGAGCTGGAGCCGTGATGCGCGACCTTCAGCGCGTCCGCGCTCAGCTCGCCGTTCGTGTACGCTTCGAGCATGTCGTCCTCGGCGTCCTTCTCGGCGTCCCCCGCGAGCAGGATTTTCGTCTGCCCGAAGGTGAGCATCAAGACGGCGCTGCAGTCGTTCATGTTGTCGTAGTCGTAGTTGAGCGGCGCGAGCACTTCGACCTTTACGTCAGGGTCGAAGGGGATCTCCACGCCCGCCTTCGCCTCTCTTATCGTGAGGTTCTTCGCGGCTATGGATTGTATGAAGCCTTCGTACGTGGCCGTGTCCGCCGAGACGTTCGGGGCGTACACCCCGCCGACGTCGTAGGCGTCGAGCACCTGCTTCATGCCGCCGATATGATCCGCGTGCGGGTGCGTGGCGACGACGACGTCCAGCTTATCTATATCCATGCGTTTGAGCGCCTCCTGGATCACGGGAAAGGCGCTTCTTTCGCCCGCGTCGATCAGCATAGTACGATCGTTCGGCGTGGTGATGATGAGCGAATCCGCCTTGCCGACGTCCAGCACGGTCACGAAGAGGCGACCCCCGGGCAGGCGCGCGGGCGTGCTAGATGGCGGCGCGGTCTGCACGAACGGCGCGGGGCTGGGTGATTCGAAGGTAAGCGTTTCGGGGTCAAAGCCGGAAAAGTACGTGCCCGCAGCCGCAAGCACGACGATAAGGAATACCGCAAGCATCCACGCCTGCGCGCCCGGCCTCTTGTTGCGCCTCGCCGCCATGTACGCGTCACCTCCGTAGGCTTTATCTGTTATTATATTAGCACGCTTCCATGAAATTGCAAACGCGCGCGTTTCGGTTATAATATAGATGTATTCTAAGACTGTAGGGGCGGCCTTTGGCCGTCCGTGATAATATGGCGGTGTAATAGACGGCGGACGGCCAAAGGCCGCCCCTACATGAGGCAACGGAGGTTGGATATTGCACAAGGGAAAAATCGTCGTCGGGGTCTCGGGGGGCGTGGATTCGTCCGTCGCGCTGCTGCTTTTGAAGCAGCAGGGGCGCGACGTCGTGGGCGTTTTCATGAAGAACTGGGAGGAGGACGACGACGGAGCGTGCACCGCCGCGGCGGATTACGACGACGTGCGCGCGGTGTGCGATAAGCTGGGCGTGCCCTACTATACGGTAAATTTCGCGAAGGAGTACAAGGAGCGCGTCTTCGCGCACTTTCTTTCGGAATACGCGGCGGGGCGCACGCCCAACCCGGACATCCTCTGCAATCAGGAGATCAAGTTCAAGGCGTTTCTGGATTTCGCGATGTCGCTCGGCGCGAAGGGCATCGCTACGGGCCATTACGCGCGCCTCGGCAAGGACGCAAGCGGCAAAGCGCTGCTGCTTCGCGCGGCGGACGCCTCGAAGGACCAGACGTATTTCCTCGCGGGGCTGACGCAAGCGCAGCTCGAAAGGGCGGTCTTCCCGATCGGGGATATGCCGAAGGCGGACGTGCGCGCTCTGGCCGAAAACGCGGGCCTGGCGACGGCGGCAAAGAAGGACTCGACGGGGATATGCTTCATCGGCGAGCGCAGCTTCCGGCCGTTTTTGCAGCAATATCTTCCGGCAAAGCCGGGCGAGATGCGCACGCTGGCCGGGGAGTACAAGGGCTCGCACGACGGGCTGATGTACTATACGCTCGGGCAGCGCCGGGGCCTCGGCATCGGCGGCAACGGCGAAAAGGGGCGCTGGTTCGTCGTAAAGAAGGATTTGGAGGCGAACATTCTATACGTGGAGCAGGGCGAGGATTCCCCCGCGCTGTATTCGCGCGCGCTCGTCGCGGGGCCGGTGAACTGGATCGGCGGCGCGCCCGAAAAGCCGTTCGGCTGCACGGCAAAATTCCGCTACCGCCAGCCCGATCAAGGCGTAACGGTCACGCCGTTTACCGAGGGCGGGGCGAATATGATGGAGGTCCGCTTCGATGAAAAGCAGCGCGCGATAACGCCCGGGCAGTGGGCGGTGCTGTACGATGGTGAGGTTTGCTTAGGCGGCGGGCCGATATGTACAGTAGAAATGTAATTATCCTATCGCAAGCCCGCGCGGCTCGTTGCCCACGGGAATGCCGCCGAGGCGCTTGCCGGAAAGATCGAGCACGTCCACGACGTTATCCATCATGCAGCTGACGAAGATGCGCCCGCTTTCGGCGTCGAGCGCCAATTCGTCCGGCATACCCGACGTTTCCCATATGCCTTCGACCGATAATGTCGATATATTGAGCGCGAATATGCCGCGGTCCCAGTAGTTGGCGGCAAATACCCTGCCGTCGGCCTCAACGAGCCGCCCCGGGACGCCGGGAAGCTGTATGCGGCCGACCGTCGAGCCGTCGTAGCGGTAGACGCCTACGAAGCCCCGGTTGCCAAACGCCTGCGAGACGAGCAGCCGGTTCGCCGTGATGAGCGAGCCGAACGGGTTGCCGCTGAGAGCGACGCGCGCCTTCTGCGCCAGCGTCGACGCGTCGCACAAGATCGCGTCCCGCGAGCCGAGATGCGAGACGAGCGCGTGGTTTTTATGGCTCGATACGCAGAGCGGGAATTTGCCCAGCGCCGCCATAAACTGGGGCGCGAGCGCCAAATCGAGCTTCCAAAGGCTGTCCGACTCCGTACAGGCGACTATCCAGCCGTCCGGCGCGCGGCACATGCTGCCCGGGCAAGCGCCCACGGGGTGGAAATCCCGCGCTTTCGTCGCGAGGTCGAGGCTCAGTATGCTCGAATCGAAGCAGTTGGCGATGATCAGCCGCCCGCCGTCCACGGCGATGCACCTCGGGCCAAGCGCCGCGCCGCCGTCGAGCGGAATGCGCTCGATCTCCCGCATCCTTACGGGACAGAGCACCGAGATGCTGTCTTCCCCTGCGTTGGCGACAAATAAGCGGCGCATCCGTTGCCCTCCCTCGCGGTAATAGTATAAGGTATGCAGGAGGGCTGGGAGATGTTAGGGGTGATTATATACCTTTGCGGACGGCGAAACGTCTCGTCAATGCCCTTTTTGCTTCTCTTTTTTCTTTTTCTGCCGCAGTATAAATTGCATATCTTTTTCTGCTTCCCGTTGCTCGCGGCTTTTTTGCTTGCGGATTATCTTGTTTTCCTCTCTCTGCAATTTTAAAGCCTGCTGTGCTTTGGTACCGATGCCTTGCCTTTTCAGCTGCATGGAAACTTCGCGCTGCATACGCTTAGGATTGATTTTCGCACGATTCGCCTCGTCTGCTTCCACAGGAGAACTAAACCGTAATAAATGCCAATTTTTCAGCAGGTATTCATGCGTTTCATAATCTTTCGGTTCCGCGCCGAAGACTATTTTACACACTTCAAGCGACCCATCCGATGTACGCTCAAAAACGCCCACCCAAAATGGGCTTTCGAAATAGATGGTCAGATTGCTTTCGTTTTTTTGCACAAAAATTGCCCCCCTGTTTTTGAAGCAAAGAACGGACAACCAAGGAGGCAGGTTACTGACAGTTAACTGTGCCCGGACTACCAACCGGGACTGTGTTTCTATCTTTGCGTATGTAGTTTTTCTTATTATAGCATCGTAGTTTTTCGTCGTCCACTTGCTATATTTGCCTGAGCGAATTAGTGTATTGCTAACCGTGAAACAATGGTATGCATTAAAATAAAACGATCGGTATCTGCATATCGCATTGCAATTTGCAGATACTATGATATAATGCCTAATATAAACGAGATAATCCAAACGGGGTGAACACAGTGCAATTTGTTTCAATGCGGGAATTCACGGCTTCCCCGAAAGAAACGCAGGCGAAATTAGCCGCCAGCAACGAGCTGGTCGTAACCAACAACGGAACGCCGACCATGCTGGTGATCGACATCACAAACAAGGATTTCCTGAAAATGATAGACTACCTGCGCCGCCAGGAAGCGCTCGATATCCTGCATGAAGCGCAGATGGCGTCCGTTCGCAACGGTACCGACAAGCTGACGATGGAGGATATCGACGCGGAAATCGCCGCCTATCGCCGGGAAGCGCGAGGCGAGGCGTGAAGGTCGTTTTAGACACCAACGTAGTCGTCTCCGCGTTTCTATCCCCCGGCGGCAAGCCCGCCGCCATCGTCGAGCTGGTTTTGCGGGGAGATTTGCAGCCGTGCTTCAATACGGCCATTTTAGCCGAGTACGAACAGGTCTTATGCCGTTCAAAGTTCGCCTTGCAGATATCGCCGCGCTCCATCGCGCGCTTTTTTGATGTCCTGCACGATATCGGGCTGTACGTTATCGCCGCTCCGAGCGACAGCGCGCTGCCGGATGAAACGGATCGGCGGTTCTATGACGTCGCTAAAGCGAGCGGGGCCTTTATCGTTACGGGCAATAAAAAGCACTATCCCGACGAGCCGTTCATCCTGACTCCTGCCGCGTTTATCGACATGCTTAACGCGCGGTGAGAAGTTCCCGCGCGTGTTGGCGGCAAGCAGGCACGCGCGTTAACTGCCCTCCGCAGCGTCCAATATCTTCGCCTTAGCGCGGAAGAACACCACGCGCGCCCAATTCTCGCTCTTCTCAAACAGCGAAGCGATATCCTTATAGGACAGCTCCCCGAACACTCTCAACGTGAATACCTCTTTGTACGGCTCGTCGAGCGCGTGCAATATCTTGTGAATCTGCGCCAGATTCTCCTTCAGCAGCAAGCCGTCCTCCGGCCCGTAATCGCCAGTTCGCTCGTCCAGCACCGGGCGGGGCTTGGCTTTCCGGCAATAATCGAAATAGCTGTTCTTCGCTATCTGGCACAGCCAGACTGAAAGCTTGCAGTTGCCCTTGAAGGTATTGGCGCTCTTATACGCGCGGTAAAAGCACTCCTGCGTCAGCTCCTCCGCAACGTGCGCGTCGCGCGTCAGCCCGATTAAAAACCGATAGACGGCGGTTGCGTATTCCGAATAGATTTCCTCAAAATTCATCTCGGCAGCTCCGACACGCCTCCTCTGCTGAAGAGCCACATTCCCGCGGAAGTATCGTGGGACGCGAATTCATATCCGTATATCGCGAACTCCCCGGGCATTACCTCGCTCGCGAATATGGCGCACAGGTACTCCTGGCCTTTGTAGCCGAGCGTGCGCAAGAAAACCGCCCAGTTGCCGGCTGGATCATGCTCGAATTGCCGCGTTTCGGAAACGAATTCGATTTCGCCGGGATTCCAACCCTCGTCCGCCGCGATCATCTGGCGCAAAGCGTCCTCATACTGCGGCATGTTTATCGCTTCGTCATAGTCCAGGCTCAATAGATCGCCGACGCCTCTGTAGCCCGCCGTTTTGAACGTGACGGCGGCCGTCAGCGCGGCGCAGAGCACGAATGTGGCGGCGACGCTTATAATCAGCGTTCTTCGGGTCGCCCTCTTCAGCTTACGGAAAGGGTTTTTGACCCGCTCGCTATTAGAAATGGGTTTCGGCGCAACCGCCTTTTCCGCCATCTTCTCCTTGACCGATGCGCATTGCGCACAGCCCGCGAGATGCGCTTCGACCAGCGCCGCGCTTTCCTCGCTCGAAACGCCGTCCAAATAGAGCGGGAGCAGATCCTGTATAACCTTACAACTAACCTCCATTGCATGAATCCTCCATTTTTTCTTATAAGACGCGTTGAGCGCGGATTCGTTACACAAAAGCGTAACCACGAAAACGCCGAAAGCCTCAAAGCCGAAGCTGAGGAAGAGCGCGTTCTCCGTCATGCCGCGAACCACCTTCTCGGCCAGGTCCGCGCTGTAGGAATGTATAATAATAGGACCAGCCAATAAATTCAAGATAAATATGGAAATGCGGCGTTCGCGGCGGCGGACAGCGCCATCATCCCGGTGACTCCGAAATTCCAGACGCGAAAGGTCTGGAACGCTTGCCTAAAACACCAGTATTAGAGAGTGTGGACACAAATACAAGTATTGGTTATAATTGAGAGCGAATGAAGAAAAACGGCGTAATTGCAATTTCCCTAGATGTGCATTAAACTGATACAATAACGAACGATACAAAAGAATCAGGAGGGTATTCATATGTCCCATGAAATCGTGGAAGCCGCACAAGAGAAGATGCACAAATCCATCGCGGCGCTGAAAAAGGAACTCTCCGCCCTGCGCGCAGGCCGGGCGAACGCACAGGTTCTCGAGCGCATAACGGTAGACTACTTCGGCACGCCGACCCCCATCCAGCAGGTGGGCAACGTATCCATACCCGAAGCGCGTATGCTCGTCATCGCGCCGTGGGATTCCAAGCTCATCTCGGCAATTGAAAAGGCGATCCAGAAGTCGGACATCGGCATCAATCCGACGAACGACGGCAAGGTCATACGCCTCGTGTTCCCGGAGCTGACGGAGGAGCGCCGCAAGGATCTCGTCAAGACGATCAAGAAGCGCGGCGAGGATACGAAGGTAGCGGTGCGCTCTATCCGGCGCGACGCCATCGAGCACCTGAAAAAGCTGAAGAAAAGCTCCGATATCACCGAGGACGATTTGAAGGATTTCGAGAATGAAGCCCAAAAAATAACCGATACTTGTATAAAAGAGATAGACGGCATCATGTCCTCGAAGGAAAAGGAGATCATGGAGGTTTGACCGGCCTGACGCCCGAGGAGGCGGCGAAGCGCCTGAAAGCGCAAGGCGTTGAATTCGAAATAAAGCGCCTGATGCCGCGAAAGCGCGTCCTGGGCAAAACGGAGGCGCGAGTAATGCGCGTGCGCGAGAAGGAATTCGGCCTCGAATTGCTCGTGGGCGAGTTTCGCGTATTTGACTGCGATAAAAGCGATAGTGAGGAACATATTTGAATAAGGCCATACCCAAACACGTAGGCATAATCATGGACGGCAACGGCCGCTGGGCGATTGCCCAGGGGCCGTCGAGACGGCGAACGAGGTCGGGCTTGAGTCCATCTCGTTCTACGCGTTTTCCACGGAGAACTGGGCGCGGCCCAAGCCCGAGGTGGACGCGATCATCGCGCTGATACGCGCGTACGTGCAAAGCGAGATTGCGCGCCTGGAGCGCGAAGGCGCGCGTTTCATCGTCCTCGGGGACGTGGAGCGCTTCCCGAATACGACGAGCAAGCTCCTGAAAAACGCGATGGAGCGCACGAAGCACAACAAGGGGCTGACGATAAACCTAGCGCTGAACTACGGCTCGCACGCCGAGCTGACGCGCGCCATGAAATCTATAGCGGAGGACGTGCAGTCCGGCGCGCTGGCGGTTGAGGATATTTCCGCCGAGGCTATCGAATCGCGCCTGTATACCGTCGGGCAGCCGATGCTGGATCTCGTCATCCGCACGAGCGGCGAACAGCGGCTGTCGAACTTCATGCTCTGGCAGGCGGCGTACGCCGAATTCCTCTTCGTGGAGGAGCACTGGCCGGATTTCGGCCGCGAGAGCTTCCTGCGCGCGCTGGATGAGTTCGCAAGGCGCACGCGGCGATTCGGAGCGCTGTAGGGATTCGACGCCTCGTGTCTACAGACGCTATCGCATCCTTTCGAAAAAATACATTCTAGATTGTGTTGCGGGGCAAAGCCCCGCAACACAAATAAAAAATATAATCCGCATGGGGCTTCGCCCCATGCGGATTAAAGCGGAATAGCTGCGCGGGATGTAAATGAACATCGGATTTTAAGGAGTTTTTCGTGGTAACAAGGGTTCTTGTGGGCGTCGCGCTGGCGGCTGTGGCGGTCGCGCTGCTGCTGCTGGGAGGCTGGTACCTTTGGGGGCTGGTCGCCGTGGCGTCGGTTTTGTGCGTGTACGAGGCGCATCACGCCCTCGGCACGCGCCTTATCAGCGCGAAGCTCCCATCATACGTATTCGCGGCGCTGTTCGTGCCGGCCAGGGTGATTTTCGGCGGCGAAGCGGCGCTTATTCTGTTGTTTTGCTGCGCGTTCGCGGCGTTTATACCCTTCGCGTTGTTCGGCGGCGAGGGCGGGCGCGCCCCGATGGACGCCGCCTTCAAGGGCTTGTTCCCGCTGGCGTATCCTATGCTGTTTTTATACGCCTGCCTGCTCGTTACGCTCATTCCGCCGCCGGGCTTCAGCTCCGCATTCCTTCTGACGCTGGCCTGCCCGCTCGTCAGCGACGTCTTCGCGCTCTTCGGCGGCAAGCTCTTCGGCAAGCGCAAGCTCGCGCCGCGCGTAAGCCCTAATAAGACGGTCGAGGGCGCGGTTGCCGGTCTTATTGGCGGGATGCTGGCGGGCGCGGCTATCTTCGCTTTGCAGCCGCTGTGGGGAATGCAGCTTGGCCTTGCGGTTCATCTGGCCCTAGGGCTGATTCTCAGCGCTCTGGGGCAGATGGGCGACCTGTTCGCCTCCGCGTTGAAGCGCTATTGCGGCATCAAGGACTTCGGCAAGCTGCTGCCGGGGCACGGCGGCGTGCTGGACCGCATAGACAGCGTGCTGTTCTGTGCGCCCGCGGTCTATCTATTTTTTAAGTTGGTGAGTTTTTGACGAAGCGTTTGGCGGTGCTCGGCTGTACGGGTTCGATCGGGAGGCAGACGCTCTCGGTCGTGGACGCGCACCCCGAAGAGTTTACCGTTACGGCGCTGAGCGCCGATAAGAATACCGAGGCGCTGCTGCCTCTTATAAAGAAATACCGCCCGAAGGCCGTCGCGCTCCGTGACGAGCGCGCGGCAGTGCGGCTTAAAAATGAGCTGCCGCGCGGGGTCGAGCTGCTCGCGGGCGAAAGCGCCTCCGCCGAGGCCGCCGCGCATCCCGACGCGGACGCCGTAGTCGTCGCGGTCCTGGGCATGGCGGCGCTGCCGTCGCTGCTGAGCGCCATACGCGCGAAGAAGCATATCGCCCTCGCGAATAAGGAATCCATCGTATGCGGCGGCGAGCTCGTGCAAAGCGAGCTGAAGGCGCATGATCAGACGATATACCCCATCGACTCCGAGCAGTCCGCGATCTTCCAGTGCCTTCAGGGTATCGCGCCGGGCGGGGTCGAGCGCCTGATACTAACTGCTTCCGGCGGCGCGTTCCGCTCGTGGAGCCTCGCCGAGATGTCGGCGGCGACGCCCGAGCAGGCCTTGCAGCATCCGAACTGGGACATGGGCAGGAAGATCACGATCGACTCCGCGACGCTCATCAACAAGGGGCTGGAGGTCATCGAGGCGCACTATCTCTTCGGCGTACCGGCGGAGCGCATCGGCGTGCTGCTGCATCCGCAGAGCATAGTGCACAGCCTGGTCGAGACGGTGGACGGCTCGCTGCTGGCGCAGCTCTCCACGCCGGACATGCGCCTGGCGATTCAATACGCGCTGACGTACCCGCAAAGGCTGCCGTCGCGCGTAACGAAGCTGGATTTAACGGCCACGCCGCTCGAATTCTCCAAGCCCGACAGGGCGCGCTTCCCCGGGCTGCCGCTGGCGTACGACGCGCTGAAAGCCGGAGGCACAGCGCCTACTGTTTACAACGCCTCCAACGAGGCGGCGGTGGAGCTGTTCTTTATGCGCAAGCTCGGCTTTTTGGACATCGCGCGCAAGGTTGAGGCGGCGCTCGCGGCCATACCGAATGTCTCTAGGCCCGCGCTCGAAGATATCTACGAGGCGGACAGGCGCGCGCGCGAATTCGTCATGAAGGGGCAATAGGCGTATTATGAAGGGTTTTGAAACATAAGCTTGTAGGGGCCGCAGTCCTCTGCGGCCCGCGATTACCCGCAACAAACGCATTGCAAAGGGGCGCAGCCCCTTTGCAATGAATATTTTTTTGATGGCGCTCCCGGCTGC
>QMCE01003636.1_pt1 | contig 12890 bp, 8 predicted proteins | sample 1821851 | NCBI WGS metagenome assembly QMCE01 (sample SAMN09453174, study PRJNA476694) | Termite gut metagenome, whole genome shotgun sequencing project. | isolation source: worker | host: Odontotermes sp. | place: South Africa:Pretoria | collected 2016-01-28 | reverse complement strand
CACCTCGACCACGGCGACACCTTCGAACTCTGCGTGAGCTGCATCGAGAGCGGCTTCTCCTCCGTCATGATCGACGGCTCCCACCACTCCTACGAGGAGAACGTGGCGCTGACGAAGAAGGTTGTGGAATACGCGCACAAGTACGACGTCACGGTCGAGGGCGAGCTGGGCGTGCTGGCCGGCGTCGAGGACGAGGTCAGCGCCGAGCACCACACCTACACCGAGCCGGATCAGGTCGAGGACTTCGTGAAGAAGACCGGCTGCGACTCCCTCGCCATCTCCATCGGCACCTCCCACGGCGCGTACAAGTTCAAGCCCGGCCAGAAGGCGGAAATCCGCCTGGACATCCTGAAGGAAATCGAAAAGCGCATCCCCGGCTTCCCGATCGTCCTCCACGGCTCCTCGTCCGTGCCGCAGGATCTCGTCAAGAAGATCAACCAGTTCGGCGGGAAACTGGCCGACGCGGTCGGCATTTCCGAGAGCCAGCTCCGCGAGGCGTCGAAGTCCGCGGTCTGCAAGATCAACATCGACTCCGACGGCCGCCTCGCGATGACGGCCGCCATCCGCGAAGTGCTCGCGACGAAGCCGGAAGAGTTCGACCCCCGGAAATACCTCGGCCCCGCCCGCGACGCGCTCAAGGTCATGTACATGCACAAGAACGCGAACGTCCTCGGCTCCACGGGGCACGCGTTCGACTGAACTGCTTTATTATTTTAATAACCCCTTAACACAGAGGACACAGAGAACCGCCACAGAGAGCACAGAGAATTGCAACAGCAAACACTTTTTTGAGTATACCAAAAAAAGCGGTTGCGGTTGCGGTTCTCTGTGTCCTCTGTGCGATCTCTGTGTCCTCTGTGTTACGTGGTTAGTAAAATCACCGGTACGGAAAGAAAGGAGAGTGCTCCATGCCCCGCGCGTTACTCATGGCCCTTGCCTGTCTCCTGCTCCCCGCCCCCGCCCTCGCCGGCGACATCCTCGACAACGAAGACATCACCCCCCACATCAAGATCATGGACGGCCCCTGGGTCGCAAACGCCGTCTCCGGCGGCGCCGGCGCCTACACCGTCCGCGTCCGCCTTCCCCGGAACGCGCAGTTTGTCCTCGGCCTTTTCGACAATGTCATCAACCGCAGCGGCGCGGACGAGCGCAGCGCCGTCGTCCTCGTCGACGGGGCAAACCCCCTCGCCCCGGAGCAGCGCGTGAGCGTCTCTTCGATCGCGAGCGCGGACGTCGCCTCCTTTGCGAAATACCCCCTGGACGGCGTCACCTTCATCGCGCAGGACACCGCGGGCAACCCCGCATACGTCAAGGTCGTCGACGCGAAGACGGAGTGGGAGGTGGGCGCGGTCAAGCCCTTCGCCATGCCTGCCGGCCGCATCGACGTCTTCCTCTTCGCCGCGCCGGCGATGCCGCCCGTGCCGGGGCAGACGGTGGCGTACGGCGCGCCCTATCGGCGGTATGCGATTGTGCTGGAGGGGGAATAATGGGACTGTCCGCATACGCCGGCATCCGGACGCCGGAGGGGGAAAAACGCGCCGAAGACTGCGCCGCGGGGGACGCTGTCGTGAACGCGGCGGACGGGAGCGCGGCGCGCATTGCACAGTCCCTGAACAGCCCCGGCGTGGGCATGGTGCGGGTTTTCGCGGAGGGGGAAATTCTCCTCGATCTGACGGGCGACCATCCCGTCCTCACCGCCTCCGGGCCTGTCGCGGCGGGGAGCCTTGCGCCCGGCGTTCCGCTGCGCACGGCGGGCGGCCTTGCGCTCTGCACCGGCGTGGAGCCGCTGATGGGGGACTATATGGTGTACGACATCGCCCTGGAAGGCGGGGGCGCGCTCTTCGCCGGCGGGCTTGCCGTCGGATAAGGATCAGTAATCCCGCAGGAGGCGGAGTATTTCCTCCATGTCCAGCCCCGCCGCCCTGTCTGCGCCGGAAAGCAGGTTGTCCGCCAGATCCCGCTTGTCCCTGTGGAGTTCCACAATCTTTTCCTCAATCGTCCCCGCCGCGACCAGCCGGTACACCGTCACCGGCTTTTCCTGCCCTATGCGGTGCGCGCGGTCGGACGCCTGATCCTCCACCGCCGGATTCCACCAGGGATCCATGTGGATGACATAGTCCGCCGCCGTCAGGTTCAGCCCCAGCCCCCCCGCCTTCAAACTGATGAGGAACACGTCGCCGACGCCGCCCTGGAAGTCGTCGACAGCCTTCTTCCGCGCCTTCGCCGGCGTCGAGCCGTCCAGATACTGGTAGCGGATGCCCATGGCGTCGAGATGGCGGCGGATGATCGAGAGGTGATCGACGAACTGGCTGAAGACAAGCACCTTGTGGTTGTTCGCGACAAGCTCCGAAAGGGTCTCCTTGAACTGTTCCTGCTTCGCGGACGGGAAGTCCGCCCCGCCGCCGGCAAGCTCGGGCGAGCAGCAGGCGCGGCGGAGGCGCATGATTTCCGCAAGAATGAGGAAGCGCCTCTTTTCCGCGCTCCCCCCCTCCGCCGCCTCCGCGTCCAGCCGCTCGACAGCGCCCCTGCGGAGGGATTCGTAAAACGCCCGCTCCCGCTCCCCGAGTTCGACGGCGAGGGTGATTTCCGTCTTCGGCGGCAGCGAACCGAGAACCTGCGCCTTCGTCCTGCGGAGGATGAAGGGGCGGATGATGCGGCGGAGGCGGAGGGCGGCCTCGTGGTCGCGGTTCCGCTCGATGGGCACGCCGAAGCGATCCTGGAACTTCCGCCAGGAGCCGAGAAGGTGGGGGTTGATGAAGCGGAAGAGGTTCCAGAGTTCGCTCAGATGGTTTTCGATGGGCGTGCCGGTCGTGATGAGGCGGAAGTCGGCGTCGAGCGCCATCGCCGCCTTCGACCGTTTCGCCGCGATGTTCTTGATCGCCTGCGCCTCGTCAAGGACGACTGTCGACCAATGCACGCCGCCCAGGAGTTTGTCCTCCTGGCGGAGCAGGCTGTAGCTTGTCATGAGCACGTCGCCGGGGCCGAGGGCGGCGATGCGGGCGGCGCGGTCGCCCTCGCCGAACTGGCGCATCCGGAGGTGCGGCGCGAAGCGAATCGTCTCGGAAATCCAGTTGTGGCAGACGCTTGTCGGCGCGACGACCAGCGCCGGCCCCGCGTGCGCGCGCCGCGCGAGAATCGCCAGCGCCTGCACCGTCTTCCCCAGCCCCATGTCGTCCGCCAGGCACGCGCCCGCGCCCCACTCCGCGAGGCGCGCCATCCAGCGGTATCCCTCAAGCTGGTAGTCCCGAAGCTCGGCGTTGAACCCTTCCGGAAGTTCGGGGGTGAATCCCGCGAGTTCGCGCCGCCGCTCCAGCCCGCGCCGCCACTCCGCGTCCTCCACCAGCTCCGCCCCGCTCCCGGCAAGCTCTTCGAGCAGCCCTCCCGCAAGGACGGGCAGGCGGAACTTCCCGTTGTGGAACTCCCCCATCGCCTCCAGATCGAGAAGCTGCCGCCGGAGTTCCTCCGTGAGCGCGACAAACTCCCCCTCGCCGATTTCGACAAACTTCCCGCCCGACTCCCGCAGCGACGCGAGGAGGGAGGCCATGTCGGCGACAAGGTTTTCGTCAATGCGCACCGCGCCGTCCAGCTCGAACCATTCGGACGAACTGTTCACGCGGATGCTCACGCCCCCGAGGCCCCGCAGGCGCCGCACGCGGAAGCGCCCGCCCTTCGGCCAGGCGAGGACGGCCTTCCCGCCCAGATCCTCCGTCTCCGCGAGGAAGGCCAGCGCGTCCTCCGGGTTTTCCAGCCTCCACGAAAGATCGCCGTCCATCTTCCCTTCGAGGGCGGGGCAGGCGGCGACGGCGGCGGCGGCGAGATCCTTCTCCCGCGCCACGTCGCGGGTGGTGCGCACGGTTCTGCCGTCCACCTCCGCGGTCAGGACTTTTCCGCCCTTGCCGGGGCGGTACGCCGGGCCGTCGTCCCCGAGCGGATGCGCCCAGACCTCCACCTTCAGCCCGGGGTTCTGCGGCATGATGTGGAAGCGCGGCCTGTCGTCCGCCGTGACCGCCTCTCCCTCCCCGGCGAGGCCGGGGATGTCGGAATGCATATGTATTTTCCCGGAGAGCCGGGTGAGGGTGCGGATGGCCTCGTCGCGCCCGTGCGCGGGGACGACCAGGCCGTCGCCGACAATCCGCGCGAGGCGGCGCTCCCTCTCGCCCAGGGAATACACCCGCAGGCGCGTCGGCGTCTCCATGCGCGCGGCCGTCCCCGGCAGGTCTTCGCCGGGCGCGGGGAACTCCGCCGCCGCCGCGCCGCCGCGCTGCCGCCTGGCTTCCTCCGCCTCTTCCTCGCTCTCGACATGCGGCGCGTCGATGTCGCCGATCGGGGTGTAGATGCGCTCTCCCGTTCCGGCGTCCGTGAAGGGCGCGGCGTCCGCGCCGGCCGCCCCGCGCCTCGGCAGAAAGTCCTCCAGCGCAGGCTCCATCGCGATTTCGCAGCCGCCGTCCTTCTCGGCGACGGACAGCTCGAACCGCCCGGGGACGATGTCGACCTTCGCCCCGCCCGCGTCGCCCCGGTACACATGGGGATGCCCGACGAGAAAGGTCAGCGCCTGCCCGGCGTCGAAGCGGAAGCCGTTCACCTGCCCCTCGTAGTCGTAGCGCAGGGCGGAGAACACCATCCTGTCCTGATCGAGGGCGCAGGTCAGATCGGCGGCGCGGTGGAAAATGCGCCGCAGCGCCACGTTCCTGCCCTTCGACCAGCCGCCGTCGCGGGTCTGGGTCTGCTCCACGGGCTGGACGTCGAAGGGCACGAAGGGAGACTCCGGGTTCGCGGGGAACTGCACCAGCCACGCCAGGCGCTTCTGCGGAAGGGAATCGCCCGCCCCGTCCCCCGAGGCGAGGTCGTCCAGCGCGCGGAGGCCGCGCCGCCAGGCGTCGTCGCCCCGGAAGAAGCGGGTGAGCGCAGGCCATTTCCCCGCGTCCCGCGCCGCCCGGCTTTCCGCATTGCCGCCGCCCGCTTTTTCGCCGCCTGTTTCCACGCCGGCGGCCGCGTCGGCGATTGCGGAAAGCTGGGCGGCGAGCCAGCGGTACCCGGCCGCCTGCGCCGTCTGCGCGCGCGCGCGGTATTTCTCCGCCGCGTCCGCCGCGGGCGAGGGGTGGATGCGCAGGAGCGCGAGGCCGTGGCAGAGAACGGTGAAGGGATGCCCGTCCGGGGGGGACGCGGGCAGCAGCCGCGCCGCCGAGGCCTCGCCCGTCATGAGCAGGAAGGCGTGCCGGAGACAGTCCAGCGCGCCGCCGTATTCGTGCTGCCGCAGGAAGGGCGCGGTGAGGCGGCGCGCCATCGCCTCCACAGCCTCCGCCGACTCCCCCGCGCCGGAGGAGAGAACGGCGAGCGCCTGCCACACCGCGCCGCTGTCCCCGGGGAGCGCGTCCCGCGCGCCGAGCTTCGCCCGCCGCCGCGCGAGCGCGGTCTCCGCAAGCTCCGGCGCCTCCGCCGCGCCCTCGGCGACGGCGGGCGGCAATTCGGCAGCGGGGCGGAGCGCGCCTTCGACTTCCGAAGCGAGCTTCCGCGCCTCCTTCATTTTTCCCCGAAGGGTGAGGCTGTCGAGAAGGGTGAAGAGAAGGGCTGTCCTGCCGGGGTTTTCCCTGTCCCTGTCGAGGCATTCCCGCGCGGCGTCCTCCAGCGCCGCGCCGTCGCGCCATCCGGCGAGAAGGTCTTTCATCGCCGCCGCGAGCACGGGGCCGAAGAGCACGGGCTTTGCCGATCGCTTCCAGGAATCATCAGGTTGAAGGCGGATAAGCTGGGCGAGCATGGCGCCGCCCTCGCCCGGCGCGTTTTCGCCCAGGCCGGCGATTTCGTTCCCCGCCAGCCGCCAGTCCCCGGCGTGGAAGGCGAGGCGGAGCCGCCGCCCCGGGCTGTCCTCCGCGCCCTCGGCCTTCCAGTCCCTTCCGCGCGTTTCCGTGAGGGCCGCCTTTGCGACGGGGAGGAATTTCCCGTCGCGCACGGCGTGGCGGAGGGCGATTTCCCCTATTTCGGGGCGGCACTGCCAGAGGCGCACCTTCTGTCCGCGGGCGTTCGCCGCCGCGGATTCCGCGAGGAACCCCGCTTTTGCGAGGCGGGCGAGGCGGGTGGCGACGATTTGGGGCGAGAACGCGCGGAGGGGCGACTCCCGGAAGCCCGCGGCGGCGAGACAGGAGGCGGCAAGATTCGCGGATGCGGGCTCCCACAGCGCGGAGACCGCCTGGAGGACGGTCTGGTCCGCGACGGAGAGCTCGTTGTATTTGTCCATGAACGCGGCTGTTCCGGTTTTTGTCGGCATTCTTCCATCCCCGGCGGCGAATTCCCCAGTATATACATTCCGTGTCCCGGTGGAAACCTCTAAAATTCAATGCAGATTTCCGAAATCCCGCCCGATATACCTGTGACGTTTCGATGTATACACATAATCATGACAAAACCCTTGCTTGAGATTGTGATTGATTTGTGTACAATCACGGCAGAAAGGATGTCTCCTCCCATGGAAACGGCAGCGTCGCTCCCCGTCATGTTCGCTCCCGCACCGTTCTATGAGCGGTTCGGCATGGCGCGCCGCGCCGGCTTCTCCCTTGTGGAAATCGGCGGCTGGACGCACCTGAACCTTTCGCGCGTGACGGAGGAGCTGGGGAAAAACAGCCTCCGCCTCGCCGCGATGACGGGCGCGGAACAGTATTCCCTTCTCGATCCGGGGGCGCGGGAGGAATTCCTGGAATACCTTTCGCAGTCTGTCGCGGTCGCGAAATCCTTCGGCTGCCGGAACCTTGTCATCCAGTCCGGCGACAGGGGCGTCGAGCCTGTCGCTCCGCCCGCCGGCCCCGCGGAAAGCGCGGACTTCACGGGACGCGCCGCCGCGGTGCAGACGCTCATGGAGGCTGTCGACCAGGCGCGCCGCGCCGGCGTCACGCTCTTCCTGAAGCCCGCCCCCCTCGGCCCCGGCCGCCCGCTCGCGTACCTGCACACGAATTCCTCCGCCGGGTCGCTCGTGAAGGTCATCAACTCCCCCTCCCTGCGCCTTCTCTTCACGTTCAGCCCCTCGCAGCCCGCGGACGCCGCCGCCGCCGCGACATTCCTGAAATACCGCGAGTACATCGGCCATGTCCATATCGAGGACGTGGAGCCGGGCGGCGCGAAGGCCGTGCTGGACGGCGTTCCCGGCGTCGCCGGAACGGTCGGCCTGCTCCTTCGGACGTCCGGGGACGGGGAGGCCTGCGTCCGCACGGCCCGGGAGATGTTCGAACAACATTGATTTTCCGCGAAGAAACGCCATAATGGAGTGTTTCCGGAACATTCCTTTTTTTTGACACGAGGCAGACAAATGAACCCGATCAGAACATGCACCGCACTTGTTTTCGCCGTCGCCGTTTTCTGCTCCGCCGCGCGTGCGGGCGAGGACGCGCAGCAGCCGCAGCAGCAGACGATTTCCACGGCGCAGGCTTTCGCGCTTCTCTCGCAGGAGGCGGAGAGGGGCAACGCCGAGGCGCTCGTCACCATCGGCACCATGTACGAGCGCGGCATCGGCGTCGCGCGCGACTACGCCAGGGCGTTCGACAGCTACGCGAAGGCTGCGGCCGCGGGGTCGGCGGAGGGGTATTACAACACCGGCATCTGCTACGAGGTCGGCATGGGCACGACGGGGTCTGCCGATCCGAAGAACGCGGAGCGGGCGTTCCAGAATTTCGAGAAATCCGCGGAGCTTGGGCTGTCGCAGGGTCTGTACAAGCTTGCCGCCGTCTACATGGCCGGCCTGGGGACGGAGAAGAACGAAGCCTGGGGCGTGGAGCTTCTGGGCCGCGCGGCCGCGATGGGGCATGCGGGCGCGGCGAACGATCTGGGCGTGATTTACTTCGAGGGCAATTTCGGCCAGGCGAAGGACGCGGCGAAGGCGTTCGAGTGGTTCACGAAGTCCGCCGATCTGGGGAACGGCGAGGCGATGAAGAACATGGCCGTCTTTTACCGCGACGGGATCGGCCGCGCGGCGGATCCGGGGCAGGAGTTGAAGTGGTATGCGCTTGCGCGCCTCGCCGGGTATCCCGCGGCGCCCCTCAATGCCGCCATCGAGGAAGTGAAGACGAAGATGACGGAGGAGCAGGTGGCGGCGATCGAGTCGGAGGCGCAGGCGTGGGTGAAGTCGTTCCAGGAGCGCCAGCAGGTGCGCCCGGCAACGGCGAATTAACCATGAAGAGCATGGCGGGAAGGGAAGGAAACCAGTGAAAAAATTCGTTGCCTACAGCGTCATCGCCCTCCTTCTCTTCCTCGCCCTCTTCTTTCTGTACGGCCCGGAAAAGATACCTGCCGAATACACGAAAATCACCGCCGAGCAGGCGCAGACCCTCATGGCCGACGGCGACCCCTTCATCCTCCTCGACGTCCGCACGCCGGAGGAATTCGCCGAAGCGCACATCAAAACCGCCCTCCTCCTCCCCGACTACGAACTCGCCGCCCGCGCCCCCGCGGAACTCCCGGACAAACACGCCCGCATCCTCGTCTACTGCCGCAGCGGACGGCGCTCCGCAAACGCCGCGAACGCCCTCCTCGCCATGGGCTACACGAACGTGTTCGACTTCGGCGGCATTATCGACTGGCCCTTCGAAACCGAGCGCGCGCCGCAATAAATTCCACGCGCCGCTCCGCGCCCTACTTCCTCCGGATATACTTCCGCACGTCGATCGCCACCGCGAGAATAATCACCAGCCCCTTGATGATGTATTGCAGATACGGATTGATGCCGATGAAGAGCAGGCTGTAGTTGATCGTCTGCAAGAGCACCGCCCCCAGCAGGACTCCCGGAATGGTGCCGACCCCTCCCGTGAACGACACGCCGCCGATGACGCAGGCGCTGATTGCGTCGAGATCGTAATTGAGTCCTGTCGACGTGGTCACGCTCTGCACGCGCCCCGCTTCGAGGAAGGCGGATATGCCGTAGAGCGCGCCCGCGAGAAGATAGACGCCGAAAATGTTCCGCGTCACATTCACGCCGGAGACAGCCGCCGCCTCGGGATTGCCTCCGATTGCGAACATGTTCTTCCCCAGCACCGTCTTGTTCCAGACCACCCACATGACGATGGCGCAGACTGCCATGTAGCAGACGATGTACGGCAGTCGCATGAAGCCGAGGTCGAAGCTGCCGTTGACGAGATTGATATACCCCGCGTCGAGGTTGCCGATGGGCTGCGCGCCGCCCTTCTGGCTGTCGATGTAGAGGCAGAGCGCGCCGTAGGCTATGAGCTGCGTGCCGAGGGAAATGATGAAGGGGTGCATTTTCAGCACCGCGAACCCGAACGCGTTCAGCGACGTGAACGCCATCCCCAGCGCAATCGCCAGCAGGAGCGGCACAATCACCGGCACCGCCTCCGTGATTTCCGGATACATCCGCGAGGCGTAGGTCACGCTCTGGAGCAAGGACGCCGACACCGCCGCGCAGCAGCCGAGAATGCGTCCTGCGGAGAGGTCTGTGCCTGTGTAGACGATCATCCCCGCCACGCCGAGCGCAAGAATGATGCGCGTGGAAGACTGCACCATGATATTCCGCAGCGTGCTCCAGGAGAAGAACGCCGGCTCGTACACGACGACGCCCACAATATACAGGCCGAAAATCAGATAGAGGGAATAATTAAGCAGCCATTCCTTCATGTCGAATTGCTTTTTTTCGTTCATGGTTTCTTCCCCGTATTCCGATCTCTTTCCGGAACAATCGCAGCGCAATGGTGAATCTCAATCATATTGCCTTGGCGACCGGCCGCAGGCGCGATTGGCGCAGCTTTTTTCCTTCGTTCGTTCGGCTCTCTACGTGGCCTCTCCGCACTTCAGCAAGCTGAAGTACTCCGAGTCCCCGGAGTTCGCCTCTCTCACTGCGGAAAAGAGCAGCGCCAACCGCGCCTGCGGCCTGTGCGTACAATGGCAGATACGGGCGGCGCTATAAAACTGGAAAATCAAAATGAAACACAGGCACAACTATCACGAATCCAACGTTATGCCATGTTCATATCCACGACATATGCTTCCAATGCATCTTTGTGCTGTCCATGGGTACGTGGGAAGCTCCGCGAATTCATGAAGATAACGGTGCTCTTTACTGCATGTCATCGCATGCTCTCCAGAAACCGGAATGCCGCCTTCGGCGGCATCGCAGGATGAACGTCACATCAACGGGTGGCGCTGCTCTTTTGCGCAGTGAGCGGAGACGCTCGTGTTTTGCGCGCCGCAAAACACATAAAGAGCGTCGGGAGCGAACGGAGCAAAAGAGCTGCGCCACCCGCACCCCAGGCCGGGGATCACCCCCGATCATTTGTTTTGCAATACAATGCATTGCGGTAGATGTTTTGCCCTGGTTCCGGAATCCGGAGACACGAAATACATTCCCCGAACCGCAGGGAAATATGCCTCACCCGCGTATGCGCTCATACATACAGAGCCGCCAGCCGCATGATTTTCTCCTGATCCGCCTCCTTCGCGTCCAGAATCCCCGCCAGCCTTCCGCCGGACATCACCATGATCCGGTCGCAGATTCCCAGAAGCTCCGGCATTTCGGACGAGACGACAAGGACGCCTCTCCCTTCGGCGGCGAGGTTGATGATGAGCTGGTAAATCTCCGCCTTCGCGCCCACGTCGATGCCGCGCGTCGGCTCGTCCATGAGGAGGATGTCCGGCTTCGTCAGGAGCCAGCGGCCGATGATGACCTTCTGCTGGTTGCCGCCGGAGAGGTCGCGGATATGCGTTTTCTGCGAAGGCGTCTTGATGCGCATGCTGTCGATGCTTTCGCGGGTGTCCGCGCCCATCACCCTGTTCGAGAGAAGTCCCGCGCGCCTGTACTTCGCCCTGTTGCCGCTGTTGATGTTGGAGATGACGGTGTTGAACATGATGTCCAGCCCCGCGAAGATCCCGTTCGCGCGGCGTTCTTCCGTGATCATGGCGAAGCCGTTCCGGATGGCCTCGGCCGGCGAGCGGTTGACGACAGGCTTTCCTTCTTTCAGGATGGTTCCGGAGGCGCGGCGGGCGATGCCGAAGATGGTTTCCAGCAGTTCCGTCCGCCGGCTCCCCACCAGCCCCGCGACGCCGAGGATTTCCCCGCGGCGCAGGGTGAAGCCGACGTCCGCGCAGGTGGGCATGTGCTTCCCCGTGAGGTGTTCCACGACGAGGAGATCCCCGCCCGGGCTGTTGTGCTTCGGGGGGAAGCGCTGGGTGAGTTCGCGGCCGACCATGAGTTTGATGATTTTGTCGATGGTGAGGGCGGCGGCGGGTTCGGTTGCCGTCCACTGCCCGTCCCGCATGATGGTGACGTCGTCGGAGATGGCGAGGATTTCCTCCATTTTATGGGAAATGTAGATGATGCCGACGCCTTCGTCGCGGAGCTTGTTGATGATGGTGAAGAGGTGCTCCACTTCCTCGTTCGTGAGGGAGCTTGTCGGCTCGTCGAGCACGAGGAGCTTCGCGTTGTACGACACAGCCTTCGCGATTTCCACCATCTGCCGCTGGGACACGCTCAGTTCGCCGATGAGCGCGCGCGGGTCGACGTCGATGCCGAGGCTGGAGAAAATCTCCCGCGTCCGCCGGAGCATTTCCCTGCGGCTCACCAGTCCGAAGCGCTTGGGGAAGCGCCCGAGCCAGAGGTTTTCCATGACGTTCCGCTTCAGGACCTGGTTCAGTTCCTGATGCACCATCGACACCCCGCCCTCCATCGCCTCCTTCGGGCCGGCGAAGCGCACGGGCCGTCCGTCAATGAGTATCCGCCCCGCGTCCGGCCTGTAGATGCCGAAGAGGCATTTCATGAGGGTGGACTTTCCCGCGCCGTTCTCGCCCATGAGAGCGTGGACGGTGCCCGGCCGCACCTGCAGCCGGGCGCTGTCGAGAGCCTTGACGCCGGGGAAGGACTTGTCGATGTCCAGCATTTCCAGAAGAAACGAATCGCTGTTCATGGGCTTCGCCCCGTATGGATTCAGTTGCCTTCGTAGGGAGAGTAGGGTATGCGGACGGCGATGCCGCTGGCGTCGAAGGCGAAGTTCGTGCCGTCCAGCGGGGCTTTTCCGGCGATCATGTTGAGGATGATGGTGGAGACGGCCTGTCCCATGGCTTCGCCGTCCTGCTTGACGGTTGCGCTCATGATGCCGCGGTTGATCGCGTCCACAGCCTGTTCCGTCGCGTCGACGCCGATGACGGGGATGAATTTCCCGCGCCCGCCTTCGAGGTTGTATCCGACGTTCGACAGCGCGGCGATTGCGCCCATGGCCATGCCGTCGTTGTTTGCGATGACGAGTTCGATTTTGCCCTCGTTCGCGGCGAGGACGGATTCCATCGCGCTCTGCGCGAGGGCGGTGTCCCAGTTGCAGACGAAGGTCTCGCCGATCTGCTCCATCGGAACGCCGTTGGCCACGGCCTGTTTCACGCTCCATTCGGTGCGCGCGATGGCTTCCGGGTTGTCCGGCTCGCCCTGGAACATGACGTACTGGAATTTGCCGTCCTTGTTCAGATCGTATTCGGGGTGCGCGGTGAAGAGCGTTTTGATGATGTCGCCCTGCATTTTGCCGGCGTCGGCGGCGTTTGTGCCGACGAAGACAGCCTTGTTGTAGCCTTTGAGCACGTCGAGATTGGGCTCGCGGTTGAAGAACACGGCCGGGATGCCGGCCGCCTTGATCTTCTCCAGAACGCCCGCCGCCGCCTGGGCGTCGACCATGTTGACGAGGATGCCGCCCATGTCGCGGGCGATCATGACGTCCAGCTGATCGTTCTGCGTCGCCTGGTCGCCTTTGCCGTCCTGCATGGTGAGCGCCGCCTTGCCGGAGAGCGCGTTCGTGAGGGCGTTCCGGACGGTGGAGATGTAGGTGTCGTCGTATTTGTAGATGAGGGCGCCGACAGTCGGCTGCGCCGCCCGCGCCGCGCCGGACACCGCCGTCAGGACGAAAATGCCCGCTATCGCC
>QMCE01001481.1_pt1 | contig 12891 bp, 8 predicted proteins | sample 1821851 | NCBI WGS metagenome assembly QMCE01 (sample SAMN09453174, study PRJNA476694) | Termite gut metagenome, whole genome shotgun sequencing project. | isolation source: worker | host: Odontotermes sp. | place: South Africa:Pretoria | collected 2016-01-28 | reverse complement strand
ATCAATGCGATGATTCTGCGGACGGCCAAAGGCCGCCCCTACAATTTACAGCCGTTTGTTAATTAACGTCAGTTTTTATCAGTATAAACGCTCGGCAGCGCGGCGAACACGGCGGCGCAGGTGACTAGATCCTGCTTCCAGGTAATCTCGTTGGGGGCGTGCGCCTGAGCCTCCGCGCCGGGGCCGAAGCCTATGCAGGGTATGCCGTTGCGGCCCATGATGCTCACGCCGTTCGTGGAGAATGTCCATTTGTCGGTGAGCGGGCGGGCCTTGCGCATTTCAAGCTGGGCGGCGGGACCGATGCGCTCGCTGCCGTATAGCGCTTTATACGCCTCCTCCATCGCCTTCGTCGCGGGATGATCCTCTGGAATAACCCAAGTGGGGAAGTAGCACTCGATGGGATAGACGCAGCCCGTATAGGAGGGCCGGTCGTACTGATACATGGAGACGGTCACGTCCTCGCCGTATTTCTTTACGGCGGGCAGCGCGCGAATCTCGTCGAGGCAGCTCTCCCAGGTTTCGCCCGCGGTCATGCGGCGATCCAGCGACACGGCGCAGGAATCCGCGACGGCGCAGCGGCTGGGCGAGGTGAAGAATATCTCGCTGGCGGCAATCGTGCCGCGCCCGAGGAAACGGGCTTCCTTCCACTGCGGGTTGTACTTTTCGTCCAGCATCTTGGCGAGTCCGCGGACGGATTCGTCCTCCGCGCCGTTTTCGTTCAGCGCGCGGATATTTTGCAGGATGTCCGCCATCTTGTATATGGCGTTGTCGCCGCGCTCAGGGGCGGAGCCGTGGCAGGATACGCCCTTGACGTCCACGCGTATCTCCATGCGCCCGCGCTGGCCCCTGTAGATGCCGCCGTCGGTGGGTTCGTTGATGACCACGAACTCGGGCCGCACCTTATCCTCGTTGATGATGTACTGCCAGCAGAGGCCGTCGCAGTCCTCCTCCTGCACCGTCGCCGTTACCAAAACGGCGTACTTATCGCTGAGCAGCCCGAGATCCTTCATGATCTTCGCGCCGTAAACCGCGCTGACGATGCCGCCCTCCTGGTCGGAGACGCCCCTGCCGCCGATTTCCGTATCGTTTTCGTAGCCCTCGTAGGGGTCGAATTTCCAGTTGGCCTTGTTGCCGATGCCGACGGTGTCGATATGCCCGTCAAAAGCGATGAGCGTCTTGCCCGTCCCCATATAGCCGAGCAGGTTGCCCATCGGGTCGATTTCAACCTTGTCGAAGCCGAGCTTGCGCATCTCCTCCGCGGCGCAGAGCACCTTTTCCTTCTCGCCGCAGCTCTCGCCGGGGAATCTGACCATCGCCCGAAGGAATTTGGTCATGTCCGCCTTGTACGCTTCCGCCTGTTTCTTGATCGCTTCATAATCCATGCTGACTTCCTCCTCGTATGCTATTGCCGGTATGTTAATAAACAAACACTGTTGGGGCAAACCTTGTGTTTGCCCTGTTCCAGGGCAGAGACCAGCTCTGCCCCTACAACGCGCGTTAATCAGCGCACACCTAATTCCTAATTCCTAGTTCCTAACTGCTATATCGACGTGTATTCGCCGTCCCAAACGATGTCGGAATACTTCTTCGGGTCGGTATCGCCCTCGGTGCTGAAGAGGAGGACGACGGAATTTTCGTTCAAGCCCATCTGCTTGCGTACGGCTTCGTAATCGCCGGTTAGCAGCTGAGCTAAAAGCCCCAGCCCCGCCGCGCCGGATTCGCCGGAAATGACCCTGGTATCGCCGCGCAGCGGGCTGGAGAGGACGCGCATACCCTTCGCCGCCACCCAATCCGGGCAGGAGGCGAAGAAGCTCACATGGTTTTTGAGAATTTCCCACGAGATGGTGTTGGGTTCGCCGCAGGCCAGCCCCGCCATGATCGTTGACATATCGCCGCCCACGACGCGGTAGTCCTTCGCTTCGGCGGATTTATACAGACAATCGGCGGCGTCCGGCTCGACGACCGTAACGTTCGGACGCTTCGCTCCGTATTTGGCCGCGAAATAGCCCGTGACGGCGCCCGCGAGCGAGCCAACGCCCGCCTGCACGAAGAGGTGCGTCGGCGCGTCGCCGCAGGCTTCAAGCTGCCTGTCCGCTTCGGCGGCCATCGTCCCGTAGCCCTGCATGATCCAGCCGGGGATCTCCTCGTAGCCGTCCCAGGCGGTATCCTGCACGACGACGCTGCCGGGCAGCTTTGCCGATTCCGAGGCGGCGAGGCGTACGGCGTCGTCGTAGTTGCCGTCGATGATCGAAGCCTGCGCGCCCTCGGCCAGGATGTTCTCGAGACGAATGGGTGATGAGCCCTTCGGCATATAGACCACGGCCTTCTGCCCGAGCTTGTTCGCGGCCCAGGCTACGCCGCGCCCGTGGTTGCCGTCCGTGGCGGTGAAGAACGTTATCCGGCCGATCTCGTCGCGCAAGGCTTTGGACGTAAGCCGCTCATACGACATCTCCGAGACGTCGCGGCCCGTGAGCTTCGCTATGTACTTCGCGATGGCGTATGAGCCGCCCAGCACCTTGAAGGCGTTCAGGCCGAAGCGGTAGGATTCGTCCTTAATATAGACGCCCTTGACGCCCAGCCGCTTCGCCAGCGCGTCAAGGCGCACCAGCGGGGTTTCGGCGTACTGCGGGAAGCTCCTGTGGAACGCGAGCGTCTTCTCCATCTCGGCGGCTTCCATCATGCTGACAAACTGCGAACAATCGCTCTTAGGGCATTCGTTTGAGATGATTCGAATTTCTTTCCCCGGCATCTGCTTGCCTTCTTTCTGAATTAAATTGTTTTACTCTTCGTCGGATACGGCGTCCAGGTAGTTGTACAGGGTGTATTTGGAAATGTCGTAGAACTTGGTCACTTTATCGCCGCTTTTTTTGATCAGGAAGGCCCCCTTTCCGTCGAGGTACCGTATAGCCTTGATTTTGTCGTCTTTATTCATCAAAGCTACCGGCTTGCCAACGTGCTCGACGCTCTCCTCGATCAGGCGATCGAGCAAGTCGTTTACGCTTGGGAAAATCGCGTCCGCCTCGCCAGTGGTTTTTTTCGGTTCGTCCGTTGTGATAAATTGCGCCAGAATTGTGTTTGCGCGCGTGATTTCGGTGATGTCGAAATTGATGCTCAACAGCGCGATGGCGCGGTTTTCTTCGTCGCGCAGATAGATAGATGTGGACTTTAGGAGCCTGCCGTCCTGCGTGCGTGTCAGGTAGCCATAGCGATCCCTGGCGTCTTCCCGGTCTTTAAGCGCCCGCAAAACGATTGAGCTTGCGCCGTCGCCAATTTTCCGCCCGGAAACGTGCCCGTTTTCAATCGCAATAATCGTGTGGTCCGAATCCTGTGTCAGATCGTGTACAGCCACCTCGCATTGCTCGCCGAACTGTATCGCCAGCGCTTTAGCCAGTTGTTTTAGGAACGGAACCTGATCTTCGAGCAGCATTCCCGCGTCCCCCTTTTTTCCTTCGATATGCTGTTAGAGTAATTATAGCATGGAGCATTTAAAATATCAATATTTTTTAGCGCTAAAAATTAATTTTTAGAAATGTTTGCGTTCTCCAATGTTATAGCCGTAAAATCCGATGTCCCGCATATGGAAGGAACCCGTGCCAAGAGCCGGGTACAGCAAGAATACATCCATGATCTTTCTGTCCTAATTACTGTAAAAATGATGCGATTTAGCGCGGATGTCGGCCAAAATCTTAATTAAAGCAAGGCGTCATCGCCCTTAGCTTTTTTAGAGGCATGTCAATGAATGAAGCGCGCGGCATTCTGCTCCGTATAACCGATTGTGACGGCGGGGCAGCGTTCCTGTAGCGCCAGAAGTACGCTGCGTATGTTGCCCTCCATCTCGATAGGTATCTTCACCTGCTTTCCATTCGCATCCATCAGCATGAGGAAAAAGCTCTGATATACGCCTTTGCCGCAGCAAATCGTCATGCGGCTGTCCTCTTGCCGTATATACGCCCAGGCGATGGAGGAATACGGCGCGTATCGCACCTTCGTGAACCCATTCCAAAAGAAAACCGTTTCTCCTAAACGCACCTCCGCATAGTCGTCGGCTGCCGCGGCGTACAGTGCCGATGCATCGGCTATTTCTTCGGATTTAAATAACGATACAAATTGCTTTGCCATACTATTGCTCCTTAGCGCGTCAACTGCGCCTATCGTAGCAAATAGCTGCTGTTTGGTCAACAAATCATATGTAAAATAATAATGAAGGCGCCATATAAGCAGCCGGAACAAAATTCCGGCCGCTTAACATCCTTCTATTGTGGACGAGCATGAATCATATCATGGCGTAGTGATATGGACGAATGTTAGCGATTCCAAATAGTGAACCAAAGCGAGAATCTCTTCAAAGTCCACTAGCATCACTCTCCTATTATCTTCCATTGTAACGATTACAGCATCGTTTCCATCCGCGACCTTTTCACAATAGCTTTTCAAATTGGCGCTGAACGCAGAAAAATCAATCTCCGTCATATCGTTCCCCCTTACTTAGCATGGCTAATAGCTCCCCGGGCAGCCGGAATCCAGCTCCGGCTGCCCTATATGCAGCAGTTATTCTACGCAACCTGTACGAGCGACAGCTTCACCGTCGAGGTGGCCTGCGGCGTTCCTCCGGGGTTTGTCTTCAGCGTTACGGGGCCTGGGGAAACCAGCCCTACCGATACGCGATCCCCCTCCTTCAGCTGCAAGGAGGTCGAAAGAAAGCCTCGTGCATCCCCGCCGCCATGCGTGGCAAACGAATTGTATTGGTTCGCTCCTGCGCCAATGCCGGTACCGTTCACCTGTATCGCAAACGAGTTGGAGTCGCCCGCGCTTTGCTGCACCAGCGCCGATGCGAGATAAGTGCCTGTTTTTTTAACCGTTACCGTACCGTCGCTGTTCAGCTCGAATCCGGCCGGATTGACAGTAGTGGTCTGCTCTTTCAGCGGCAGTACGACGCCGCTGTTAGGGCTGCCACCCGAGTAAGTCCCGCCTTGCGTCGATTGGAAGGTGGCGGCGTTTCCGAACATACCGCCCGCTCCGGCTGGCCCAGGAGGGCCCGGATCGCCTGTGGGGCCCGTCGGGCCCGTAATGCCGTTAGCCCCCGTCGGTCCTGTCGCGCCTCTCGCCCCCGCAGCTCCCGCGGCTCCGGCGCTTCCCGCCGGTCCCATTCTAGGCACGCCGGTATCAGCGCCATCGATAGCCCAATTTCCATTAGGCCATATAGTCACTGTCGGCGCTGCTCCCGTTGGCCCCGGAGCTCCGGGCGCTCCCGTCGCGCCGGTCGGCCCGATGCGTGAGCCGTTGTCTTTGCCGTCTATAAACCAGTGCTGCGTTGCCGGGTCCAAAGTAACATTGGGCGTCGCGCCCGTGGGGCCGGTGGGGCCTTTTTTAGGAACCCCGGTATCCACCCCGTCGATATACCAATTGCCGTTATCGCCTACGGTTACGGCCGGCGTGCCGCCTTGCGGCCCCGTAGCGCCGGTCGGCCCGTGCGCCGGTATTTTGGTATCCGTCCCATTATTAAACCAGTTGCCGTTCGGCCCTATCGTCATGCCGCCGGTCGCGCCCGCCGCGCCATCCGCACCCGTCGCGCCCCTTTCCGGCATACCTGAGTCCTTGCCGTCGATGAACCAATTGCCGTTCGGTCCCGGCGCTATGACCGGCACTGTGGCGGTCGCTCCTGTCGGCCCCGTCGCTCCGGCCGTGGGCCTAGAGGTTAAATTGGTATCCTTGCCGTCCACGAACCAATTGCCGTTTGTACCGATGGTAACAGCAGGAGAGGGGCCTGTGGGTCCCGTTCTGCCTCGCGATGAAACGAGGCTGTCTGTACCGTTGGTGATGAAGTTTCCGTTCGGGCCGATATCCATTACGCCCGTTGCGCCGGTTGGCCCCGGAGGCCCTTGTGCGCCTTTCGCGCCCATCCTTGGGACGGTTGTGTTGACGCCGTCGATATACCAATTGCCCTCCGGCCCGACGGTTACCCTTGGCATACCGCCGGGCGCGCCTGTCGCGCCCTTTGCCGGAACGCCTGTATCTTTAGGTCCGACGAACCAATTGCCGTTCGGACCTATTGTAATCGGCGGCGTTCCTCCGGTTGCGCCGGTTGGCCCTTTGACCGGGACGCCTGAATCGGTTCCGTTTACGATCCAGTTTCCGTTTGTGCCTACGCGGACGCTTCCCGCTCCGCCCGTCGCCCCTGTCGGGCCTCTTGACGGGCCGGAAGGCGTTCCATTGATGATCCAGGTTCCATCAGGGCTTATTTCGGCCGTTCCGGGCGGGCCGCTTGTGCCTGATGGCCCGGTCGGGCCCTTTGCCGGTATGCCGGTGTCATTTGTGCCGATATACCAGTTCCCGTTCGGCCCTACTTTAACCGAGGATGCTCCGCCGGTCGGCCCCGTCGGGCCTTTGTAGGGAACGCCCGTGTCCCGATTGCCAATGAACCAGTTGCCATTAGGGCCTTGCGTTACCGCGGGGCCGCCGCCGGCCGGGCCTTGCGGGCCGGGTGGACCCCCAATTGGGCCTATCCTGAACCATGCCCTTGTATCCGGGTCATATCCCATAAGATTTTCGCCGACGAGATAGTACACACCCTCCGGCCCGTTGGGATGCGCCGCTTGCAGCTCCCCCTGCGTGGGGTAGGAGCCTAAAATCGTGCTTACAACGCCCGCCTCGCCGGTCGCGCCCCTTGCGGGCACTGTGGTATCTGTGCCGCCGATGGTCCAATTGCCGTTAGGACCGATAGCGACGTCCGGCATCGCTCCCGTTCCGGGCGCGGGGCCTTGCGGGCCGGTCGGGCCGCCCATAGGTCCGACCTCTTTCCAGCTGTTCGTGGCTGGATCGAAGCCGTAGACTTTTCTGTTTACCAGATAATACTCGCCCGGTTTTCCACTCAGGTGCGCCCTCTGCAAGTCCGCGAGGGACGGATAGCCTCCGACGAAGGTTCCGGTCGGGCCGGTCGCGCCCGTCGCGCCCCGTGAGGTCATGCCGGTATCATTGCCGTTCGCGAAGAAGTTGCCGTTCGGCCCTATGGTTACGGGTATTTCAGCCCCCGTACCGCCTGCCGGGCCGGGAGGACCCGCGATTGAGCCGACGTTTTTCCAGCTGTTCGTTCCGGGATCAAAGGTGTAAAGGTTTGTACCGACGAGGTAGAAATTTCCCGCAGGGCCGGTTGGCCTTGCGGCCTGCAAATCGGCCGGCGTCGGATACGCGCCCTTGATCGCGCCTGTCGGTCCTTTAGGCCCTGTAGGACCTCTTGAGGAAGAGCCCGAATCGGCGCCGCTTATAAACCAGTTTCCATTTTCACCCGGAACGATCTGCGGCGTTCTGCCGACTCCGCCGGCCGGGCCTGTCGGTCCGGCTATCGGGCCTATCCTGAACCATTGCCGCGTATCCGGGTTATACCCATAAAGATCGGGTCCCACAAGATAGTACACACCCTGCGGGCCATTGGGCTGCGCCGCCTGCAAAACCGCCTGCGACGGATACGAGCCCACGATTGTGCCTATCGCGCCCGGTTCGCCCGTCGCGCCTCGGGCGGACCGGCCTGTATCCGCGCCGTTGATGAGCCAATTGCCGTCTGGCGTTACTGTGGCATTCGGTATAGTCCCCGCTGGGCCGCTCGGCCCCATCGGGCCGGGAGGGCCGCCTAACGGCCCGATATCGCGCCAGCTGTTCGTATTGGGGTCGAAGCCGTAGACTTCCCTGTTAATCAGATAGAACTCACCCGGTAATCCGGTGGGCCGCGCAGCCTGCAACGCCGGAACAGTGGGAAAAGAGCCCACAAAGCTTCCTGTCGGGCCGGTGATCCCGGTTGCGCCCCTGGAGGATATACCAGAATCGTTTCCGTTGACTAGAAAGTTTCCGTTTGGTCCCACGGCAACCGTCGGGGTCGTTCCATTTGGGCCTGTCGGGCCGGTTGGACCGCCGAGCGGGCCGATTCGCACCCATCGGTTTTCGTTGGCGGCAAATCCGTAGACGTCCCGGTTGATAAGGAAATGCTCTCCCGGCAAGCCTGTGGGATGCGCGGCCTGCAATTCGTTTATCGAATTATAGGAGCCGACGAGCGTTCCCGTCGCGCCCTGCGTTCCCGTGTCGCCTTCGATGCTTCTCCTTGATACGCCTGAGTCCACGCCGTTTACGATGTAGTTGCCATTCGCTCCGATTGTATATGTCGGCATGGTTCCCGTTGCGCCGATTGCGCCGGTTATGCCTCGCGCCGTGGAGCTTGAATCCGCTCCGTTTACCGTCCAGTTTCCGTTTGGGCCTATGGCGACGACCGATCTGCCGCCCCTGTCGCCGGCCGGTCCTTGCGCTGAAATACCCGAATCCACGCCGTTTACGATCCAGTTTCCGTTCGGCCCGATAGAGAGCGTAGGCGCGGGGCCTGTCGCCCCGGCCGGAACGCCTGTATCAAAGCCGTTTATACTCCAATTGCCATTAGGTGTAACGGTAATCTGAGGCATAGCGCCGTTTTGCCCCGCATCTCCTGTCGGGCCGCCGACCATAGCCATGTTCTTCCATTGACGTTGATCCGCATCAAAGGCGTATAGGTTGTTTCCTATGAGATAGTAATTTCCTCCCGCTCCCGCCGGCTTCGCGGCTTGCAGAGCTTCCAGCGAATTAGCCGTTCCCTCGATTATGCCCACCGAACCGGGCGGGCCGGTGGGCGCTTTTACATAGCCGCCGTTCCTATTCGGGCAGGAATTACATATATGCGTGTTTCGGTTGGGGCAAGTAGTGCAACAACCGTTTTGATAATAGATAGCCAACTCTCCATGCTCCTTATCGTAATTGTTATCCCACCCTGGTGATCGTGAGACCGAGCGAGGGCGTCTGGACAGGGTTGCCGCCCGGCGCGGTTGTCAAATCCGCGCCTCCCTTGCCGCTTCCTCTTCCCTGCAATGCGTATAGTCCTCCGAGAAGGCCGCCGCCGTAGGTTCTGGGGGTGGTTATCTGCGCCAGCGAGATCTTCTGCCCGGCGTTGAGATGAAATACGGTCGTGATGCCGGTCTCGTTATTATCGCCGCGATACGTGGTAAAGGTTTTTGTCGAATCCGGAATATGCTTGTAGTTGCTGCCGTCAACCTGTATCGCGTAGGTGTCGGCGTTGATATCGTTCTTGTTGTAGGACTGCACCTTGCCGGAGATCAGGTATTCCCCCGTCTGGTTGACTGTTACCGTGCCGTCGTCGTTGAGCTTATAAGCGGCGGGGTTCGTATTGAGATTCTGCACGCGCAGCGGCATGACTTTGCCATCGACCACAGAGCCGTCGACGTATCTACCCCTCTCCATAGACGAAAACGACGCCGTGGAGGGTGGGAAATTCTGCGAAATTATCCCCGTTCCCGTTGGTCCGGGAGGGCCCTGGGGACCCTTATTGCCCGGAGCGCCCGGCCCAGCGTCCCAGCCGGCCGGGCCCGTCGGCCCCGTCGCGCCCGTTGCGCCCGCCGTTCCCGTCGCTCCCGTCGCGCCCCTGGCCGGAATGCCCGTATCGATATTGTTGAAGAACCAATTGCCGTTATAGCCTATAGCGACCGTTCCCGTCGCTCCGGCCGGGCCATTCGGGCCTGTATTGCCCGTCGCGCCGGTGGCCCCCCGCGCCGGAACGCCTGTATCCGTCCTGTTTATGATCCAGGTGCCGTCCGGCCCGATGATAACGGTGGGCTTGAAGCCTTCCGGCCCCGTGGGGCCTCTTGCCGGAACGTTCGTATCCTTGCCGTCTATGACCCAATTTCCATTCGGGCCGATTTCAAGCTTCGGGTTCGGCCCCGTCGGCCCCGTCGGGCCTTTCGCCGGGACACCCGTGTCCTTGTCGCCGACGGTCCAGTTGCCATTCGGCCCGACTACTACGCTGCCGGTACTCCCGCCAGGTCCCGCCGGGCCTGTGGGGCCTCTGGATGGAACGCCCGTGTCCCTTCCGTCTATAAACCAGTTTCCGTTCGTTCCTATCTCGATTTTGGGCGGGATCGGCCGCGCGCCGGTTGCGCCCGTGGGTCCTGTCGGCCCTTTTGCCGGAACCGTCGTATCCTTGCCGCCAATCGTCCAGTTGCCGTTCGGACCTACGACCGCGACAGGGCTCGTTCCCGTTGGGCCGGTCGGCCCTCTCTTGGGAACGCCGGTGTCCGCGCCGTCGATGACCCAATTCCCGTTTGCGCCCACGGTTATCGGCGGAGTGTCGCCTGTCGCGCCTGTCGGCCCAGGAGCGCCCGTCGCGCCCGTCGCGCCTTTGGCATAAACGTTTGTGTCCTTTCCGTTTATAAACCAATCTCCATTAGCGCCTATAGTTACCTTCGGCGTCGCGCCCGTCGCGCCCGTCGCGCCTCTTGCAGGTTCCTTGGTATCCGCGCCGTCTATCGTCCAAGTCCCTCTTGGGCTGATGTCGACGGAGGCCGTGGGGCCGGTTGGGCCCGTCACACCCCTATATGGAACGCCGGAGTCATGGTTATTGATAAACCAATTGCCGTTTTCTCCCTGCCTTACCTCCGATCCCGGCCCGGTCGGCCCCTTCGCGGGAACGCCGGTATCCCTGCCGTCAACATACCAATCGCCATTTGTGCCGACGGTAATTGCCACGGTGCCCGTCGCGCCGAGCGGGCCTTGCGCCCCGGTCGGGCCTCGGGCCGGTACCCCGGTATTTGAGCCGTTTGTAACCCAATTGCCGTCCGGCGCGATGGATAAGGGCGACGTCGGGCCGGGCTCTCCCGTCGCGCCTCTTGCCGGCGTTCGGGTATCCTGCCCGTTGATGAACCAGTTTCCATTAGTGCCGATAGTGACATCCGCGTTCGCGCCAGTCGGGCCTGTCGGACCCGTCGGGCCGAAAAGCGGGCCGACGTTTTTCCATAGGTTTGCGCTGGGATCGAAGGCGTACAGGTATCTATCTATAAGATAGAATTCTCCTGGCGGGCCGTTTGGCTTCACTCTCTGCAAGGTGAACAGCGTCGAATAGGAGTCTTTGATTACGCCTGTCGCTCCCTTTGGCCCTGTCGCGCCTTTTGCCGGAAAGTTCGTGGCAACGCCGTCGATAACCCAATTGCCGTTCGTGCCGACGCTCATTTGCGTAATCTTGCCCGCTGTACCCGTGGGGCCGGTCGGCCCGCCTATCGGGCCTATCCTGAACCACGACGCCGTATCGGGGTTATAGCCGTAGAGGTCTTGCCCGACAAGATAGTACACGCCCTGCGGGCCGTTGGGCTGCGCCGCCTGAAGCTGCGCCTGCGACGGGTAGGCGCCCATGATCGCGCCGACTGCGCCCGCTTCGCCCGTCGCTCCCTTTGCCGGGACGCCGGTATCGCTATCGCCTACGATCCAATTGCCGTTCGTCCCGATTGTGATAGGCGGCATAGCGCCCGTTCCTGTGGCCGGGCCGGTTGGGCCGGTTGGGCCGCCCATCGGGCCGACATCTTTCCAGCTGTTCGTTATGGGATCAAAGCCGTAGGCTCTTTTATTCACCAAATAAAACTCGCCCGGATTTCCTGTTGGGCGCGCCGTCTGCAGCGCCGTCAGGGACGGGTAGCCGCCGACATAGGTTCCTGTCGGGCCGGTCGGGCCGGTCATGCCCCTTGAAGGCATACCCGTGTCTTGTCCGTTCGCGAAGAAGTTTCCGTTTGGACCTATGGTTACCGGTATGTCCGCGCCCGTTCCGCCCGCCGGGCCGGGTGGCCCGACGATTGGGCCGATGTTCTTCCAGCTGTTCGTGCCGGGGTCAAAGCTATAGAGATCGGGGCCTACAAGATAGAAATCGCCCGCGGGGCCTTGCGGCCGCGCCGTCTGCAATTCAAATTGCGAGGGATACGAGCCTTTGATAGCGCCTGTCGCTCCCTTGGATGCAGTATCGTAAAGACACAACCGAAAACTCGCATAAACTCTAGGTTTTTCAAAAATATAATTTGACACAACCTCCATTATCACAGCGTTTATGCGACAAAAAAGAATGAAAGAGGCACGTCGTCGTTGACAGCCTCTTTTGTCCTTATTGTACGAAAACCGTATAACAATTCTCTATGCTTAAATCATAGTAATTCGGAAACAAGTGCATCCAGTGTTTGACCGCTGTTCTTTCATCAATGCTGTTGAACACGGTATAGCCCATATTGCTTTTGATTATAAAATACATATGCTAGGAGCAAGTCTGCTGGGTATATAGAATGAAAGAGTCAAAGACTGCCCTCTATCCACCAATAAATAAAGCGACCGGCGCGTCTTGCGCTCCACCAGCGTCAGGATGGCGGGCTTTGTTCCTCGCTTGCCAACTACTAGATCGATCTCCCAATTCACTTGTTTCAATCAGTCTTACTGATGCCGGAAGTCGATAAGTTTGATTTTATTGCTTTGTATGTTAAAGGTTAGGGTCTCTAATCCATAAGGCGGATTATGCGGACCAAGGAAGGTTGTAACTTGTATGACTGCTTTGAAGGAATTTGGATATCCGGGGGCTTTCTGCAATCTTAGTATCTCAGGGTTCATGTATGACCGGAACTCGCCATAATAGTCGCGTACAGCATTAATAATCTCGTCTTGAAGCAGACAAAGAACTGCTTGCTCCATCGTTTCATTAGATTTATCGTTTGTTCCTGCGACAAACGGCAGCAGAAGCGTGAAGAAACCAATCGCAAGTATCGTAACTACTATAACGGTAACATACTTTTTCACGAAATCACCCTGATAAAGTATATACCGCTACGCAGACTATATGTTAGCATAGGGACGCCATTAACTTGGCCGGTTGACGATCCCCGTAAAAAGAATCACGCCGCCGCGATCATAGAGTACGAACACGAACGGCCTATCGCATTTCATCTCGAAGGGTTCAGTCGGCTCCGGTTCCTCAATGCCAGCGGCGTGCATGGCGGTTACGGCTGCTGCTGTCGCCCCCATTTCGTCAATTTCTATATGCGCTTTCTGAACTGCCGCCGA
>QMCE01769603.1_pt1 | contig 12892 bp, 15 predicted proteins | sample 1821851 | NCBI WGS metagenome assembly QMCE01 (sample SAMN09453174, study PRJNA476694) | Termite gut metagenome, whole genome shotgun sequencing project. | isolation source: worker | host: Odontotermes sp. | place: South Africa:Pretoria | collected 2016-01-28 | reverse complement strand
TGGAGTAGTATCATAATAGTTACCATATAAACCTCAAGGAAATGGGAATAATAACCATAAAAGTGAGGAGAAATGAACATGGTAACTTATGAAACAACATTTAAAGAAGAAGCAGTAAAAATGGCATCACAAGTTGGCGCAGTTAAAACAGCAAAAGATCTGGGTATTTCAGTAAATACTTTGTATACCTGGATCAGTCGGGCCAAATCGGAGGGACATTTCCTTTCTCATGCGAATAAAGGGAAAATATCCGCCAATCAAGAAAATGCGCATTTAGTAAAAAGAATCAAGGAACTAGAGAAAGCAAACCACATTTTGCAGGAGGCGCTACGTTTTTTCGCCGTGAGCCAAAAGTAGTAAATAAAGGGGGCTTCTTCCGGTTTATCCATGAAATGAGGGAGCAATACGGACTTTGTGATTTATGCGCGGTATTGTCTGTTACCCGTCAGGGATATCATAAGTGGCTAAAATCACAGGATAAACCATATAAGCACGAAACGCTTTTGGCTCTGATTAATAAAATCCTTTTGGAAGATGGGGAAAATCGTGATAATTATGGAGTATCCCGCATCTACCTTGCCCTTCGGAATCAATACGGCTATACCAGCAGCCATTCGACCATCTGCCGCATTTGCCGGACAAACGGTATTACGCATAAGAAAAAGCGTCGGCCAAATAGTCTTACAAAAGAAGACCGGAAAGAACAAAAGAGCGAGAACCTACTTCATCAGGATTTCAGTGCCACCAAGCCCAATGAGAAATGGTTAAGTGATATCACCGAAGTGCCTTGTTTAGATGGAAAACTTTATGTAGCACCGATCTTTGACTGTTATGATGGTTACATCGTTGGGTTGGCGATGGAGAATCATATGCGAAAGGAATTATGCATTAACGCATTTGAACAGGCTTGCCGCCGTCAAAAAGCATCCGGTATGATTGTACACACTGACAGGGGAAGCCAGTTCACCAGCCATGATTTTCGGGCCTCCCTGTCCAAGCATCGTGCCATCCAGAGTATGTCGGGCACCGGCAGATGCTATGATAATGCCCGAATGGAAAGCTTTTTTGCCACCCTGAAAAAAGAGAAACTATACCGGCTTAAGACTCAGGAACTGCCTATGCTGACGGTAAAGAGTATTATCTTCAGGTACGCCCTCGGATACTACAACAATCGGAGAATTTACACTGCCAACGATGGTTATCCGCCGCTGGTATATCGAAGGATGTATTATGAAATGCAGCACTGCGCAGCTTAGTGTTTGGGGCTCTGCCCCTCTGCCGGCATAGCCGTCATTCACCCTGAGGTTTATGCGCTAAAGGCATTACCGGTTTTATAAAAGGAAGGTGAGCAGTTATGGCCGCTCACCCAACCGTATAAAGCCGCAGCAAGCGTAGTAGTCGCACCTCTGCGGAGCTACATCTTATGCTGCATTAGTATTATGCCCATATAATTGGGTTTTATTTCCCGAAAGGTTTTGGTCAACTAATATTGACAACTCCAGAAAGCCCTGCAGGATTGCTCCCACAAGGCTCGTCTGTTCTTTATCCACTTTTTGATATTATCATTATAGCACCTTCATCCGTGAAATGCGTCCACGATATTACTCTTCACTTGCCAAACAGCAGGATGGTCAGATGCTGCACCGCTCGGTTCTTCTTGTTGTACGCAGATGAACGCTCGATGTGGAAATGGTCACAGATATCATATACGGCTCCGGTATTGAAATCCTCATCACTGTAAAAGACATCTAATACATAACGTTCGTCTTCGGACAGTTCCGACCACGCAGGTCTGAACCACTCCATATACTCCACTGCCTGTCGGTAGCGTTCCTTTAATACATCAATCTCCTCGATGCCTTTTAGGATATGCTCTTCTCCTGCCTGGGGATTGTGTCCGTGTGGCATCTCGCCAAATCTGGGACTGCCGACACCGCTCATCTTGTCATAGGCGGCTTTAATATCATCATCGGTGTGGTCAATAATAAACTTCATGCTGCTGTAATCTTTCATGGCATCCACCGCAGCAGAACGCTTGTCTAAATACTTCCAAATAATGCTCATGGCTGTTACCTCCGAATAAGAATTTTTCGTTCCCTCGGATTGTCATTGATTGTCTCAGATTGTCAGATTGGCTTTTACGGCATCGATCAGTGCGGATTGGGTGCTGTCCTTCTGAGACAATGCTTTCATGATTCGCTCGTCAATCGTACCTTTCGCAATAATGTGCTGCACCACCACGGTGCCTGCGGTCTGTCCTTGTCTCCAGAGTCTTGCCACAGTCTGCTGATACAGTTCCAGGCTCCAGGTAAGTCCGAACCACACAAGGGTGGAACCTCCGCTTTGCAGATTAAGGCCGTGTCCGGCAGATGCCGGATGAATCAATGCAGTGGGCAGTTCTCCTTTATTCCATTTACGGATACTTTCATCGGTATCCAGCTTGGAGAAGGGGACATGCAGTTTATGAAGCCGTTCTGCTATCCGGTCATAATCATGTCGAAACCAATATGCCACAAGCAGTGCTTTCTCATTTGCCGCTTCAATGATATCCTCCAGTGCATCCAGTTTTCTATCATGAATTTGAAGAATAGACTCATCATCAGAATAAACCGCTCCGTTTGCCATCTGACACAACTTTCCAGAAAGGGATGCTGCATTGGCTGCGGTAATATCACCGTCCGGCAGCTGAAGTACCAGGTCTTGCTTTAATTCCTCATAACGTTTCTGCTCCTGCTCTGATAAATGCACAATGCATCTTGAATTGACTAACTCTGGCATAATCAGATGGTCAGTGGATTTCATGCTGATGGTGATATCCGATATTTTACGGTATATCTGTTTTTCTGCTCCCGGCAGTGGTTTATAGGAAAATACAATCTGCCCATTCCTTTTATCCGGGATAAAATAGGTAGTTCTGTACTGACCAATAAATCGTCCAAGCCGTTCTCCCATATCCAGGAGTCGGAATTCTGCAAACAGATCCATAAGACCGTTGCTGCTTGGCGTTCCGGTCAGACCCACGATTCTTTTGATCCTTGTCCTTACCTTCATCAGCGAACGGAACCGCTTGGACTGATGGTTTTTGAAGGACGATAACTCATCCACAACTACCATATCAAAATCGAAAGGGTATCCACTGTCCTCCATAAGCCACTGTACATTTTCACGGTTGATGATATAAATATCTGCCGGCACCGCAAGTGCTGCTTTTCGTTCTAATGCAGTTCCTACTACAACGGAATGCTGAAGATTTTGCAGATGCTCCCATTTGGATATTTCATCCGACCATGTATTTCGTGCTACTCGAAGAGGTGCAATCACCAGAATTCGGTGAACTTCAAAGCAGTCAAACAGGAGATCATTTAAAGCAGTCAGCGTGATGCTCGTTTTCCCTAAACCCATATCTAAAAGGACTGCTGCCACCGGATGTGTTTCAATATAGTCGATGGCATACTTCTGATAATCATGTGGCTCGTATTGCATCCAGAATCCCTCCAATCTGATCTTCCTCATCCAGTACATACACTTTAAATCCCAACCCTCGAAGCATCCTGTGCCTTGCAAGCTGCAGAGGGCGTGGCTTTTCTCCCTGTGCCTTTACCTCGACAAATCCCATCATTCCAACAGGGAGAAGTACCAATCTGTCAGGCATTCCGTCCAAACCCGGACTTACGAACTTTGGTGCGGCACCGCCTGATTTTTTCACTGCCGTTACCAGCTTTTGTTCCAATACTTTCTCTCGCATTTTTATCTCCTCTTTTTCTCAAGGGTGACACCACCGACACCTCCCCCCATAACTCCTTTATATAAAGTTTTTTTCCTAAAAAAACTCCCTATAAGGAACTTTTAGTAAAGAGGTGTCTGAGGTGTCACCTTTACTCATCTTCAAATGGCTGCTTTAAACGTAGACCAAGAACATAACGCCCTTTTTTCGTTTTCTGTCTGCCGAATCCACCATTCTCTAAAGCTGCATAGAAATCAGCAGAGTTGCGGATATATTCACCCATGCGTACACAGTAGGCACGGTATTCATCGTAAAGTTCGCCGGACTTCTCCTGGAACGATTCATCCACCTCACAGCATTCTTCAATGAAATTGCCGAACCAGTCATTAAGCTTACGGTACTCGCTGATAGCCTCGCTGACACAGGGCGGCACTGATAGTTTGAAGTTCTGTTTGATGACCTTCTGCGCTCCTTCGATGATCCAGGTCATGATATTGGAGCCTGCATTCTGATACAGATAATCCGCATAATTCTTGATGTCACTGCGTCCCTCGATTTTGGCATCAAAGGGAATGACAATCAGTCTGCGCCAGGTACCTTCATCATTAGCCCCCACCCTCGGCAGGTGATTGGTATATAGAACGATGGTATGGCTCGGTGTGAACTTGAACGGGTCCTTGTATTTCTTTTCTGCATAAATGTCATCCGTGGAGCAAAGCTGTTTGATGATGGAAGTATTGAGCCTCATGCCTTCTTCCAGTTCCGCTGCTATGACCAGACGCTTACCCTTTAGCTCTGCCATCTCCGGCTTTACATTACGCTTGCATCCCACGGTCAGTGTATCCGCAGACATATTGCCTGCATATGTGCCGAGGACTCTTGCAATGGTGTTCCAGAAAGTGGACTTTCCATTTCGCCCTTCGCCGTAGGCAATGATAAGAGCCTCCACATACACCTTACCCACGGATGCCATGCCGACAATCTGCTGGACATAATCAATTAGCGCCTGATCTTTGCAAAAGAAGGTATCCAGGGCATCCTGCCACAGCTGCTTTCCGGTATTTCCCGGTGCGCAGGTTGTCTGCTTGGTAATATAATCCGCAGGCTCTGGCTCTTTGGTATCTTCTATACCGTGCATCAAATTGTAAGTAGCTGCCGGGGCATTTAAGAGATACTCGTCTTTATCCAAATCACTGACTTCAATGGCAAGCATTGGCTTTGCCGCCTGCAGGGCAGACACCACATATTTCATATCACGGCGTTTCATTACAAAACCCAGATACTGCTTTGCCATCAGATATTTGCCGTACAGTTTCATCTGTTCTCCCTCTAAGGTCTTTTCAAAACGCTTGCCTCCGGCAGTGACTTCATTTTCATCTGCACCACTTGCAAGCAAGGCATCCATTGCATTCTTCACTTCATCCAGTGCATCCTGCAGCTGTAAGTCCAAAAACTCCTCCATCGCACCAACGGCTCTCTGCTTGGATTCCACCCAGTATTCGCCGTTGTATCGTAAGTAATCGGTGGCATCGGTAAAGCGGAGTTCATCGCCATATTCACGGGACACCATCTTTGCCTGCCCGATATCCGAATAATCTGAAGGTTTCAAAGATTCATGTGCAAAATCATCGTTGTAATCGTCTGGTGCAACATATCCTTCCTGGTTCTGCACCCTTGCTGCAAATTTACTGGCACTGCCCCAGATCATCTGAAATTCCTCATCCTCAAGAGGCGGGTCACATTTTGCTGCCTCTTCCATGAAAATTTTATAAGCATGGTCAGTGACACCGTAACGCTTGACCATCCTTCCTGCAAAACGAGACATGGTGCTGTTTCGTTGTCCCTGGGGAATGGCGGACATGGACGGTTTCAGCAGGCAGTCAATGCTAATCTCGCCCTCATGCCAAACGATTTCTTCACAGACAGAACCATAGATGAAACGTGCAGCATCCAGTGCATTCCCATCAAAAAACGGAAACTTCTGATGAATGGCAATTTTAAGAGCCGCACAAGCATCTGCCGTGTCTATCGGTTCATGCGGAAAATACACATGATGTCTTGGTCTTGCTGACCTGCCTTCTTTCACTTTCATGTCATTACGGCTCGGCACTACGATATAGCTGACATCTGGAAACAGCTTTTCATAATTCTCCGGGTAGATCCAGTCATCAGGATTATCGGAATGGTCATTGTCGCAGTCCATCACATCCACATCTGAAGTGCGGAAATTATCGGTACTGCGGTAGCTTTTATCAAACCAGGCACACACATGGTCATAACCCACCGCCGCCATGAAATCGACCTCATCTTCAATCACACATCGGTTGGGATAGATACAGTTTTTTGTATTGCCCTTACTGTTAGCTGTGTACAGCGTTACTCTCATTGTGCCGCCTCCTTACATTCTTCCGAAAAGTATCTGATTTTCTGTCTGCGTTTCTTTGCAATGCCAATTTCATGTGACATGCCGTTTGATATGGTATCTCCAAACACCCACAATTCCTCGCATTTTCCAAGCAGCACATAGTTAAAATGCATCGCTGTCTCACGCTCTGCAAGGTTTCTGTCATCCATGAATTGCGGAAACAGCAAATGAGCAGCAAGGGGAATGGTGTTCTGTTCAAATGCAAATCGGCAGTACTTCCTTGCGTTCTTCACATTTTTAGCAGTATCCCCGGCATACGGACTGCAAATATATACCAACGGACGATAGGCAGCCTTTTTCTTAGCTGCCATCTCGTCACGTTGGATATTGGTAAGTGCCGTATAGGTGGTCGGGTCGTAATACCCTTCAGAGTTGTACTTATCAATACCCATCTGCTTACACCTCCTGTTCCATCAAAGGAACGATACCCTCTGCTTTTAGCATTCCGTAAATAAACAATCTGCCGGCCTGTGTCCAATAGGTGTGGACATGGTTATGAAGGTCACCGTCACTGCCTGGTGTGCTGAAGGTCTTGGTACTTGTGTATCCTTTTTCTGCATACCTCTGATACAAGAGCCAAATCTTACCCTGCTTGTACTGCACACCGTTTTCGCTGAGATAACGGTTCATGCGGTTAGCGCTCCAGCCGTAGTCTTTGGCAATCACAGAAATCGCAACCAGGTCTTTGCAGTTAAGAACCACATCATAATAACTGGCTTTCGGCTTCATCTCCGTAATCTGCTGATTCTGTATGGCGATGGTGCAGACAAGTTCTGCATTTTTGTGTTTTACAAGTTCCAGCTGCTGATTGGCAAACTGCAGCGCTCTCGCCATGACCGCCTCCGGGGAGTTCCAGGATTCTTCCACCTTGATGAAATACTGACGGAACTGTCTGCCGATGTCGGTACGCTGAATCATACAGAGCTGCTTTGCCATATCAATGGTCAGCTGGTGATCGGTCATCGGCTTACCCGGAAGTCCATCCGACCTATTTCTCAAAATTGGGAAATAGTCCTGTGTCTCTACAAATCCGTACTCGCACATTCTTGAAAACCAATCAACGTACTTTGTACCTACCTCCAAAGCATCATGAAGTTCTCTCCCACTCACAGTAGGGCAGTCACTGTCGAAATTGATTCTGATTAATTCGTCCATTACGAATTCCTCCTTAAAATTTTATAGGCAGAAGAACCTCAAGTCCCTCTGCCTATAAGCGAAGAATCCGAAACAATCGAACCCCCATATCTTTTTTGTAGAACATGGTTTCATATCCATCTGCCCGAAGAAGCAGTCCCTTAATCCATGCCGGAGTCCTGCCCATCTGCTCACATATCTTAGGAAGAGGAACACCCATACTGCATTCAATAACCAGTTCATCATGGATGTGAGCCACGATAAAACAGTGCCGCAGTGTTTTCATGGCATACATCAAAATGTCCCTGCTGACTGCCTGGACAATATTTTCCACGAATTTCGGGCCATAACTTTCAATACGCTCCCATTTCTTCGTACCGCCGACACCCTCATAGGTCACGCTCTCTGAACCGAACTGATTTACTCCCATGCGTGGTTTCACATAGGATAAGGTTCTGCCGGAGGGAAGACGAATGAACAGCATCCCGCTCTGACAGAAAATATGGATGTTTCCAATATCAGACGGTATCTTCTGCTTGACTGCATTCTTTACCGCACGGTCGATATCCCACCAGAACTGAACGATGCGTGGATTAGATGAACGCCATGCATCCACAAGCGGCTGTAATTCCTCTTCTTCAAGTCCCATATCCAATGCACCCATCGCCTTTAATGCACCAACCGAGCCGCCGTAACCAAGAGCCAGTTCTGCGATTTTTCCCTTTTGACGAAGGTGCCCGTTCACACCATGCTTTTCCACGGGAACGTGAAACATAGCTGATGCCGATGCACAGTAAATATCTCCGTTGCTGGCAAAGACATCCATACGCCATTGCTCCCCGGCAAAGTAAGACAGCGCCCTGGCTTCAATCGCTGAAAAGTCCGATACAAAAAATTTGTATCCCTCTTTCGGTACAAAGGCGGTGCGGATCAGCTGCGACAGGGTATCCGGCACATCAGCATATAAAAGTTCCAGTGCATCATAATTTCCACTCTGTACAAGACCGCGGGCCTGTTCCAAATCCGGCATATGGTTCTGGGGAAGGTTCTGTAACTGGATGAGCCTGCCTGCCCATCTGCCACTTCGGTTAGCTCCGTAAAACTGAAACATCCCTCTGGCTCTGCCGTCTGCACACACGGCATTCTGCATTGCCTGGTATTTCTTCACGGAGGATTTGGCAAGCTGCTGTCTTAACGAGAGAACATCTCCCAGTGGATGAGGCGCTGTCTTTAACAGTTCAGCCACCGCCTTTTTGCCGAGGGTATCCGTTTCCATACCGTGGTTAGAAAGCCACTGCTTCATCTGAATGACTGAATTGGGATTATCCAGATTGGTAATCTTCTTAATGGCTGCATTCAGTTCTGCTTTGGACTTGACATCCATAGCAATGGCATTTTCCACCATCTCCATATCAAGAGCGATACCACGGTCATTGATTCCTTGGTCGATGTGATATTCATCCCATACGAAATTCGGCACGGAGTACTTGGATAGTTTCTTTTGAATAGACATCTCCACTTCCACATCTCGCCTGTTATAGAATTTGAACAGACTCCATTTTTCTGCATCATGCTCTGGCAGATTGCGTGTCCTGCCACCGTTGACTTTTGTGGGTTTACATGGAACGCAGAAATACCGAATAAGATCTTTGCCTTCTTTCAGCTTCTGTTCTTCCAAACCAAGAACCGCACCAACTCCTGCCAGGGATAACGGCAGTCCCATATATGCCGACCAGATCATGGAGCATTTCCACGATTCTGGATCAAGATAATCACGGACGGTATCTTCATCGATGCTGCAGCTGTAAAAGTCCTGTGGATGATTTCTGCGAAGCCAGGCAGACAGGCATATCCGTTCAAAGGATGCGTTAAATGCCCACTTGGTCACGGTTTCATCTGTCAGCGCAGCAATAATCTCTGCCGGAATGGTATTTCCACAGGCAAGGTCAATGACCCGCACATCACCGCCGTTTACTGCATACCCAAACAGCAGAATGTCGAAAGCTGCCGATTCCGTGTACTTGTAAACGCCGCATTTACTAAGATCAATATCACTATAGGTTTCAATATCAATAGAGAGCGTTTTGATTTCATTCATCACGTGCCACTCCTTCCATAACAAACAGGGCAGTCAAGATTGCTCCTGTCGCCCCGCCCGATTATTCTGCCTTATCAGCAGACTCTTCTTTTTCCTTGCGTTTACGCTTCTTTTCCTTGTGGTCTTCCACTGCAAAGCGGATCATACAAACCGCTTCTGCAATGAAGGTGCCTACTACGGCACCAAAGCAGACCGAAAGCATCATACTCTGTACTGTTGTCATAATTTTTCTCCCTTCCTTAAGCCAGGAAATCATCCTCTTCTTCACTTGCAAAATCATCCTCTGCACGGGACTTGCCGCCAAGCGGCTCGCCATCCTTCATCTTCTGAAGATTGTTCAGACCGCAGGCAATACCCTTGTTGCCGTTGGAGTTGAATGCATAGAAATTGATGCTGGCACGACCATAAGCACCAGAGTATACTTCGGAGCGGTCAATTACAGGCTGACGGTCTGCATCCACAATGCCGGGAGCAGATGCACTATTGGCATTGATGAAGTAGGAATCGGCATATGCCTCATCGTCCGGACGCTCGGTATCACCGTCACGAAGCGGAGTCTTCAGAACAGAAAGTGCAGGAACATTTCTGCCGTTGCCCTTCAGCTTGCTTTCGCCCTCTTTGTATGCAGCTTCGATGGCAGCCTGGATTTTGGCTACGGTCTTGCTGTCGGACTTTGGAATGATAAGGCTGACGCTATACTTCGCTGCGCCGCCGTTGATGCTCTTAGGCTCCCACACATTTGCATAAGACCAGCGAGTGTTGGGACCAGTGATAACCTTCATGGGATTTGCGTTTTTAACATTAGACATTAGGTTGTCCTCCTTAATTTTCATCTTTAAAATCTTGATTTGCGGTGTTCATTACCGGACGTTTATCGCTCTCCGGCACAAGTGTTGGTTTACCCTGTGGCTTGTAGGTAAGACTGCCCAGGATGTTTTCAAACTGCTTCTTTCCAAGCACGGAAGTCATGGCGGTTATACCCAGCAGTTTCTGTTCATATGGATTAAAACCTGCTGCTGTTACGGCATCTGCCACAGCACCTTCATCCGTATATTTACGATTGGAACGACCCTCGACCAGTTTCCAGCCTGTCCATCTCTTACCGCTGACTGCGGATTGAAGAGCAAACTCCTTGACGTCACTGACCCATGCGGCCAGATCATCAGCCTTGGCAAGAATTGCTTCGATTTCTTCATCTTCCAAAGTGGCAGGCATCTCGAAATCATAACGGGCAAGTTCCAGGTTGTATTCCGCTCGTTTCCTGCAGGTGGCTTTTACTTTACAGAACTGGCAGTGTTCGCCGGCCATGAAATCACCCTCGCCTGCATAGGCAAGTTTGGCTCTTGGAATCAGTACCTCTTCTGCCCACTGCAAAAGTTCCACCTTGGTTACGGTGTAGGTGCTGACATTCTCCCTGCGTGGCTGGAAAATGGTCATGCTGACGGTATCAATGTCATATATGCTATCGAAGAGTTCCAATGCACCCAGTGCATAACAGAGCATCTGCGGATTCTTTTCAGCTTCTACAAGAATGCCTTTTCCGTGTTTGTAATCAATGACAGACAGCGTACCATCTGCAATGATTACGCAGTCTCCTGTACCAAATCCCTCCGGCACATATTTGGAAAAATCCAATCTCTGTTCCACCAGCACAACCGGATCTATACAGCATTCCAGTGCTTTGGCTCTCTGCTCCATTACATAAGCGGCATAGCTTCCTGCACAGTTTTCCATCTCTTCATCATAGAAGTTTAGAATTTCTGTCGGGTCTGCCGTATCCATCCCAAGAGCAGATTCCAACTTGTACTGACAAAGGCTGTGGGCATCCGTACCTTGTTTGGCATACTCGCTGCTTTGGTCATCGCAGTTCTCACAGAGCCTTGCAGACGGCGGACAGCTGATCCAGCGGTGACTGGAGGATGCTGATAACAATGCGTGACTACCCATTACAGCACCTCCGCATCCGCAAGCAGTGAAGCATATTCTGCCGGGTCAATCTCTGACAGCTTGTCTGCACCATGCTTGTTAAGAAGTGCTTTGACTTCTGCCGTGTGACCCTTGCGAGACTTATCTGCTAACACCGCACGGACATCTTCCAGATTCAAAGGCTTTTCTTCCTTTGGTACAGGCTCTGCAGGTGTTTCCTTGGCCGCGATTTTCTTAGGCTTGGATGCTTTTGTCGGTGGCTTTTCAGCCGGAGTGTTTTCTGACATAGCATCAACAAGTGCCTGCAGGCTGTCTGCCAGGGAACGGATGTCGGTAATGACTGCGACCGCTGCATCAAGCATTGCTGTGACTTTGCTCATGGCGTGGACCTCCTTCCTTGATTTCTCTGACATCCACGGATTCAACGGTCAGTCCGGGTTTCAAGAGGTACACTTGGGTGAAATCCCCGAACAGAAATCTAATGATTCTTACCGGGAGTTTCATTTCGGCACCTCGCAAAACAGTGGACTTCCTTCCATTTGCATCAGAGACATTGATTGTGACTTTGTGTTTTACGGCCATATCAATAGCTCCTTTCCGAGAGGTTCTTTCCCGCCCCTCTGTCTATAAGCCAAAAGGAATGGGGAATCGAACCCCCTTTTCTCAAATCTTTTTTGCGAGGTTTGCATAAATTTTTTTCAAGCGGTTGCGTACAGCTGCCTCACTAACACCTTCCTCCGCTGCGATATCCACGTTGGTACGGTTTTCATAGAATACCTTCTGAATCAATGAAATCTGCTGTGGCTGTAAAGTCTGGATAGTGGCTTTCAGTTTCTTCAGCTTTTCCTCATTCTCTGCAGCATCCATTGACTGAATCAAACTTTCAAACGGATCAGGAGCATCGTCTTCCATATAAGAATTGCGATCTGCTGCGTCATCGCCCTCTTCATCAGAGTAGGAATCATAGTGTACGGGAACGTGATAGTCCTCTCGGCGGTCTGCATCTACGGATTCATCATCCTCACTGTGCAAAAATGCAATCCATTCACCGTCTACATCTTCAGGGGTAAGAACAATCTTTTTTTCCTCTGCTGTGTAATAAACATAATTTGTGCGGTTCTTTTCCGCTGTCTTGAACTTTCTCATAAAGTCCCTGCCTTTCCGCCTGGATGGGTGGCGGCAGGGATACAAAAAGGAGTCGATGGATTATGTGTCCATCGGCTCCTGCGCCTGAAAATGGCATAACAAGGCACGATGGGTACATCATCGGCTTGTCCACAGATAAACTCTGTTTTCAAACCTCCTATGTATCCCGCCGCCTTAATGCGCATCTCAGGCTGTGAGATTTATTTGTTTTGAGTGTCCGGCACTCAAATGAATGATGTGATTCAAATCACATTCTTATTAAACCAAAAAAACTTCCTTCTGTTAAAACTCGCCGAGTTGTTGAAAAAATCATGGAATACGGCATTTTTGTAATTTTATGCAATCGAGTAGGGGAGATTTTCTCTCCCCTCTCACACCACCAGTACGTGCCGTTCGGCATACGGCGGTTCAACATAACTTCAAAGCATGCCGCTCCATG
>QMCE01001480.1_pt1 | contig 12893 bp, 12 predicted proteins | sample 1821851 | NCBI WGS metagenome assembly QMCE01 (sample SAMN09453174, study PRJNA476694) | Termite gut metagenome, whole genome shotgun sequencing project. | isolation source: worker | host: Odontotermes sp. | place: South Africa:Pretoria | collected 2016-01-28 | reverse complement strand
ATTTGTTAAACTACTATATAATCGGGAAATATGCCTCTGATGAAGTTAAACCCAATATTGTTGACGGACACGGTGGATACATTACTTTTACGATAACACACAAAAATGGAATTAAAGATGTTCTTGTAGTTGAGGACGTGGAGGGAAGTAGCGCTCTTTACTTACCAAATGTAGATGGTGGAACAGTGTATATCGGGGATGGTGGTGCGTTTAATTATGACTGGCTGATTTCCAAAGAGTCACCTTTTACTTCGGCATATACGGATTTAACACAAGCATGGCAAAGAGAGGGTGTGGAGTTTGTATATCAGAGAGATTTAATTGACGGAATTTCGGAAACAGTATTCGCACCTAACAAGCCAATGGACAGAGCGACAGCAGTTCTTGCTCTGTGGAGGTATGAAATAAATCGGGACCATTCTCCGACAGTACCGGTCGGCGATATGTTTACGGATATGCCATCTGATGAAGAAGTCTGCAATGCAATAAACTGGGCGGCAGAAAATGATATAGTAAATGGATATGCTGATGGCAGCTTCAGACCTACAAACAATGTAACTCGCGAACAATTTGCCACTATACTTTATAGATATTTGCACGGATATAGAGGCAGGACACCCACTGGTGGAGACATATCAAAATTCGCTGATGCAGGCAAAGTCAGCAGTTACGCTTTGGAGGCTGTTAAATGGGCAGTGGGAGAAGGAGTTATCTACGGAACACCTGACATGCGCCTCAATCCTCAAAGCCTGGTGACAAGAGCAGAAGCCGCAGCAATGATGAGCAGAAGGAGTATGTGGAATTAGCAAGCTTCCGCTTCCCCGAGGGAACGGAGATTCTTTAATAATTAAGTAGAGTTTGAGCACAGAGAGGCCCGGGTTACCCGGGCTTCTTGCTTTGCCGGAACTCCGCCGGTTTTACAAATCCCCGCATATATGCTAAAATAATTCTCGTCTCAGTTTAATTTAATCGAAAGAGGTGATACAAATGGTTCTGAGGATAGTCAGTGCGACCTATTTCAGAATAGGTGCCACGGTGCTCCGTGCAAGGTCTGTTGTATAATGGGCTTGGCGATTACGGAAGAAATTCCGGTTGTACGGAGCGACAGGTAAGCAAGCTTACAAATCGCCGTCCTATTAACATCAGCTCTTGCAATTTGAAAGAAAATTCAAATTAAGGAGCATATTATGATTGAAATAGGAGTTAATAACATATACAAAAATTTCGGCTACAAGGCGGTGCTCAGCGGCGTCAGCTTCAACATCATGACAGGTGAGCGTGTCGGAATTGTAGGTCGAAACGGTGCAGGGAAATCCACGATATTCAAGATTCTCTGCGATGAAGAAAGCCCCGATAAGGGCAGCGTAAGCATCCGGCGGGGCGCAACGCTCGGTTATTTAGAGCAAATCCCGGTGCTTCATGAAAGTGATAAATCAGTACAAGAAGTATTGATGGAGAATTTCAGCGAGGTTACTGAGCACGAAGAAAAGATGAGGCGCCTTGAAACCTCTATGGCGAATGAAAAAGATGCGGACGCACTCAACCGCCTCATGGAGGAATACCAGGAGGCTCAAAGCAGGTTCATCGCACTTGACGGATATTCCGTCAGCGAAAGATTCGGCAGAATCGTCACCGGCTTCCGTCTTGAGGATTTCTTAGACAGAGAATTCAACGTGCTTTCCGGCGGACAGAAAACGATTGTCAATCTTGCCGTCACGGTTTTGAAGCAGCCGGACATTCTGCTTCTTGATGAGCCGACGAACCATCTTGACGTCAAAACGCTTGAATGGTTTGAGGGCTTCCTCTCCAAATATCAGGGCACGGTTGTCATTATCTCACATGACAGATATTTCCTTGACAAGGTGACGAATAAAACCATCATCTTTGAGGGCGGAGAGTGTGAGGAGTTCAGCGGCAATTATTCCTTTGCCGTCAAAGAGCAGGAGAGGCTCTTGGTGCTTGAATTCGAAGACTATAAAAACCAGCAAAAGAAAATCTCTGCCATGAAAGCAGCAATCAAGCGTTTTCGTGACTGGGGCTACCGTGCGGATAATCCTAAATTCTTCAAAAAAGCCAAGGAGCTTGAAAAGCGGCTTGAGAAGCTTGAAATGATTGAAAGACCTCAGCTTGAAAAGCCGAAAATTCCGATAGAATTCGGCGGTGAACGCTCGGGGCATGACGTGCTTATAATTGAAGATTTGAGCATTGCTTTCGGCGAGCACGAAATCTTTGACAAGGCGGAAATGAGCATATTCGAAAAGGACAAAGCCGCCTTTCTCGGTGACAACGGCTCGGGCAAAACAACGCTCATCAAGGCTGTTCTGGGTGAACTCACCGATTATTCGGGCACGATAAAGATTTCACCGAGTGCAAAGCTCGGCTATATCCCGCAGGAAATCCGCTTTGAGCATGACAAAATGACGGTGATTGAAGCTTTCCGTGACGGTTATCCTTGCCCGGAGCTTGAAGCACGGCGCATTCTTTCGAAGTTCTTCTTTTTCGGCGAAAGTGTCTTTAAGCGTGCGTCCTCTCTTTCAGGCGGCGAGAAGGTTCTTCTGAAGCTTGCAGTTCTGATTCAGAACGAAGTAAATTTCCTTATTCTTGATGAGCCGACAAACCACATCGACATTGAGACGAGGGAGATTCTTGAATCGGCATTGCTTGATTATTCAGGCACATTGCTTTTTATCTCGCATGACAGATACTTCATAAGGAAGCTCGGCAGCAGAATTCTGAGCATTGAGGATAAAAAAATAGTCAGCTTCAACGGAGACTACGACAGCTATAGGGCAGTTAACAGTTAGTAGTGAGAAGTGAATAGTTATAGGACCCCTGAGAAGTAATCCTCAAGGGTCCTGTGTTTTTCTATTCACTATTTACTTTTCACTGCCCACTGCTTCTATGCCTGCTTTGGCTACAGCCACATCGTCGTCGCCGGCAAAGCCGCTGAAGCCGCAGATGCATTTGCCGTCGTCGCTTATGAGAGCACCCGTCCAGAAAGACTCATGTCCTACCATGTCATAGTATGCGGCACCGCTGTTTTTGCCGGTGCGGCGCACATATGCAATCTTTTCATGCAGTGTTGTGTCAAAGCTGAAGCCGTTGGAAATAGGATACCCGTTTTCCGTTGTTGATCCTACAAATGTCTCGCCGAAGGCAAGGATAGTGGCCTCCCATCTTGCGGGGTTTTCATCAGACTGAACCTGCACAGCCATCATCCCGTGCCTGGGGTTTTTGTTATACTGCTCCTTGCTTCTATAGATTTCCTCGGCCTTTTGCTCCATTGCATTTATTATCCTATCTCTGTTCATGCTCATTTCCTCCATATTGAATTCTTATCTAATTGTAGCGCATGGAGGGCAAAATGCAAGCTTTATCCGGCATTTGCTTCAATTTCTTCAAAAATCTCCTTTGTTTCGTCGGCACTGTCAGTACCGAGCATGTAATTCTTATCGGGGGTTTCAAGATAGATAAACGGCGGAACCTTCGGGTTTATGAAGGTCTCAGTGTCACCGTAGCCCGTAAAATTGAACAATCCCTTTGATGATGTATCCAAGCCCACACCGACCACACGAACATTTGACGGGAGCGTCTCCACAAGCTCCGCCTCTGTAATGTCATCAAGCTTTATAACATACTCGTCTCTCAGATGATGCGCAATTATCTCATCTCCGCTTATCGAAACAGATTTTGGCGTGTAATCCTCGGCAATCATCCAGACGCACATAAAGGGGATAAGGAGGATTGCAAGTGCCGCCAGCACCATCTGGAGTTTCCCCGCAGGCTTTGCGAGGTTTATCGTCATACCCATGCCGATACGCTCATTTTTGACGACACGGTTGTCATTCGGGTTATAGTAGAGAAGCCCCCAAATCCAGTAATCGTCTTCGTCGACATATGCATCTGTGCCGCTGTTTTCAGTCAGCTTATATTGCAGTGACCGTATCTTAATCTCGGAATAAATCGCAATGATGCACAAAACAGCCGCATAAACAAAGGTTGAAACAATGAATGTCATCTGGCTGGGGAACAAAGCAATCACCACGCTCCACAGTGCGGTGGAGTATGTCATAAGAATCCAGCTTCTGTTCCAGAAATGCCTGCGTATCCTCGTCAGAGCGGCACTCAAAGCCGTGTCGCTGTCAATTATTTCCGGCCTCTGGCGGAAGATGAAAATGCTCAAAACAGTGAACATCAAGATAATACCCAGATTCATCCACAGCAGAATAAGCACGCCCCAGGTGGTAGAATCCAATTTCTGGAAATATGCATAGATAAGTGCTGCAAGAGAAATCAGCAACGGTGCGGAAAACCACTTGAGCCCGAAAACACCGGAATTGATATTGTTTTCGGCGATGAGCTTGGTGTCCACCACAAGCTTGCCTGCCGCAGAGCTCACCCAGCCCTTTTCTTTTTTCAGCGCACGGAGCTTTTTATTGTACCTTATGTACGGGATATACGGCAGAAAGATTGTCAGGAATATCACTGCCATAAGGTATGTAAGCAGCAGGCTGAACCGCTTTTCAAAAAAGATTGAGCCCAGTGAAATGACGACCAGTGTTGCGCAGATGATGTTCAGCCAACGCTTGAATTTACCGCAAAGCTCTGCCACCTCGGCGGAGTTCCTTCCCTCAAACGGAAGCGTCACGCCTAAGATAATATTTTTCTTTGGCTTTGTAGAATTTCTCAATACATAATAAATTGTGCCAATAACGATGATAAAAGTGGGAAACAGAATCCAAAAAAACAAGCTCATTTTTTAACCTCCTTGTCATATATGTCGCCGCATATCAAAAGGAATTCCTCTCTTGAAATCCCCTGAATCTTTGCCTCGGCAATTATTACCTCCAAGGCGTTTTTTTCACGCTCTCCGAGCACTTTGCTCTGTAAGCTGTCTGTGGTTTCGGCGGCGACAATTGCCCCGCTGCGTCTGTCTGTCTTGATATAGCCTTCGTTTTTCAGAAGCTGATAGGCCTTGCTGACGGTCATCATATTGATGCCGGATTGCTCAGCCAGCCCACGCACGGTCGGCAGCTTCTCCTCTGCTCCAAGCTCGCCCGAGGCTATTCCCTTAACTATCTGATTGCGAATTTGCAGATAGATAGGCGTGTCACTTGAAAAATCCAATTCTAATAGCATAGAGTTCTCCTTTCTTTTGCATTCTCTGTATTACAGAGTATAATACAAAGAATGCAAAATGTCAATACTGCATTTCTTTCATTTTTCTAACAAAAAAGCCGGGCTTGCTTTCACAGCAGCCCGGTTCTTCTATTCAATAAATCATTCGGCTTTCAGCTTTGATTTGCTTATCAACGCCGTAAGCACGATGGAAATGACGGTGCTTGCGGCGGAGAATACGAAGCTCAGCGTGTAATTCCCGCTTGCAGCAAGCGCATTGGAAATAACCGGTGAGATGAGTGCCGAAAGCCCGAACGCCACCATTACACAGCCGAAATTAAGCCCCGCATTCTTCGTGCCGAAATTGTCGGCCGTCAAAGCAGCATATACGCCCGACGAGCCGCCAAACGCAAAGGAAATTGCGGCGATGCAGACAAGGAACAAAACGCCCTGTGCGATAATCAGCAGAAGCACGGCGGCAAGCATGATTCCGCCGAGCAGTAAAATCGCCGGCACACGCCCGATTTTATCCGAAGCCCACGATATGACAAGCCTGCCCGTGGCGCTTGCAATGCCGGTTATCATAACTCCCAAAACCGCCAGGCTTTCCGAAAGCCCTCTTTCCACGCCGAGGCTCATCAGCAAGGGGTTCAAAATGAAGTACGCAGGAAGCAAAAAGAACATCGAGCCTGCGATGAGATAGAACTTCTTTGTTTTTAGCACCTCAGAGGTTGCATACTGTCTTGTTGAGACCGCCTTTTTCGGGACGAAGCCCGCAGGCATATATCCCTCCGGCGGGGCTGTGATGAAGAAAGAGGCAAAGAGGCAAATCACGAGGAATGCGCCGCCGAATATGATAAATGTCATCGAAACGCCGAGTGAATTGAGCATCATTGTGGCAAGCGGGGCGAAGGCGACGAGCGAAAGCCCGAACGCCGCAACTATCATCCCGGTTGCGAAGCCCCTCTTATCAGGGAACCATTTTTGAATCGTTGAAACCGTGCAGGTATAAACGGCGCCCACGCCAAGTCCGCCGACAATGCCGTATGTAAGATACACAAGCCATGGTATATCAGAGCTGACGAGTGAGGTGAGCAGCATGCCCGCACCTATCAAAATGCTGCCCGCCATTGTGACACGTCTCGGCCCGAGCTTATCCTGCGCTCTGCCGCCGCCGACAATACCGATGACGAAGCAAGCTAACATAATTGAAGATGTAAATGCCGCCGAGCCTGCGTCCCAGCTCAGATGAGTGGCGACAGGCTCTCTGAAAACGCTCCACATGTAAATGATGCCCGCACAAAACTGAATGAGCATCCCTGAAATAAGCACCGCAATCCTGTTTTTTTCCTTCATTGTTTACCCTCCCGATTTAGCAGTTTAGTGTGCTGCTATCTTTAATTGATTAATAATAGCACATATAAGGGCAATTGACAATGAATAATTGTTAATTGATAGTTAAGTGCAAGGGATAAGAACAAAACACCCGTCCATCACTAACACAGTAAGTGATGGACACCCTCTTTAAGAAAGAGGGTTAAGGGCAGCCTGTAAAATGCAAGACCAGCTTAGTAGGGAGTGACGACCTCGGCACTCCGAGAAGGGCAGTTGATAGTGAGTAGTGGAGAGTGAGCGTAGCGACCCACGTAGTAGACAGTTAAGGGCAAAAGGCAAGGACAATTCCCTGTAGGCGTTGCCCAACGGGGGCGGTGTTATGCCGCCCGCACATAAGGGCAATTGACAATGAATAATTGATAAGTAGCGACAAAAACAAAAATGGCATATGAAAGGCTTTCCTCTCATATACCATTTCTATCCACTTTTGTGATGGGAGTAGGGATTCACTTTTACTCCCCATTATCAGCCGTTCTTTTCTTCTTGGGAATGCATCCAAGAAGATACAGCCCGGGCAAAAACATGCTCATAATAAAACTGACTGTATCGAAGCCTGTAACCCATAGAGCAACAACGGCACCAAGAATTCTGAAAAGCACTGCAGGCATACCAAAGGCTTTACAAAAGGCCGCTTTTTCAGGTTTTCTCGCATTTAGAGCATAAATGATACCGACTGCAAGAATACCCACTGAGCTTATCAGCGAAATTATGGCGGAAACCAAGTGAAACCCCGGCAGTGAGTCCGCCACAGCGATAATGCCAGATACCAAGCCGAAGCCGCCGCCGAGAATCATAAGAATTCCCGTGACCAATGAAAGCACATTTGTTTTCTGTTTCATATATTAGCTCAAATTTCATTCCCCATAATAATACTCAACGTGGCTGTCAAGCGGGAAGGTCTTGTAAGTATTATCCGCCCGCAAGCCCATTTTTTCGGAGTTCGGATAATAAACGATGTCGGGCGTGTTGTTGGTGTCCACGTCAAGATAGACAAGGCTTTCAGTTTCCGAATTATTTGTAATTTTATGAGCCCCTGCTTCACCCGCCGGACAGATTATCACATCGCCGGCTTTAATCGGGCGATTTCCACTCGGCGTCTCAAGAACGCCGCTGCCGGAAATCACATAGAAAACCTCTTCGTTCGCCATGTGCCAGTGCATGGGGAAATTCGATTTCCCCGGCGGCAGGGTGTAAAAAGCCACGACCGTTTTGCTGTCGGTAATCTGATATTTCTCCTTGGGGTTAGTGACAGCATGAGAAAAATACTCATATGGCTCATGCTTATTCAGGTGTGTAGGCTCAATTTCATTCATGCTTGTGATAAAAATTTCTTTGCTCATCTTTTTCTCCTAATAAAACACTTATTCTTTGTTGGCTAATCTCGCGCCGATTTCATAGGCCTTCCGGCAATCAAGCGGCCACTGCTCTTTGCGGACTTTCTCCTTTTGAGCAACGTCAAAAACTCCCGCCGCATATTTCGAATAATCATCAAACTGATATGTATCAAAGCTTGCCAGATATTCCGTCGTGCCGCCGAGCAAGGCTAAGCTCCCGCTATTCTGCTCAAAAAGAGGCGTGCCGTACCGCTCGTGCTCTTCAGGCATATTCATCGTGAAGAAGAATGCCGAGGATATGCTCTTGCCCGGCGCAGGGCGCATCGGGTTGTCATAGGTCATGTTCATAAATAGAAGCCGCTCCATGAAAGAGCGCATCATGCCTGTCACGTCGCTGTAATAAATCGGCGAACCGAGCAGCAGCACATCGCAAGCCATAACCCTTTCAAGAACGGGCGAGAGCCCGTCACGCATGGCGCAATGCCCGGAGCCTGCATCTTCCTTGCGCTTGCATGCAAAGCAGCTCGAGCAGCCCATATATTGATAATCATAGAGATGTATCATCTCTGTTTCGGCCCCGGCAGATGCCGCACCACTCAGTGCATTCTCAAGCAATGTCGCAGCATTCCAACCCTTCCTCGGGCTGCCATTGATTGCAATTACTTTCACGATTTCTCCCTCCTCGGCAAGTCGAAAAGACCTTTTGTGTTCCTGTTAAGCTCCTTAGACCTGATATTGATAAATAATTCTTCAAGTGCTGACAGAGAGGCAATAACATATAAAAAAATCATCGTAATATTCAGACCAAATACAAAGTAAAAAATCGGAAAAATGCGAGGGCTATACCTGTCACTTTGTTTGCGTACGTATGCAGAAAAGCAAAGGCGTGGAATCTGATAAACCCGATTACCAGTGACATAAGGCGTATAAGTGCTATCGCACCCATCCACCAAAGCATCCAAGCTTCCCATGGAATCAGCGGGAGAAAAACAAAAAGCACAACGGCAATGAAAACAAAATCAGCAATGCTGTCAAGTATCTCACCAAGCTTACTTTCGGTCTTTATTTTTCTGGCGATAAAGCCGTCAAGCACGTCGCTTAAACAACAAAGAGCGTACAGAGTAAAGAAAGCAGGAGAGAACGGCTCAAAAATGAACAGAAGAAATGAGCCCGCAATTCTTCCAGCTGTAATTAATGAAGCAAGGTGTTTTTTCATAAATCATCAATTCTTAGTAAGGCTTATTTTTCAGTAAGTATATCACACAGGGGAGCGATTGTCAAATATTTAACGAACATGCGAAGATAAAAAGCAGTCAATAGTGAGTATTGATTGATGAATAGTCATTTGTCCTTAACTATCCACTACGTGTGTCGCTACGCTCACTTTCAACTCTCCACTCTCAACTGCCCGTTTGGGTCTCGTTTTCTTCGAAAACGCACGACCCGTTCGCCTGCGGCGAACTTGGTGGGGACAACTGGGCTCGAACCAGTGACCTCCCGCGTGTGAGGCGGACGCTCTAACCAGCTGAGCTATGCCCCCGTGTAAGACAGTGTATAGTGCAGAGTGAGCGTAGTGACGCACGTAGTGGATAGTTAAAGAATACGGCAACTATCCACTATCAACTTTTAACTCTCAACTGTCCTTCTGGGTCTCGTTTTCTTCGAAAACGCACGACCCGTTCGCCTGCGGCGAACTTGGTGGAGACGATCGGGATCGAACCGACTACCTCTTGAATGCCATTCAAGCGCTCTCCCAGGTGAGCTACGCCCCCATGAACTTCAAAATAATAACATATCTTCGGCACATTTTCAAGCCTTATCTTTCATCATCCGGTATAAAACAACTAAATGTTGTATATACGTCGGTTTTGTGGTATATTTATCTAAAAATAAACCGCTTCGGGGGATTCATGGAGACCTCACTGAAAAGAAAGCTCTCTTCATATACAGGTGAATTCATGGCGGCGCTGTTGATTATTCAGCCGCTGCTTGATGTCTTGTCGTTTTTTATGCAGCAAAATGATAATACGATAGTAACAACATCTATAAGGACAGCTTTGCTCATAATCGTCAGCCTGTACGGCTTCTTCATCTCTGATAAGAAGAAAAGCTATGCCATTCTCTATGCCGTTCTTGCCGGCTTCTGGGCGATACATATGTTCAATTCCTTCCGCACGGGCTATGCAGACCCGCTTGCAGACGCCGCAGAGTATCTGAAGCTTATACAGTTCCCGCTGTGGACATTTTCTTTTATCACATTCTTTAAGAAAAGAGACGGGCTTAACCTCAGGGCGGCGGGAATTCTTGCCGTGAATTTCGCCTTAATTCTGCTGATTATCGGAATTTCATTCGCTGCCGGCAATCCGGTGTACACATACCATTATCCCGAGCGTGACATATATATCGGCATTCGCAGCTGGTTCGTCGTGCCGAATTCTCAAAGTGCAATTCTCTGCATGCTTGTCCCGGCGCTGCTTCTGTGGGCAACACGGCGCAAAAGTCTGATTCTTTTCGCCGTATCCTCGGTGCTGGGCTTCGGGCTTCTCTATTTCACGGGCACACGTCTGACATTCTATGCGGCAATTCTTATTGCGGCGGCGTTTGCCGTTTTAATGCTCATCAATAAAAAGTGGTGGAATGTGCTGATTTTGCTGGGCATTGTTGCACTCATAATTGTTTTCAGAAATCAATCTCCGATGGCAGAGCGTGCGGCAATCACAGGCGAGACGGTGGAGCATTACCAAGAAAAAACAGATGAGATAATGGGCAGCACGGATTATGATATTGATTATCTTGATAATGAGGACATTCCTGCCGAAGAATTGGCTAAAATTGAGAGGGTTTATACGGAGGTTTACGGAGTTAAGGGGCTGTACGGAGACACGCTGCTCGGCGATTTAATCGAGCGCTTCGGCGTTGAGCGGGTGATGGAGGCCTATGATTACACGGTCTCCGCAAACAAGCTTGCCAACGATACACGCCTCAAACGCCTGACTTATTGCAACCTTGTCTGGGAGGAGCAGGATATTCTGACAAAGCTTTTCGGCTTCGAATATGACGAGGTATGGTATGAGGGCAACACGTATGACCCCGAAAATGATTTTCCGTCTATCCTGTTTTATTACGGCTATGTCGGTGCCGCACTTTACGCCGCATTCATCGCTTTCTTTATAATTAAAGCCATAATCGCTTTTTTCAAAGATGTCAGAGGCTTCTTCACAGTGGAAATCGGCACGGCGGCAATAATGTTCGCCATGGCACTCGGTGCGGCGCAGTTTTCGGGAAACGTGCTTCGAAAGCCAAACGTAGTGGTTTACATTTCACTTGCTGCTGCGATGCTCTATACATATATCAGCGACAAAAAAGATACACGCTCACCTGACACGGTGCCAACGGAGAAATACAAGAACGCCGGTCGTGTCAAAATCAAAAGAGTTTAAGGGGAGGAGATATGCAAAAGATTAAAACCGCAGTTTCATCTCAGCTTTTCAAAATAGTGTTTGTCATCATATTATTGCAGCCAATCCTTGATGTGCTGTCTTTCTTCCTGCAAGAGCGGGGCAATACGACGATTTCGACCCTGCTGCGCTTTGCACTGCTTGGCTTCATCGCACTGCTCGGCTTTGTCATCAGCGACAGAAAAAGAGTATACATCATTTTTTATTCAGTCACCGCCGTATTCTGGATTCTCCATATGGCGAACACATTTCGTGTGGGCTATCACAATGTCTACACAGACACCTCGAATTATCTGAGGATAATCTCATTGCCGATATATGCGCTTTCCTTTATCACTTTTTTCAGAAAAGGGGAGGATGTCCGAAAGGCGATATACACAGGCTTTGCGGTAAACTTTGCTTTAGTGTTGGTTTTCACGGCAATCCCATGGATTATCGGGCAGCCCGTATATACATATGAAACGCTGAATTTAGGAGTGATGGGCTGGTTTGGTGTGAGAAATGCGCAAAGTGCGATAGTCGCACTCCTGACGCCGCTGACAATTTTCTTCTGCTATAAATCAAAGAAGATTTGGCTGTATGCGCTGTCGTGCCTCCTGACAATGGGGCTTCTTTTCCTGACAGGCACAAAGCTCACGTTTTACTCGATTTTTCTTATCTCGGCAGCATTTATGTTCGTCTTTTTAATCAGCCTGAAGAAAAAAGCAATTCCATACATTGCTGTGCTTCTGCTGATTTGTGCCATTACATTTCTGATGCGCCCATACTCCCCAATGCAGGAGCGTGAGAGGCGCTCTGACACGGCACAGGATAATTACACAACGCTCATAAACGAAAGCGTGCGCAGCAGCTCCGATGAAGCCACTTTGCTGCTGTTTCAGTCCGGCAAGCTTGACAGGGGAGACCCCGATTTGCTCGGCAGGCTGAGGAAAAGCAGATACGGCGTCTACACAGACAAGGATATTTACGGCACTGTTTATGCCGACCTCAACTCACGCTTTGGCGTTTACAATGTCATGAAGGCTTATGAATACACAATTGAGCCGACGATACTTTCAGATTCCCGTGAGAAGAAAACTATTTTTGCAGAGCTCATGTGGGATGAGAAGGATTTCCTGACAAAGCTTGTCGGTTTTGAATATGACGACATGCTTTTCGGGGATAATATCTACGATCTTGAAAATGACTTCCCCGCAATTTTCTTCTTCTGCGGCTACGTCGGATATGCGCTTTATTTGCTCTTCTTCGTCTATTTTGCCTTCATCGTCCTCAGGGCATTTATCAGGGATATAAGGCACTTCTTCACAGTGGAGATGGGTGCAGTGGGAATGACCTTTATCCTTGCCATAGGTGCGGCGCAGATTTCCGGCAATGTTCTCCGCCGCCCGAATGTCACGATTTATTTCGCCATCGCCTGTGCGTATATTTACGATATGTGCGTAACTCATATACCGCCGAAGAAAAGCCTCAAGGAGATAAAGGAAGATTTGTTTCCTAAAAGCGGGAAGAAGAAAAAAACTAAAAGCAAAAAGAAATAAACCGAGCCCTCGGAGATTCCGGGGGTTCTTGTAATTAGGGCAGAATAATA
>QMCE01002058.1_pt1 | contig 12895 bp, 11 predicted proteins | sample 1821851 | NCBI WGS metagenome assembly QMCE01 (sample SAMN09453174, study PRJNA476694) | Termite gut metagenome, whole genome shotgun sequencing project. | isolation source: worker | host: Odontotermes sp. | place: South Africa:Pretoria | collected 2016-01-28 | reverse complement strand
TCAAAACCTTCGGCCTGCGCCATGAGGGAGGCTTTTTCGGCGGACGCTCTGGCAAGACCCTGCTGTTCGATTACCTTGGCGTGCGCCAGTCCTTCGGCGGTGATGGCTTCACCCTTTCCGCGTCCTTCGGCGGCGGTAGCGTCGGCGCGACCCTGCGCCTCGAAACGCTGTTGGTTGGCATTGGCTTCGGCTTCTTTTTCCAACTTCAACTGATAGGCCTGGGCGTCAATCACTTTTTGTTGCTTGGCGATTTCCGACGGCACTATTTTTTCGGCTTTCAGCGCGGCTTCGGTGCGTTTGGCGCGCGCCTCTTCGGCTTCTTTGCGGGCTAACTCCTTGTTTTTCTCTATCTCCGCCAAAGCCCTCTCTTCGGCCGATTGCGCCAGTCCCTGCGATTCGGCTTTGATCACTTCCAGTTCGGCATTCGAGACCGTCACTTTCTTTCTGGCCTCGATTTCGCCGATGCGCGCCTGCGAATCATATTGGGCGATATTGATGTCTCTTGTCTTGCGGGCTTCCGATATTTGGGAATCCCTTTCTGCTTCGGCTTTTGCAACGGATACGTTCTGGTCACGCTCGGCGTTGGCGATGGCTATCAATTCTTCCTTTTTGGTGTCGGCGACAGTCGCGTTTTTGATTTTGAGTTGCTCGGCCACTTTGGTTTCACCTTCGCGTTCGGCGGTGGCGATTTCCACATTCGCCTGATTGATGGCTTTGGCCTGGTCTTTCTTGCCCAGCGCCATGATATATCCGGCTTCGTCGCGGATATCGGTGATGTTGATGTTGATCAGGAACAGCCCGATTTTACGCAATTCGGTGTCGATAAGCCCTTTGGCTTTTACAAGGAACTCGTCGCGGTCGGCATTCAGTTTTTCGATGGTCATGTCGGCGATGATGGTACGCATCTGGCCGTAGACGATGTCTTTCACCAAGTCTTCTATCTCCTTGTGTCCCAAACCTAAAATCCTCTCGGCTGCCGCCTGCATCACATCGGGTTCGGTGCTGATGCCTACGGTGACAGTCGTCGGCACGTCGACGCGGATATTCTGCGACGACAGCGCTTTTTGCAGGTTACAGTCGAACTGCAACGGTTTCAGCGACATATAAGCGTATCCCTGCAATACAGGGATTATAAAAGCCGCTCCGCCCTGTATGCAGCGCGATGACTTGTTGCCTCCCGTTTTACCGTAAATAACTAAAATCTCGTCCGATTTACATTTTTTAAAACGGGACATGATCCCGAGTAAGGTCAAAAAAACGATAAAGACCAATACACTGATAAGTACTACTACATTTGTTTCAAACATAATTTTGATAATTAAAGAATTAAAATTTAAAGATTTAAATGGGTGTGACCGAACGGCGCGTGCCGGACACGCGTATTTTCTGGCCTTTTTCGAGATGAAGGTCTTTGTCATAAACCAGGGTGACTGTGACCGGACGCCCCTCAAGCGTGATAAAAACTTCGCCTATTTTCTTGTTGTTATCCCAAAAATACACTTCGGCTTCCACGTCGGTGATCGTTGTTGTATAATTCATGTTCTGCTGCAGTTTATCAAACAGCAGTTTATACAGGTAATACAACACCAGCACAAAAACGACGCCTGTGATACACCCCAACGCTGACGACAGAAACGTAAACTCGTCCATCAGGGTCAAAGTCAGCGAGAAACCGATGGTGAAATGGATCAATCCCTTGAACGAAAACAGATTCACCCCATGTGAACCCCGAGTCTAAATCCAAACCGGCATCCGTCTCCATATTTCCGAACAAAAGCAAACAGACGGATGTCAATAAAAACACTCCGGACGAAACTATCAGAACAATTACATACCACTCCATAAACAGTTAAAATTTTATTGCCGTGAAACCTTTTCTTTCTCAAGTGTGGGAAGTGTTAATATTGTAATCGCAAAATAACAAAAAACCAACGCTTCCAATGTACCGGGTACTCGACAAAGATACAATTAATATAGAAATATTACCTCATTTATCAGTAGCAAAACGCGGTTATACTATCAAAAATCATCTTGTAGAAATAGTAACCGGATGCTTACGACGTTTCTATCGTTCAATTCATTTTTAAGGAATATGAAAAAATCTATAAACAGAGTATTTTGTTCTGACAAAAAAAAGAGCTATTTTTGAAGTCGCAAAAGCTGTTCTTAAAATATGAAAAATTTATTATATACGATTATATTCCTTTTTGTTTTATCTTCTGCAACGGCTCAGAAAGTAGGATTGGTATTGAGTGGTGGTGGCGCCAGGGGGGCAGCCCATATCGGTGTGATCAAAGCGCTCGAGGAAAATAATATTCCGATAGACTATATAACCGGTACCTCTATAGGCGCCATTATCGGAAGTCTTTATGCGATGGGGTATACGCCTGATGAAATGCTGGAGTTAATTCTTTCGGACGAATTCGGATACTGGCAGACCGGCGAGGTTGAGTATGACTATATCTATTATTTCAAAAAACCGGAAGATACGCCTCAGTTTATGAATTTTTCGTTAAATCTTAAAGATTCGACTCTCATTGGGGGAATATTGCCGGGCAGCTTTATCAGTCCGATACAAATGAATCAGGCGTTTATGGCGCTTTATGCCCAGTCAACCGCGAAGGCGGCATGGAATTTTGACAATTTATTTGTTCCGTTCCGTTGTATGGGCGCCGATGTATACGGTAAGAAAGCGATTACGTTCCGTAATGGCGATCTGGGAGATGCCGTACGCGCTTCGATGACATTTCCGTTTGTTTTTAAACCGATATGGAAAGACGGGGTGCCGCTGTTTGACGGAGGAATTTATGATAATTTTCCGATTAAAGTGATGAAGGAGGATTTTGAGCCGGATTTTATTTTAGGTTCTGCTGTACGTGGCGGCGGATTAAAACCTTCCGAGAATCCGATGAGCCAGATCGAGACGATGATTATGCAGAAGACAGAGTATGTGGTTCCGGAAGAAGATGGTATGTTGATAGAGATGCGTCTTCCGGATGTTTTCCTTCTTGATTTTTATAAAGCGAAAGAAGTCATGCAGATTGGCTATGACCGTACGATGGCTATCATTGATACGATAAAAGCGCGGGTTAACCGTGAGGTTCCTTTAAATGACGTGACGGATCGCCGTAAGGCATATAAGGAGAGCCTGCCTCCTCTGAAATTTAAAAATATATATGTGACGGGAGTTACGGACGAACAACGTCATTATATAACGGCACAATTACGACGGAATATGGATGACGAATTTACGATGGAGGAATTCCGTCGCGCTTATTTCAAGATGTTGACCTATTCAAAAATCAAAGAGATCATACCTTCTGCAATCTATAACTGGAAGAATAAAACGTTTGACCTGTATCTGTCTGTTCAGGTAAAAGACGAGATAAAAGTTTCCATTGGCGGGAATATCTCTTCCCATCAGGCCAACCAGTTGTTTTTAGGATTGGAATATCAGAGCCTGGGGGAAATATCTGCAGATTATAACGCAAATTTTCAGATGGGCAATTCTTTCAGTGGCGTTTCGCTTGACAGCCGTTTTTTTCCGTCTGCGCGTATTCCCGGATATGTCGGCGTTAAATTTGCATATAGCAACAAAAGCTATTCGCAAAGCCAGTCATTGTTTTATGAAGATGTGGTGCCTGCGTTTATAAAGAAACGGGAGAGTTTCTTCAGGTTCCGTTACGGTTTTCCTTTCAAGTCGAATTCGAAAATGGAAGTTTTTGCCGGATTAGGTATGCTTACGGATTATTATTACCAGACGCCGTCTTTTACAAATCTTGATTTTGATGCGACTAAATATAATTTGTTTAATACAGGATTCCGGTTTGAACGTAATTCTCTTAATTTCAGACAATATCCTACGGTAGGACGTCATCAGTTGATTGTTGCGCAATATGTAACCGGTAAAGAATATTACAGGGCGGGCGGAAAAAGGCGTTTTAATTATCACCGGAGTCATGAATATTTTCGCGTGAAAGGGACGTGGCAAAATTTTCCGAACACAAAACGTAAGTTCAGCTTAGGGTTGATGGGAGAAGCCGTATATAGTAACGGGCAATTCAGTTCCAATTATACATCGTCTATATTAAACGCTTCTGCTTTTACGCCTACTCCGCACAGTAAAATTTCGTTTAATGAAGCGTTCCGTGCAAATAGTTATATTGCCGCAGGTATGATACCTATTTTGAAGTTGAATAATGCCATTCATTTCCGTTTCGAAGCATACGGATTTGTTCCTTTGAAGGAAATACGGAAAGAGGCTTATACGATTGGCGACGGACAGGTGACCTATTACAGGGCGCGGTATGGAGACTATTTCAGGAAATACGAATATATGGGAGAGGCGGCCGTTGTTCTTCAGTTACCGTTTGTATCCGTCAGCCTGTTTGCAAACGGATACAGTTATCCGAAACATAATTTCAATTTTGGTTTGAATATCGGTTATCTTATTTTTGATTCCGGTTTTTTTGATTAAATAGTATCAAAAAAGTTTGCATAATAAAAAAGAATACAATATCTTTGCACTCGCAAAAAAGCAAAAGGCTCCGTGGCTCAACTGAATAGAGCATCTGACTACGGATCAGAAGGTTACAGGTTTGAATCCTGTCGGAGTCACTTCAAAGGGCAGTTACTATCAGTAGTTGCCCTTTGAATATTTGGTGGTTTTAGTTTGGAAAAATATGTATTTTGAAGTGATCAATGAAATTTTATTTCCATTTATCTGGGATAGAATAAGACTTCCCATCTTTTGTAACTACATCCGTCATACTACTGATAAGAAATTTTGGGAGGTTATTTTTTAAAAACACAGGTTTACTCCTATGTTTTTTCATATTAGCAGATAAATCACTGCTAAATATAGCTGGCGGGAAATATACTTTAATATTTTTTCCTTGATAATTCTTTTGTAGAAATTCAATAGGTGGTATGAAGTCACTATCTCCACTTACAAGTACCAATATGTCTGTCTTATCTTGTATACAATCTCCAATCATACGAATCGAAAGACTAACATCCGTTTTCTTTTCTTCCGGCCGAGATATTGAGTAATGACATTTTGGACACTCTATTATTTTATTAAGGTATTTACCTCTTACAATCTCAAACTTATCACCATTAATAAGTTTATTTACATTTAAAAAGGCACTCTGGCGACTACTTTTATCTTTATTCAAAGGAGAGGCCGTAAAATAAACCACTTTTTCTAAAACCTGACCTTTACCTAAAAACTGTTCAAATAGCTTAACTATATTTATCCAATAAGCTTTCTTCCATTTTGAATTAATCTTTTTTTCAGTTTTTAATCCATAATAGAAGTTGAATCCGTCTACATAAAATGTTACTCTTTTCATTGTCTATTAATAAAAAAGCCACTAAAAAGTGGCTTAGGCTATCCAAGAAAGGATAGCGGGTCTTTAATTTCGAAACAAAGGTAATGTGTTCTTTCAATATATGCAAATTATTTATAGAGTTTCTTCAACGTTGAAATATATTTGAAATAGTTTTGTAGTTTAATTGAATGCAGTGGCAGGGGATAACAAATATTTGCGAAATGGACAACATCCCGTAAATATTAAAAAAAGAAAGAATTATCTTATACCATTTAGCTTCCGAGAGCGGAGAGACCGACCAATGCTGCAATGGAACCCCAAAAAACGATAACCAGTATGATACCAATTAGATAAAAGATAAGCGTAGCTTTGGCCCAATTGGCTTTGCTTTCGGATGTTCCGTTGCCAAATGCCCATACGAACAGCATGATTAGACTTACGAGGGGTAAAGCCATTAAGATGAACGTAATGATCCAGTCGCCAATAGACACAACCGATATGTTTTTAGTAGTGTTGTAATTTGGCTGATAAGGCGGTTGGTACTGGTTTTGCGCCTGACCCTGATTGGGTGCCGGTGCCTGATACTGGTTTTGATTCTGATTTTCCATAAAATTGTTTTTTTTAATTATTTGAGACCTCTGTTTTTAAGTAATGGTTCTATGCCGGGCTCTTTTCCACGGAAATTTTTGTACATCTCCATCGCGTCATCAATACTGCCGGGTACAAGAATGAAGTCACGGAATTTTTCAGCCGTTTTTTTGTCAAAGATATTTCCGGTTTCTTTGAATGCTTCAAAGGCATCGGCATCAAGCACTTCTGACCACATATAACTGTAGTATCCGGCCGTATAACCGCCTCCCATCGTATGATTGAAATACGTCGTACGGTAGCGTGGAGGAATCTGGGATAAGGCTCCCCGACGATTCATAGATCCGGCTTCAAATTTCAGGATGTCAAAAGACGACGGTATTTCTTTAAGCACGTGATAATCCATGTCCAAAAAGGAGGCCTGCAGGTATTCGGCTGTAGCAAAGCCTTGTCCGTATTTACTGCTGTTGTCGATTTTTTTTACCAGACTTTCCGGCATGACTTCTCCGGTCTGGTAATGTTTGGCATAGACTTTCAATACTTCCGGCTCTAATACCCAATGTTCCATAATCTGCGACGGCAATTCGACAAAGTCACGCGGGACATTAGACACTCCGTAATAATGAACGTCCTTGAACAGATTATGAAGAGCGTGTCCGAACTCATGGAACATGGTTTCAGATTCATCAAGACTTAATAATGCAGGCTGACCGGCCGAAGGTTTTGTGAAATTACATACAATGGTTACGACAGGTCCTACGCGTTCTCCATCCTTGTATGTCTGCGAACGGTAGGTTCCGCACCAAGCTCCGCCTCGTTTACTGGAACGGGGAAAAAAATCCATATACAGCACTCCGCGATGTGTACCGTCCGCATTTTTACATTCGAACGCCATTGCATCTTCGTGTGGCTTCGGAATGTCTTTTATTTCTGTAAATGAAATGTTGTATAGTTTGTTTACCACATAGAAAAGCCCGTCCAGCACATTTTCAAGTTTAAAATACGGACGAATTTCATTTTCGTCAATATCATATTTTTCTTTTTTTACTTTTTCATTATAATATTGCCAGTCCCATCCTTTCAGTTCTCCTTCAATACCATCTTTTTTCATCATAGCCTGCAAATCGGCCGCTTCTTCTTTGGCTTTGGATAGTGCGGGAGCCCATACGTTGTCCAGCAATTCGTATACGTTTTTTTCGTTTTTAGCCATACGTTCTTCCAACGCAAATGCCGCATAGTCTTCATATCCCATCAGTTTCGCTTTTTCCAAGCGAAGAGTCACCAGTTGTTTTACAACTTCTTTGTTGTCCGCATCATTGCTATTATTACCACGATTAATGTAACCGTTAAATATTTTTTCACGCAGTTCACGTTTATCGGAAAATTGTAAGAACGGCATGACACTCGGATTATGAAGCGTAAAAATCCATTGGCCCTCCTTACCTGTTGCTTTTGCTTCGTCGGCAGCCACATTGATCAGGCTCTGAGGTAAACCGGACAGATCTTCCTGTTTGCCTATAACCAGTTGGAACGCGTTCGTTTCTTTTAGCATGTTTTGGCCAAAAGTGAGTTGTAACAGCGATATTTGGCTGTTAAGTTCGCGCAAACGCTTCTGTTTTTCTTCCGGGAGGTTGGCCCCGTTCCTGACAAAACTTTTGTATGTTTCTTCCAGCAGCTTCTTTTGCTCTTTGTTGAGATTCAGGCTATTTTGGCGGTCGTATACCTGTTTTACCCTGTTGAAAAGTTGAGGGTTCAGGTTAATATCATCGTAATGTTGAGACATCAGGGGAGACATTTCCCGGTTCAGCTCCTGCATTTCGTCGGTTGTATTGGCGCTGTTCAGGCCGGAAAATACGGTTCTTACGTTGCGAAGCAGATTTCCGCACCGGTCCAATGCAACAATCGTGTTTTCAAAATCCGGCGATGCCTGATTGTTAACGATTGCGTCAATATCCCTTTTATGTTCTTCCATCCCTTTGAGGAAGGCCGGCTTATAGTCTTCCATCCGGATTTTATCAAAAGGAGGGACATTAAAAGGGGTTGCATACGTTTCAAAAAATAGATTTTTGTTGTTCATTTCCGATTCTGTATTCTTTTTTTCGGCATGTAGGCCCCATGTAGTCATGGCAACTAATCCGATGGTTAAAAATGCTTTCATAGCCTTTTAGTTTGATATGTATTAAAGTTAAAATAGCATACAAAACTAATACTTTTTTCGGTAAAACAGAATTGAAACAGAATTTGATCGACTTTTATTTTTCTTTTTTTGTAAAACTTAAACCGTCACTCACAATTTTCACACAGAACATTTTGTTTTCCAAATGATTTTTTTCCGTTTTTTCCGGAATAATCAAGTCAGATTTATTACAGTTATTTATGGAGTGGTCATTATCACTTATTATTCCCTGAAAATTTCCCCATCAACCAAGTGAATCACACGGTCGGATTGTTTTGCAAAATCTTCGTCATGCGTAACCATCAGCATTGTTTGGTCTTTTTCCCTGCACAGCTCCTTGAACAATTCAAGAACAATAACCGTGTTGCGGGTATCTAAATTTCCAGTCGGTTCGTCGCCGATGACGATAGACGGCTCGTTAATCAATGCCCGTGCTATGGCTACGCGCTGTTGCTGTCCGCCCGAAAGCAGAGATGCCCGTTTGTTGGCTTGTTCGGCAACGCCTAACAGGTTGAGCAATTCAATAGCTTTGTGTTCGGCTTCTTCCTTTGAATACCGCCCAAGTTTCAACGCCGGAAGCATCACGTTTCGCAATACAGAAAATTCGGGTAACAGGTAATGGAACTGAAATACAAAACCGATGTGTCGGTTTCGGAAGCCGGCCAACCAACGGTTGTTCCGTCCGTTCAATTCTTCACCATTGATCCGTATACTGCCTTCAAAATCCGTATCCATTGTGGAAAGCAGGTAAAGCAGTGTAGATTTTCCACTTCCCGACTTACCTGTAATGGAAGTCAGTTTGCCTTTATCGACACTGAAACTTAAATCTTTCAGGACACGAAACGTTGTCGGCTCGTGGAAGTATTTATTCAGATTCTTTGCTTCTAAAATATGCATGACTTAACCTCTTAAAATGGTGATAGGGTCTAAACGGGCGGCTTTTCGTGAAGGAAGATAGCCCGCTGTAGCCGTCGTGAGCAAACCGAAACACAAACCGAGTATGTAGTACAACACATCGTAGCACATGGGTAGATGTTCCATTGAAACGAAGAAATCGCTTTCAAATGGCACAAATGTCATCGCCCACGAAAACAGATAGCCTAATAGTAAACCTACAACCGAACCGATAATGCCGATTATCAGGGCTTGTATCATAAATATCATCCGCACATCCTTATCGTTGAATCCCATTGCCTTAATAATGGATATATCTTTCATTTTTTCGTAAATCATCATGTTCAGGATATTGAATATACCGAAACCCGCCACTAACAGGATGCTTGCGGCGATACACTCGAAAACAAAATCCTGTAATTCTTCGCCCTCGAACAGGAATGGATTATCCTTTAGCCAATCGGAACTTTTGCAGGCATATTGATTTTCCAATTCCAAAGCCATGTCAGGAGCAAACTTCCTATCGTATAGTTTGATATTTATATCCGTGATGTACGATGACGGTACGCCCAACATATTTTGCACGGTTTTCATGCTTGCATAACAGATCGTTTTATCCTTTTCGGGAACGCCTGTTTTGATAATCCCCGACAGGCTGAAAACAAAACGCTGCCCGTTGTCGCTTGTAACCAATATTTTGTCGCCTGTTTTCAGGTTTACTCTTTCCGCCAATCCTTTTCCCATGATGATACTGTTAGGCAGACAGGATAGTTCTCCGGCGCTTCCTTCCCTGAATTTTGTGTCTAAATCCAACAACTTATTTTCATCTTCGTAGTTGACTCCCGTAACCTCGCCACCTATTTTGGACGAACCGAAATGGTAAAAAACAGGGGACTTCACACTTCCTGAAACAGCTTTTATTAAGGGATTACGGCGAAGTTCATCCATAGCTTTCACACCGTCTTTAAGATTCAACGGAGCGTTTTTTGGCTTCGGATGATGAACGATATTGCGGTCTCCGGCATATACTTTGTCCAAAACCGTTTCTTCGCTTATCTCAACCTCGTTAAACAAGCGTATATCGGCGCATTGTTCCAACGATCGTTCGGAAATATAATCGTTCACCCCTTTGACACAACTCAACAGGAAAATAAACACGGTAATACCAAACGCAACCCCAATAGTGGCCACAATGGTTTGTGTTTTCTTTGCGCGTAACTGTGTGAAAGCGACAAACGAAATCAGTTTGATGTTATTTAGTTGTTTCATTGTTCTTTGTGGATAATATCACCCGCTTTCAGTCCGTTGGTGATTTCGATAAAGTCATCGTTTCGGATTCCTGCGGAAACTCTTATTTTGGTTGCTTCGCCTTTTGCGGATTGAAACAATACGCTATCGCCTTTAAGCAAATAATCCGAAGGAATCATCAACGCAATTGCCTTTTCCCGAATGATAATATTTGCTTCGACGGACGATTGCGGATAAAAATTCCGAGCGCATTCAACCCTCGCTTCAACCTTGAAGTTGCGGGTTTCCTTTTGCAATACGGGATCAATCTTAGTGACGACGGCTTCAAACTGTTCACCTTTGAAAGCATCGGTTTCAAAAAACACTTTTTGTCCCAATTTGATTTTATTGATGTCCCGTTCATCGACCAGCAATTCCAACTTATACATGTTGGGCGAACCAATCAGCATAATGGGCACATCCGTGCCGACAAATTCACCCGTTTTGAAATTGATATTATAAACTTTTCCCGCAATACGGCTCGTCAATACTTTTTCTTCCTGTGTGCGACGGGCTTCCGTCAATTGTCTTTCCGCATCCAGTAAGCGGTTGGCGAGTTCGTTTTTTTGTGCGATATACTGCTGTTGCAAACCTTTATAATCCGACAAACTTGTTTCTGCCGATAAAGCGGCTTGTTCCGCATCCTTTTGTGAAACGGCTTGGGTTTGCAACAATTCTTTATAGCGGTTGGCGTTCCTTGCATCATGTTCGTATTGTTGCTTCGCCAACGCTATTTTTTGCTGCAATGCGGTCAGTGTGGCCGAATTATCCCACATGTTTTCTTCGGCAAGGGCGACTTGGTTACCCAAAACCGACAAACGGTTGTCATCGGCGGGTGTTCCCATTGCAAGCAATACCATGCCTTTACTTACAATGTCACCTTCTTTGACGGGTATTTCCAAAATACGGTCGGGAAAACCGCTTTTGATGATATGGTATTCTTCGGGAAGCAATTCACCCGAAGCATAAACCGCCTCGTTAAAAATCTGTTCCGCTACGATATAGGTTTCGCTCGTATCGCTACAAGATGCCGCAATGCATGCGACAAATGTAATTCCGGTTATTCCTTTAATGATTCTATTCATTGCTCTGCAAATAGTTTATTTCCATACATTGTTTCAGGTAGTTGATTTGCGCATTGCTTAATGCTTGCTGCAAGCGGGTTAAATCCTGCTGTACCTGTTTGAGTTGCACCATATTGATAATTCCCTGTTCGATTTTCTGCCTGCTCAACTGTTCGTTTTCTTCGGCAAGTTCCACGCTCTCACGCTGGATTTGCAGGGATTTCAGGGCTTCGTTCAGTAAAACCGTTTTTTGCATATATTCTTTCTGTTGGTTTTCCCGATAAGCCGAAAACGCGTATTCTGCCTGCCTTATCAGGTACTTTTGCCGTTTGGGCGCGTATGCTTTTGTCAGGGAAGCAATAGGAATGCTTAACCCTATGCCGACAAATCCCGAAGTGTACCAATCGGACTGACCGAGTTTTTCACCGAACCCTGATTGTCCATAGCCGCTTTTCAGATTCAGTGTAGGGTATAATCCTGCAATAGCAGATTTATACTGCTGCTTTGCCATATCAACCTTTGATTTTTGCACCTCGTAATCGGGCACTAATTCTGCGCTGAATCCTTTATCAATCGAAGGGAAAAACGCTTTTTCACCATTGATTGACAATTCGGAATCCAACGGGTAACCCATCCAAAATTTCAAATCCAACAAAGCGTTTTGCAATGCGAAGGTTGCTTTGAGATGATTTTCTTCCTGTTCTTTCAACAGGCTTGCCGATTGGTTGAACGATATTTTATCCGTCAACCCTTTGTCGAATTGCTGTGCAATCAAGCGGTGAATTTCGATGTAGTTGTCATGGCGCTTTTGGGCTATTTCCAAATTTTCCTGCTGTTGCTGCACCATGTAGAAAGCCATGCTTACATTGCGGGACAACAATTTTTTCAATGACTGAAATTCGCTTTGCGCAGCCTGTTGCCGCAATGCCGACAGTTTGATATTTTGCCATGCTTCCACATCAACCAACTTCATACGGGCTTGCAATCCATAATTACCCATCCACGGCGTTCCGGTAGGAACGGCGACGAACGTTCCCTGTTCGCCTCCGATAATCTCCGCCGGAAATGTTTGAATCGGTATTTGCCAATAGTAGTCCAAACCTGCGGCAAACTCAACTTCGGGTGCAAGTTGCGCCCATGCCGTTCTTTTGTCGATTGTTGCCGCCGATTGGCTCTGCGCTTGCGACAACAGGCTTTTGTTATTGTCCATTGCATAGGCGAGGCAACTGTCTATTGTCCATTGCTGCGCCGACAAGTCGAACAACAGGAATAGCAAAAGTCCGATGATATAAATTCTTGTTGTCATGTCTGCCGATTTTTTAAAAACCGTACCTGATACCAACGGATGCGTAGGGTGAAATACGGAAATAATAGTCGTTGTTCGTTGCAAACATGCCTTTCAAAGTCCTGTCGCTATAATAGGCCGGCCGGACAGCATTTATGCCGACCATGATAGGCATGGATATTCCTGTTTTTCCGAATTTGATTTCGGGACGAAGCCCCGTAACCATATATTGGTGGGTAAACATCACATCCTTCCCGTCTTTTTCCAG
>QMCE01001478.1_pt1 | contig 12899 bp, 13 predicted proteins | sample 1821851 | NCBI WGS metagenome assembly QMCE01 (sample SAMN09453174, study PRJNA476694) | Termite gut metagenome, whole genome shotgun sequencing project. | isolation source: worker | host: Odontotermes sp. | place: South Africa:Pretoria | collected 2016-01-28 | reverse complement strand
ACCCGTTCGCGGGAGGGCGTTTTTGTGACTTCCAGTTCTTTATTCGCCTCGGCGGCTTCCAGCAATTCGCTGTAATCGCCAACATCGCCCAGCGAGAATGGCTCTTCTTCGGGCACTTCTACCGGCCTGGGCTTCAGGAAAGCGAAGGTGCGCCAAATGAGAATGATCACGCAGAACCCGATTATAATATACAGCGCGAGCAGCTTGATCAGGTCAAACAGTTCCTGCTGCCGGAGCCAAGCTTCGTATTCCGCGCGTCTTTGCTCTTCCGTCTCAAGACCGCGGAACGCTTGGTACTGTACCGTGATGTCGGCATCCTGATCCTCTGGCGGTATACCGGCGCCAGAGCCAACCAGAAGCGTAATCGCTTCCGTGTTTTGCTCTTCCTCCGGAATAAAATTGGAATCAATCGCAACTGCCAGCGTAAGTTTCTCCAGCGAACCCATTTCGGGACTGATTTCCCGTAGGGTTTCGTTGATTTCGTAATTAATGGTACTCTGCGTTTGATTATATTCGTTCACAACATCGTCGACTTCGGCGTAGTCCTCGCCCAAGCCGTTTTCGTCGCCGCCCGGCTCGCCGCCATAGGGCGTATTCCCTGTGGCATTCTCCACCAAGGTTTGGACAGACCGGATAATCCCGGCGTCATCGACCGAAGGGGTGAATATCCTTTCGGTTATGTTGGTTGCGTCATAATTAAATGTTGCGTTGGCTTGAATTGTGATATGTTTTGGGTCAAAAATCGGCGCCAGCAACGCATTAAGATTGTCTTCTATGTCTTTTTCAAATTGCTCTTTATATGCGGCACGATTTTGCTGAAGGTCTGATTCATTGTTGATGGCGAGCCTGTTCAGCTTCTTTCCCGTTTGATCGGAGATGGTTACGTTCTCCGCATTGATCCCAGCCGCTTTGGCTACGTGATCGACAACGGAATCAACAATGCTCCGGTCCAATTCGCCAACATTGAGTTCCAATTGAACAGCAGCCGTGCTGACCTTCATTTCGCTTGCGAAAAACGTGTCCGAGTTATCCGCCATATTCAAGATTACGGCAGCCGATGTTACAAAATCAAACCTCAGTAACGTCTGCCGGATACTGTCTTCAAGCTGAAGGTTTGCATACATTCTTCTGTCGGCGTCGGTGCCGGACAAGCCGCTCCCCATCTGATAAATGCTGTAATTCGGTTCATAGGGCATCCGGCCCGACTGTGAAAGGGCCGAAATGGCGTCGTATTGGCTGTTCCTATGCACCAGAAGTTTCCCACCGCTTATTTTGTAGCCAATGGCGTTTTCGTCAAGCACCGCGCGCGCCGTAGCCAACGCTTCCGCGTCTGTTGACTCGTTTAGAGAAGAACTGAGCTCGACATAGTTGCCGCTGCTAAGCATGACAAACGCGGCGATGATCAGCGTCAGCGCAACCAAAGATATGACAAGAAAGCGCACCCTGTCGCGCTTCTCCGTCTTTTCCCATATCCCCGTAAGCCAGTTTTTTATGCGGGTGAATATATTTTTGAGGAAATCCAAGCTATCACCTCAGCAAAACTGTGTCACTCTTAAAACTCCCCGCTCCGGCGTTACCGCTTCGCTCGTTCGCCCGCGGCGAATACGGAGTTTTTAGAGCTTCTCAACTAAACCTGCATCCTCATAATCTCTTGGTATGATTCGACCATCTTGTTGCGGATCTGTACCGTTAGGTTAAGCAGAATCTCCGCTTTTTGCTGGGCGATCGGAATACTATGAAGATCCGCTTCACCTCCCAGCATTAAATCAATGCCGAGCATCTTGGATTCGTAGTCGCTTGCGACCGTGTCGCCCATCGCCTCCGTAAGGAGGTCTGCGAAGGGGGTTTGCTGCTCTTGCTCCAACGTGGCATATGGATATGCGTTTTGTACGCGCCCGGTAGTGGTAAGTGACGGCAGAATGGCGTAATTGTTATAAAGATTCAACGCTTCAATCGGCACAAAAACAAACCCTTTCCTAAATAAATTCTGCAGGGGCGAGCATTGCACGTCCGAACGCTACTACCTCGCAATCTCCAGCGCTTTTGTCGCCATATTTTTAAAGTTGTTCATCGCGGTGACGTTGGCTTCGTAAGCACGCAGGGCGGCGAGAAAATCCACAAGCTCCTGCTCGCGGTCTACGTTCGGGTAGCGTACGTAACCCTCTTCGTCGGCATCGGGGTGTTTTGGGTCGTAAACGACCTTGAAGTCGGTTTTATAATCCTCTTCCACTCTCGTTACGCGTACGCCCTCTCCGGCGGAACGGCCCGCTTGCTGCGCCGCCGTAAACCAGTTAGCAAACGAATACGGCTCGTTTTTCTCTTCAAATACAACCAAACGGCGGCGGTACGGCGTACCGTCAGCCGTGCGTGTGGTGTCTTCGTTCGCGAGGTTCTGGCTGATGACGTCCATCCGGAAGCGCTGCGCCGTCATGCCGGAAGCGCAGATTTCCATACTGCGGAAGATGCCCATAAGTTTAGTTACCCTCCCTTATTACCATACGTAATCGGTTAAATTCGCTGGAGACCTGCGTTTGCATCGCGCTGTAGCGGATGTAGTTTTCTGCCAGCTCCGCCATTTCCCGATCAATGTTGACGTTGCTGCCGTCCATCCGCTCGGTGTAGTGCATATCGGTGAGTGTTACCGGGTTTACTTTTAGAGGGTCGGAGACGCCGCCGATTTTGAAGTGCTTTTGATCGGTCGCCGTGCCTTCCAATCCGCCTTCTCCGGACAGAGCGGCTTGCATCATGGATTCGAACTCCACATGCTGCGCTTTATAATTGGGTGTGTCGGCATTGACGATGTTGTTGTTGATAACCTCTTCGCGCATCCACGCCGCGTCCATGCCGCGCTGCATCAGGTTGACCTGACGGAACATTTTATTGAACAATGTTCTACCCCCTCTCCCGCTGATACCAAGAGATACTATATAGTGTGCATCGTACCATAAGGTACAATACTGTAGCAAAATCGGTAATATCCGTTAAAAAAATGTGTAATAATGTCGCGGTTGCTAAAACCTGTTAAACCGCGTAAGGACGGTCCAGCACGCTTAGAGCCTGCGCCGACGAGAGATAATCTTCCACATTGCTTAAGTAGCCGCGGGTTTCGGAGGGTAGCATCGCCCTCTGCATCATATCGGAGAGATCGGTAATCCCGCGCGAAGAAACGCCGTATGCGCCGCAGTTATAGGCGGCAAGCGCGAGCAGAGCGTTCCCGTCGAATTGATCCAAAAGGGAAGAAAGAAGTCTTGCGCCGCCGTCGACGTTCTGTTCGGGATCGAAGGGATCCTCCACGCCAAGCGCCTCGGCGGTATATGGCATCAACTGCATCAGTCCCATCGCGCCCGCGCCGGATACGGCGGTGGAACGGAAGCCGCTTTCGGCAAACGCAACGGCTTTAATCAGAGCCGAACTTAAGCCGTAACGATCAGCCACCTCGATAAAAAGACTGTCATATTCACTTTCGGGAAGGCTGGCAAATATGTCGCTGGCAGGTTCAGGGACGTTCACAGGCTCAGTCTCACCGGCGGGGGTCACCGCGGTTTCCTCCGCCGGTAAACCCGTAGCCGCGTCAATGATATCGACAGACGTGTCATCACTGACCGGCTGCATGGTTTGTGTACGCGCCATATATGCCGAAAAAGAGAGGCCCGTGCGGCTTTCGATCTCCTGCAATCGCGCTTGAACGCCTTGCAGAGCTTCGGATACGCGTTGAGCAGCTATGTTCCCGATTCCGTCCACCGCATAGCCTCCCTTCTATAACCCTCTATTTTGATATAGCTTACCATAACCCTACAATATATGTCAAGTTTTATCTTCTGAAACGGTTTGCCTGGGTGACCGCTCCTTGCGTAAACGCCATCGGGCGCTTAATGACCTCCACGATACCCGTCGAGGCGTAAGAAACCAGCGTCCGGCTCTCCTGACCGCCGGTATCCACTTCTTTATACGCCAACCCCAGTTGTTTCAGCTTTGCCTTGACGTTTGCGAGGTTTTTCTCCCCGATCCGGAAGCAGTCTCCGGGGCCTTTGGCGTCAATGCCTCCGTACAGGCTTATCAGAACCTCCCGTGCCGTTACGCCGTGGTCGCGTTTGATTTCGTTCAGCAAAAACTCCGGTGCCGTGTCGGCAAACCGGCTAGGCTTGTCTCCGGAACCCATCGTTCGGCATTCGGGGAGCTGGATATGCGCCATTGCGAGGCAGCGTTTACGCATACTGTAAAGCACCAGTCCGACACAGGTGGAGAGAGCGAATGTCTTTATGACGTCATCGGGGCTGCCGGATACGGCAAACCCCCCGATCCCTACAATATGCTCCATGATGAGCCTACCTCAATCCCTGCGCGTACTTGACCACAAGTCCGGCGACGTTTTCCAGCGGGGCCTGCCGAACCACCGCCCCAATTTCAAACGCTTCACGCGGCATTCCGTATACCACGCTGCTCTTTTCGTCCTGTCCAATGGTGTAGGAGCCGGTTCTGCGCATGGCCAAAAGTCCGTTTGCGCCGTCTACGCCCATCCCTGTGAGCAATACGCCGATGGCGGCGCGTCCCGGCATATCTCTTGCGACCGAATGGAAAAGCGTATCAACAGAAGGGCAGTGGCCGTTGACCTTTTCGCCGTGCTTTAGATGGATGTATACTTTCTCCCCGCGTTTTTGGATTTCCATATGCGTCTCTCCTCCGGGCGCGATCAACGCTTTTCCGCGCTCGACCGCATCGCCCTCCTGCGCTTCGGCAACCGTCAGCGCGCAATCCCGGTCGAGACTCTGCGCGTACATACGGGTAAAGTCGGGCGGCATGTGCTGCACAATGACGATTCCCGGCAAGTCGGCGGGCAGTTCTTTGAGGATACGGGCAGTCGCCTGCGTGCCGCCGGTTGACGCGCCCAAAGCAATGATGCTGTTTATCCCTGTCTTCACAGAGGCCGGCAGGGTTTTGGAGACGGCGAAGCGAACACGTTTAGGCAGTTCGTTTAAGAAGTTTTTGACCGCGTCGGGGTTTTTCGGATCGGGTTTTTGAAAGAAATCCGCCGCGCCCGCCCGTTTGGCGGCTTCGGACAAATCGCCTCGGCTTGATATTACAACTACCGGAATTTTCCATTGTGGCAGCAGAATCTTTAAGAATTCCACGCCGTTCATGTTGGGCATTTCTATATCTAGGGTCATTACGTCGGGTTCGAGGGTAAGGAGGCTGTCACGCGCGTCATAAGGATCAAACGCTTCCCCGACCACTTCGATATCGGAAACTGACGACAGGCCGCGTACCAGTAACCCACGGAAAAAGAGAGAATCGTCCACAACAAGAACCCTGATTTTTCCGGCCCGCATAAGCTCCCCCCTTTGTAATCAGATGTCTTACCCTTTACGGTATATAGAGGGCCTGACGAAATTGAAGCGCGTAGTTGTTTTGTCGACCGTTTCCGACAGGCCGATAAACAGATAGCCTCCCGGTTCCAGAGCTTCGTAGTAACGTTCGATCAGCCCGTCCCGCGTGGGCTTGTCAAAGTATATCATGACGTTGCGGCAAAATATGACGTGGAACGGTTTTTTAAACGGGAAAGTTTCCATCAGGTTAAACGAGCGAAAAATAACCTCGTTCTTGATGAAGTCTTTCACCCGGAACTGATCGCCCGGCTCTTTGTTGAAATACTTCTGCTTCCAAGCCGGGGGAAGATTTTGCAACCGGTCTTCCGGATAGACGGCTTCGCCGGCCATCTGCAATACCTGAGGTGAAATGTCGGTTGCGAGGATTTTGGCGTCCCACTGGCTTTTGGACGTCCCAAAAAAATCATCGAGAACCATCGCCGTCGTGTACGGTTCCTCTCCCGATGAGCACCCGGCGCTCCAGATGCGTAAATCCTTCACCCGGAGCCTGCTTATAAGTTCGGGCAGAATCTCGCCGGTAAGGAAATTATAGTGCTGATCCTCGCGCATGAAATAGGTATAATTGGTGGTGAGGCGAGTCAGGAGGGTTTTGGCTTCGGTTCCGGTTTTATCGGATATGACGAAATCGAAGTACTCCTTCAGTGAGGAAAACCCCTTTTGGCGGATGACGTTCCAAAGCCGACCCTCAACCAGTGCGAGCTTTTGCGCCAGATTGATGCCGTAGTTATCCTTCATATAGCGAACCAGCGTTGTAAATTCTTCTTGTGAAACCTTGGATACTTCCACAACATGCCCCCTCTGCCTACACTCTCATTCATTATACCGCACCCCCGGAAAAAGTACAAGGAAAAATTCAAAAAGGGTATTGCATAATTATTCATTCTGTGGTATGATAGGTTCCATCGAGAAAGGGGAATGACTATGAACACCTGCAAGAAAGCGGTTTTGGCCTATTCGGGAGGGCTGGACACATCGGTGATCATCCCGTGGCTGAAAGAGAATTACAGCTGCGAAGTCGTTGCGGTTGCGGCCGACGTCGGTCAGGGCGCGGAGTTGGACGGACTGATTGAAAAAGCTGTCAAGACGGGCGCGTCCAAGTGCTACATTGAAGACCTGCGGCAAGAATTTGTTGAGGAATACATTATTCCGACCGTCAAAGCCGGTGCGGTGTATGAGGGCGAGTATCTGCTCGGCACATCGTTCGCCCGCCCCGTCATCGCAAAACGGATCGCGGAGATTGCGCTGAAGGAGGGCGCCGACGCCATCGCGCACGGCTGCACCGGCAAGGGCAACGACCAAGTACGCTTCGAACTGGCGATTAAAGCATTCGCGCCCGATCTGCGCATCATTGCGCCTTGGCGTGAGTGGGACTTAAAAAGCCGTGAGGACGAGATCGAATACGCCGAAGCGCGCGGTATACCGCTGCCGATCAGCCGCGAAACGAATTACTCGAAGGACAAAAATCTTTGGCATCTTTCCCATGAAGGCCTTGACTTGGAGAACCCTTCCAACGCCCCGAAATACGACAGTATTTTAGAGCTGGGCGTGGCACCGGAAAAAGCTCCCGATACGCCGGAGGTTATTTCACTTGGTTTTGTGAAGGGCATCCCCGTATCGTTAAACGGTAAGGAAATGGACGGTGTATCACTGATCGGGGCGCTGAACAAGTTGGGCGGCAAGCACGGCGTCGGAATTGTGGATATGGTGGAGAACCGCCTCGTCGGTATGAAATCACGCGGCGTCTACGAAACCCCGGGCGGCGCAATTCTGTATAAAGCCCATACCATGCTGGAGCAGCTCACCCTCGACCGCGACACGCAGCATATGAAGCATCAGTTGGCGATTCGCTTCGCCGAGTTGGTTTACTTCGGTCAATGGTTCACCCCTCTGCGCGAGGCGTTGAGCGCGTTTGTGGATAAGACGCAGGAGCGCGTGACCGGTACGGTGCGCCTCAAACTCTACAAGGGCAACCTGATCGGTCAGGGAATGGAAAGTCCCCACTCGCTCTATTCCGAAGAGCTTGCCTCGTTCGGCGAAAGCGACTACAATCAAAAGGATTCCGAAGGCTTCATCAACCTATTCGGTTTGCCGACAAAAGTACAGGCGAAATTGTGGCGGTAGGGGACGATGGCAGCAACGCGGACGCGCAATGCGCGCCCCTACTATCCAAAATGTATACTATATCAAATATGCAGTATAATTATTCACGAGGAAGGAATTGCTTTTTATGAAACTGTGGGCAGGACGCGCTTCCGGGGAAACCGACCCCGCCCTTGAGGCCTTCAACCGTTCAGTCGGGTTCGACTGCCGGCTGATCTTTGAGGATATCCGCGGTTCGCTGGCTCACGCCGTTATGTTGGGGAAGCAGGGGATCCTATCGGCGGAGGACGCCGCCGCAATCGCGGCGGGTCTGGAGGGGATTCGGGACGATTTGGAGAGCGGATTGCTCGCCGTCGATATGACGGCGGAGGATATCCACACGTTTGTCGAAACCGAGCTGACGCGCCGTATCGGCGACGCCGGAAAGCGCCTGCACACCGGCCGCAGCCGAAACGACCAAGTCGCGCTGGATTTGCGCATGTACACAAAAAATGCCGTTTCAAAACTGCGCGAACTGCTCGAAGCGTTAATGAATACCCTGTCGCGGCGGTGCGGGGAGCATCGGGAGACGGTCATGCCGGGTTACACCCACCTCCAGCGGGCGCAGCCGGTTACGCTGGCGCTGCACCTCGGCGCGTGGTGTGAAATGCTTCGGAGGGACGAAGGACGCCTTGCCGATGCGTTGAAGCGGATGGACGAATGCCCGCTAGGCGCGGGGGCGCTGGCCGGAACGACATACCCGCTTGACCGGCGTCTGACGGCGGAAACCCTCGGCTTTGCCCGTTCCTGCGCGAACACGATGGACGCGGTCAGCGACCGGGACTATGCCCTCGAAACCCTCTCCGCGCTGTCGGTGATCATGGTGCATCTGTCGCGGATGAGCGAGGAGGTTATCCTCTGGTGTTCCTCCGAGTTCGGCTTCGCGTCGCTGCCCGACGAGTTTTCCACCGGTTCCTCCATCATGCCGCAGAAGAAGAACCCCGATCTGTGCGAGTTGATCCGCGGCAAAACCGGGCGCGTATTCGGCGATCTGATGGGAACGCTCTCGATGATGAAAGGTCTCCCGCTGGCTTATAATAAAGACATGCAGGAGGATAAGGAGAGCCTGTTCGACGCGCTGGATACCGTTTCGGCCTGTCTGACCGCTTTTATGCCGATGATGGGTGCGATTGTCTTCCGCCCGGAGCGGATGCGCGCGGCGGCGGCCGAGGGATTCCTCAACGCTACCGACTGCGCCGACTATCTTGTCGGTAAGGGAATGCCGTTCCGTGAGGCATACGGGGTCGCCGGAAGGCTTGTGAGAGAATGTGTTGAAAGCGGGGCGACATTGGAAACGCTGCCGCTTGACCGCTACCGAAGTGTCTGTCCTCTGTTCGGTGAGGACGTATATGAGGCGGTCAGCTTGGATACTTGCGTAAAGAGGCGGGGGTTGTGATCAACGTATTTATTGACGGGCGGGCGGGGACGACCGGTCTCCAAATCGAAGAACGGCTGAAAGCGCTCCCCGGCGTGACGCTCATGGACATCGCCGACGCCGACCGCAAGAACCCCGAAGCGCGGAAAAAACTATTGAATGCCGCTGACGCAGTCTTTCTCTGTCTGCCTGACGAAGCGGCGCGGGAAGCCGTTTCGCTGATTGAAAACTCAAGCACCGTCGTCTTTGACGCCTCGACCGCGCACCGCACTCACCCCGATTGGGCATACGGGTTCCCGGAGTTGTCCGTGCAACACAGAGAAAGCATTCTCTCCTCCGGCCGTATCGCGGTTCCGGGCTGTCACGCCTCCGGGTTCTGCGCCATCGTATATCCGTTGGTTTGGGCGGGACTTCTATCAACCCGCGAGACGGTAAACTGCTTCTCGTTAACCGGCTACAGCGGCGGCGGCAAGACGATGATCGCCGAGTACGAAACGCCGGGCGCTCCCGCTGACGCCAGACCTTATGCGCTTGGACTGACACATAAGCATCTTCCGGAAATGCAAGCGGTCTGCGAACTGGAAAAGCCGCCGGTTTTTCTCCCCGTTCTCGTGCCGGTGCGGCAGGGAATGCTGGTAAGCGTACCGCTTGAAGCACCCGCTTATGCGATTCACCGCCATTTTGAGGAATGGTATGCCGGCGCGGAGCATGTGAAGGTAATGCCGTTCGGCGGCGAAGGTTCGCTGGAAAACGGGCGGCTTCCGATGGAGACGTTGAACGGGTCGGGCGATATGGAAATCTTTGTATTCGGCAACGAGACGCAAACGCTGGTCACCGCTCGCTTCGACAATCTAGGCAAGGGCGCGAGCGCCGCCGCCGTACAATGCTTTTTATTGAGGTTCGGATTGTAGGGGCGCGCATTGCGCGTCCACCGTTTCCCCACGTAGGGGCGCGCATTGCGCGTCCGTGTGTATCGTGGATATTGGCGGGCGATTGCGAATCGCCCCTACACGGGGACGCGGGAACCGACGGGCGGGATGACCCCGCCCCTACGACACCTCGCATTAATCCCAGTAACAAGTCTGAAAGGATGAACTCCAAATGAAAGAAATACAGGGCGGCTGCTGCGCCGCCAAAGGGTTTTCGGCGTCCGGCGTCTATGCCGGGATACGCAAAAACCCGGAGAAAAAAGACTTAGCCCTCATCTATGCCGATTGTGATTGCTCGGTGGCGGCCTTATACACGACCAACCACGTGAAAGCCGCGCCCATCTATGTGACCATGCGTAACCTTGAGCGGGGCACGGCGCGCGCGATCATCGCGAACAGCGGAAACGCCAACGCCTGCGCGCCCGGCGGCGAGGAAAACTCCTTGAAAATCTGCGAAGCGCTGGCACAGGAGTTGGGTATCAAACCCGATGAGATCATCATCAACTCTACAGGCGTGATCGGCGTTCCTCTGCCGGTCGACGCGGTGACGGACGCGATTCCCCAACTGACGCGCGGCTTGTCGCGCTACGGTTCCGACGACGCGGCAAGCGCTATCATGACGACCGATACCGTTCCGAAGCAGGTTGCGGTGGAGATCAAAGTTGCGGGCAAGACGGCGCATGTCGGCGGGATCGCCAAAGGGAGCGGCATGATCCACCCCAATATGGCAACCATGCTGGCGTTCATCACCACAGACGTCTCGATCACCTCCGAAATGCTGCATACCGCGCTGAGCGAGTCCAACCGCATCACTTACAACCGCATCAGCGTCGACGGCGATACCTCGACCAACGATATGGTAGCGGTCTTAGCCAGCGGTCTCGCGAAAAACCCGCAAATCGAATGGAAAGACACCGATTACCGCGTGTTTTTGGAAGCGCTCAATTATGTAAACGGAAAACTCGCGAAGATGATTGCCCGCGACGGCGAGGGCGCGACCAAACTGGTTTCCTGCCTTGTCAAGGGCGCGAGCAGCGAGGAAGCCGCCGAAAAACTCGCGATGAGCGTTATCTCGTCCAGTTTGGTCAAAGCCGCGATGTACGGCGCCGACGCCAACTGGGGTCGCGAGATATGCGCGATGGGATACAGCAAAGCGCCGTTCAAGCCGGAACTGGTGGATATATCCTTTGTCTCGGAAGGCGAATCGATTGCGGTTTGCAAGGATGGCGCGGGGCTGGCGTTCGATGAAGTTACCGCCAAACGTATCCTTCAGCGGGAAGAGGTACAGATTTTGGTTGACGTACACGACGGCGTATTCGAGGCAGAAGCCTTCGGCTGCGACCTTACGCATGAATACGTCAGCATTAACGGGGATTACCGGACATGACGGGCAGCAAACGGGTAAAAATACTGGCCGAGGCTCTGCCGTATATCCAAAAGTACCTGCAAAAGACCGTTGTGGTTAAATATGGCGGCGCGGCGATGGAGAAAGCCGAACTGCGCGAAGCGATTATCGATGACATAATCCTCCTGTCCCTCGTGGGTATCCGTCTTGTGCTGGTGCACGGGGGCGGCCCCGAAATCAACGCGCTATTGAACCGTCTCGGCAAGAAGCCGCGCTTTATCGACGGACTGCGGTATACCGACGAAGAAACGATGGACGTCGTGCAAATGGTTCTTTGCGGAAAGGTCAACAAAGGGCTTGTTTCGCAGATCAACCGGCGCGGCGGGAAAGCCATCGGTCTTTCCGGCCAAGACGGCGGCCTGTTCACCGCCGAACGGTTGAAGGGGATTAGTGATTACGGTTTGGTCGGTGAGATTGTCAAAATTGATCCCGCGTCGGTGGAAATGGCGCTCAACAATGGCTATATACCGGTCATCTCCACCGTCGCGCACGGTTCCGACGCCGATACCGCCTACAACATTAACGCCGACATCGCGGCGGCGAGGCTGTCGGTGGAGCTGAAAGCGGAGAAACTCTTCCTTTTGACCGACGTGCCGGGGATCCTCCGCAACCAAAACGATCCGGCGACGCTGATTCAGGAAGTCGCGCTGAGCGAGCTTCGCGCGTTGGTTGGCGACGGCACTGTCAGCAAAGGCATGATCCCCAAGGTAGAGTGTTGCGTCAGCGCGCTGGAGAACGGCGTGAACCGCGCCGTCATCCTCGACGGGCGCACCCCGCATTCGCTGCTGGTCGAAATGCTGACCGACGACGGCGTAGGTACGCAGATCGTGCAGGGTTGACGGACAGTTTACAGTTGACAGATAACAGTGGGGGGTGCGGAGCGTGGACTATTTTCTCATTCTATGTTTTGACGATGACACGGAAAAGCGCTTCAACGCGCTGATACAAGCGATCGTCCAAAACGGAGTAAACAGCTACATGACAAAAATTCCGCCGCATGTTACCGTTTCGTCTTTCTACGCTGACCGCCCCGATACCGTTAGGGACGCTGTGGACGCGAAACGTTCCCTTTTTTCAACCGGAGACATCTTTTGGGCGTCGCTCGGCGCGTTTACGCCCCATACTCTTTTTGCCGCGCCGGTTCTGAACGAATATCTGCAAGACTTTTGCGTGAGTATGAACGGGCTGATCAGCCCACTCGCGGAAGCCGGGGACTACGGACACTATCTGCCCTATCAATGGTTTCCGCACACGACGCTTGCGGCAAAATTGGGGGAAGGAGAACTCAACAAAGCGTTTGAAACGGCGGTACGGCAGTTTACCCCATTTGGAGGCAGAAGCAACCGGCTCATCCTCGCGGAAGGAAACCCGTATAAAGAGATAGAAGTATGGGATTTAGATTGAAAGGAGGCGCTTAAAATGCCCTTGATATCCAGTTTCTTCGGCGTTCTTATTTACATGTATAAAGAGATTAACAGTCCGCATAAGAAACCTCATATCCATGCGGTTTTCGGCGGTGACAGAATTTCTGTTGCGTCAGACGGAGAAGTGTTGGCTGGGCATCTTCCTCGCAAGCAGCAAAAATATGTGGAAGCGTGGGTCGCTCTGCGCGAGGATGAAATAAACGCGGCTTGGCGCGCTCTCAACGAACACGACGAGGTATTGAA